>ERZ1740070.1653-NODE-1653-length-13699-cov-6.413662_pt1 | contig 13699 bp, 13 predicted proteins | sample MGYA00581734_ERZ1740070 | MGnify/ENA primary metagenome ERZ1740070 (study PRJEB43018, sample SAMN04849744) | marine metagenome | isolation source: floating plastic debris | place: Pacific Ocean | collected 2008-09-01 | study: EMG produced TPA metagenomics...
ATACGAGATCGGGACGGGTGACTGGAGTTCAGACGTGTGCGCTTCCGTCTTCTGCTGCGGCTTTATAGGGTTCGCTATAGAGATATTCATTAAACCTAGGATTAATATCTGTATGCCAGAACATAGCTCGCATACAGGCTTCGGCAAACTCCATATTGACGCGGTCATGTCCCAAATGATGGAAAAGCCGAGGCCAACGGCGATTGCCTTCCCCCTTCGCCATAAACTCAAGCAGCTCAGGATGGGTCTCGCCAACACCTCGCCAAATTCTTAAGGGTGACTGGTCGCCTGAATATGTATTCTGCCGATCTAGATAGTCTTGAGAAATAAAGTACTTAAAGAATGGCAGGGGCTGCAGAAAAACTCGTTCGCCAATGTACAGCAGGTCTCGCCAATAAAAATCCATTGGCACCGCATAGGCTTTATAAATACCGATAATCTGCATAAGATTTTCTGGGGTATCGGGAAGCATAGAGCCGCCAGCTTCTAGCCGATGAATCACGTCGGCATGGATATGGGTAGATGGAGGAAGCTTTGTGGTGGTGTTTGCCATGGGTGTTTAAGAAAACAAGAATACGGGAATAAGAAAATCTTTGATATCAAGCAGCTAATTAGGATGAGGTGTCGTCTGCAAAGAAACTGCTGATGGGCGACACTGGTGCGATCGCAACCGCCTTGACTTCTGTCGGCTCACTCCAGCGCATTAGCAAGTTTGGCTGTATGCCCAGAACAACGATCAGCACAGCTAGCACCAAAGCGGGTGCTTTCTCATTAAAAGAGACTTTTGGAAAGTAGGCCCGCTGGTTGTCCAGACGTCCAAAACAGGTGCGATTAAGCAAAATCACAAAGTAAACCGCCGTCAGACCCGTACCCACAATGCCGATGAGAGCCTGAAACGGAAACACTCGGTAGCTGCCCAGAAAAACAGCAAATTCAGCCGCAAAGTTCACCAAACCAGGAATACCCGCACTGGCCATTGCTCCCAGCAGCAACATGGCACTTACAAATGGCAACCCTCTCACAGGGTTCATTAGACCGTTGAGCATATCTAAATCTCGGCTGCCAACCTTGGCTTCAATCACACCAACTAAGTGGAATAAGATCGCCAATACCAAACCATGGGCTATCATCTGCGCAATACAGCCCGATATGCTGAGATTATTACCCGCCGCGCTGCCCAAAAGCACATACCCCATATGGCTCACAGAGCTGTAGGCCACCATTCGCTTGATATCTTGCTGAACAATCGCCAAAAAGGCACAGTAGATAATCGTGACGGCGGCCCAGGCAGCTAACCAGGGCGCAATTACGGCCCACCCCTTGGGTAACAGACTCAGACCAAATCTCAGCAACCCGTAGGTACCCAATTTTGCCAGCACTCCGCCCAACATAATGGCCACAGGTGTGGACGCTGCGACATAGGTGTCCGGTAGCCAGGTATGTAATGGCACCATGGGCACCTTAATGCCAAAACCAATCGCCAGAGGAATTAAGAGAATCACCTGTAGCCGCACAGACAAGTCAGTGTCGGCTAACGCAGCGTAGCTAAAGTTTTCAGCGCCACCCAACCACAACAGACCAAAGCCGCTAATTAGCACAAATGCACCCGAAATGGCGGTGTAAATCAGAAACTTGGTTGCAGCATAGTTCCGTTTCTCACCACCCCAAATATTGATTAACAGATACAGAGGAATTAAACAGGCTTCATAGAAGAGAAAGAACAGAAGAAAATTCTGTGCCAAAAATGTCCCCGAAATAACTCCGCTAGTGATCAACATCAAGCTATAAAACAGCCGTGGACGCTCAAGCTCCGGTCTTGCACTGTAAATAGCAATCCAGGTAAGCAGAGTGTTGAGCGCAATCATTAGCAGCCCTAAACCGTCTAAACCCAGAGCATAGTTAAGTCCCAACGTTGGCAACCAGTTTAGAGACTCCACCATCTGAAACTCACTCACACTCAGGTCAAACTGGCTAAATAACCATACGGTCCATAGCAACGTCACACCTGAGCTAACAAGTGCCACAAGCTTTGCTTGAGTAGGTGGTAAGAGAAGCAGTGCAATTGCCCCCAGCAGCGGCAGCACTATCAACAGAGTCAACATCATGGCTTGAATGGGTTAAGACAACACGCAGAACAAGATTAGAAATCCGAGATTAAAATGCTGCAGGGAGCTGACCAAGATTTGGCAAGTAGCTCCAAGTCATAAAAATGCTCAGCAGAACAATACACACTGCGATGGTAAGTATGTACACCTGAGAGCGGCCAGGGTTACTATATTTCAGGGTTTCGCCACTGAGCAACGATACGGCGCCAATCAAATTAACAAACCCGTCAATGACATAGCGCTCCACCCAGTCAAAAACACCAGCGATAGTAGCCACAGGCCAAATTACAAGATTTTTGTAAAGACCAGGGGTGTAAAAGTCATAGGCCAGCAAGTTTGTCACCCACTGCGGCATATAGTTAGCCGGAAGTTTCTCTCGCTGAATACCGTAGAAGACAATACCCAGCCCCAAACCCAGACCGGTTGACCAGATCAAAAGCAAACCTGTCTCACCAATCGCAGTTTGCATAATTGGCAACAGCTTTAGCGTCTGTATGATGATAGGTACATGCAGCGTGAGAGCCGCCATCGACGCCATCGGCAACACCACTGCCCAAATGGGTTCAGGAGCGCGGGTGCTCATGTCTTTGGGCTTACCGACAAATATGAGACAAAACATCCGCACCAGACTAAAGGCCCATAGACCATTAATGGCAAGCACAATCACAAAGGGCAGAATTTGACCGTCGTACCATAGGCCAGTTTCTAAAAAGCGCATGGCCCAAAATCCACCGAACGGCGGCAGCCCCAATATGCCTAAGGCGCCAACAATAAAGGAGAGCGCAGTTACTGGACGACGCGACCACAGCCCTCCTAACAGAGTCAAATCTTGAGTGACACAGGTGAGGATAATTGACCCTGTACTGGCAATCAGGGTTGCGATCGCAACCGAAAATGTCATCAACAAAAAATACGCCACACCGACTTGAGACGTACCGACCGCAATCAATATCAGCCCCATAAAGGCACTTGTCAGATAAGACAGAATGCGTTTTGCATCAATCTGTGCAATCGAAATCAGCGCCCCACCAATGGCAGTAATCGTACCGATAGCAACAGCCACACTATCCACAACAGGGGACAGCGCCAAAACTGGTGTGAGCTTAATCAAGACCCAAGCCCCTACCGGAATCACAACAGAGTTACGCAAAATTGTTGTGGGTAGTGGACCCTCCATAGCAGAGTCAAGCCAGAGATGCAGCGGAAACTGAGCACATTTACTAATGGGTCCAGCCAGCAGGGCCAAACCCACCAGCGTTGCGGTTAGACCGCCAATTGGTTGACTACTAGACCACTGTGCTAACTCTGAATAGCTCCAGGTACCCGCCAGGGGATACAGAGCAATCACCCCCATCAGCAAGATCAAATCTCCGATGCGTTTAGTCAAAAAAGCATCCCGAGCCCCCGTCACCACCCGAGGCTGATTAAACCAAAAGCCCACAATCAGATAGGTACCCAGAGTCAAAATCTCTAGCATCATGTAGCTAAAGAACAGCGAGTCACACAGCAATAGTGCCGTCATTCCCGCCTCAAACAGAGCCAGCAAGCTATATAACCGAGCCCAGCCCCAGTCCATCTCTAAGTAGCCAATGGCGTAGATCTGCGCCAAGAGGTTCAGGGTCGTCACCACAACAACCGCAGCCAAATTGAGCGAAGACAGCTCAAATGGCAGCTCGATCGACAGATCGGCTACCTGCATCCAGCTAATTGACCAGCGTAGTGGCGCTTGTCCCCAGACAGCGCTCAGGCATAGCAAAGCATGGGTCAAAGCCACCGCCGTGGTGACAAGATTCAGATACCCAGCTGGCCGTGGCCCTGTTCGTCGAACCGACATCCACGGTATCGTCAGCAAGATACCGAGCAATGGATAAAAAGGGAGCAGCCATCCCGAGCGCAAGTAAACCTCAGCCATGGAGTAATTTTAAGAAGTAACTGATTAGGGATTCAACATTAAAATCCGAGACATTCAGCTTGGACGCAAAAAATCTTGACCAGAGTATCCCCAGCTCCAATCAAGGCACCTTTGAACCCAATTCACTAGACAAAAGACGATTTAACAGGACTTATTGTAAGCCTTAGAACGATTTACTTAAGTCTATCAATGATTCAAGTCTAATTAACTAAAGTCAAAAACGCTAGACTTTGAATAGAGTATTTTTAATGTGATTGTTTAGATGGATTTATCTAACTCAATACAATGATATCTCTTCAATCTCATCAAGGTTGATTGGCAAATGCGGCTCTAACAGACGCTGACAGCGAATTTGGAACGGACAATAGAGACAGCGATCCACAATATTAGTTTTGGGAAACTCTCCGCGCTGCCGTAAACCAGTCAATCGCTCAGTCAATCGCAATAGGTCTGCTCTGGTTTGGTCATGCTGCTGCAGGCTGTAGGTAAACCGATAGTCACTAGGTGGCAAATCGTCTCCTTGCTCATTTCGATTTCGCACAAACCAGTAGACCATGGTCATATGTTCAGGTGCTAAACCACTGGTTTCGCTCAACACATATAGATACAGACGAGTTTGCCAATCTTGAGCGAGACGCTCCCTGGGGGGTGGCTTTAGATAAGTCTTCCAGTCCACAATTAGACCTGTTTGTTCAGTTAAAACAACCAGGTCATAGATCACTGTAAATACATAGCCATTAAACGCTAAACTGCGCTGATGCTCACTCTGACGTAGCTGTTCGTTGCGCTGGGGCTGAAACAAATGAGGTGCTAGTGCCCGCAGTGCGTCAATCTTTGAGGTCATATCCTCATTGGCCGCCGCCATCATGTCAATGGGTAAGCCCAAAGCCTGCTGCTGCATCAAAAGATGGAACTGACTGCCCCATAGAGCGGCTTCTTGCCCCTCCCGTTTGGGTGGGACAGCGAGAGCCTGATCAAAAATGTACTGAAACCGCCGAGAACAGCTCTCTAACAACGTGAGGTGAGTCTGGGAGAGTGAGAGGACAGGCATTTCCATAGCGTCGAACCCCCAATTGAAACCATAGGCTATAGCAATAGGTGTTCTATACCCTCCTTAAAACGAAAACACTGCCTTGATTTCCTCGACCGACTCGCATTGTCTGATCTAGATAAGTCACCTCTAACCAGCCAGGTTCACGGTTTGAGCTCACGGTAAAATCGATGCCTCGCAACAGATTAAACTTCGTAGTTTGCTGCATCGCCTCAATAAACTGACTGGGGTTTTGATAGCCCAGCGCTGATTGCAGCCCAAAAATAGATCGGTCAAACCGTACATTCACTCGCCGCTCTGAGACAACATCAAAAGTTGCAGTCACTGACACCAGCCCCCTTATCGCCGACTTAATTTCTGCCAGATTGTAGATACGTTGCTGGTTCACTCGCACACACTGGTAAATGTTGCCCAGACTCAGCAGCGGGACTCGATCAATCCCCAGCAGCTCTGTGCTGGTGGTGTAGAGCAGCTGCCAGTTGCCATTAAGTAAGTCGGTTGCGGCTAGGGGCTCAGGTGTAGGATTACACGATTCCAGACGGGCAACCTTGATGAGGATATCTTCTTTTTGATCAGAATCGTCTACTAGCAGCCCTCGGTTTGTGGGGGCGATCGCATCTAATAAATCAGTTTTTTCCAACATAGATACACGCTGTGGCATATAGGTTTGCAGCAAACAGAGCCCTAACCATAGAGCCCACTTCTTTCAAGTACTAGCAAATTATTGATAATAGGGGCTTGACATCAGCATGCTTTCATACTTTATTGGCATGGCATGGTAAGAAATGCTTAACCTCTTTCTACAGGCCATCAGTATTCGTGATGACGTCTGGGGTACTGTATATTTTGATGCAGAGTTCCGTAATCTCTGTGTAAGAAAAAGTAGGGTAAGCAATGCAGTAAATGGCTCACTATTGCCTCTTCTATGATGGAAGTTAGGTATAGTTATTAACCCTGATCTAGCCTCAACAACAAACGCGTATGACTAAATACAATCCCTCCGTAAAACAAATCCCTCGCGAACAGCACGCGATGGTCATCCCCGAGAGAGGTGACTCCTCTATCCTACGTTGGCTCGAAAGCACTGGTCGTCTAATCCCTCGTGAACCTGTAGAGGGTGTGCGAGACGAAGCCGATAGCGAAGAAATTTCTGACTTGATGGGCAGTGAGGACGCTAGCTTTGACGATTCAGACGATTCATCTGACGGCGACAGCAACGATTCTGATGATTAGGCACTGCTAGAAAAGTTGCATAAAATCCATAGTTAGACTTAAAAAGTTTGTAGCCTGGGTTTCTAGACTTTTAGCAACATTCACTAGAGAATCTAAAGTGTGAGGCCTTTTCGATTTTTAGCGCTCCTTATCTACAGACGATTCTGTACGGAAAGTGGGGCTAGATGCTTGAAGTGTGTGGTGTGTGAAGGACATGAGTTGTGGATGCTAAATTCTTTACCTCTAGGGCAACGGCCCTAACAGGTACGGGCCTTTCGGTACTCTTAATGGGTGCCCTGTCATGTTTAGCAGCCGGTTTAGATGTGTGGGCAGACCGTGATTGGTTAACCCAATCCAGTCTGTTAATGCCATTTTTACTATCGGCTGTTGGGTCTGCTTTGCTGGGTTACGGTGTAGTGCCAGTGCTAAAGCGGCTTAAAGCAGGGCAGTTTATTCGAGAAGAAGGTCCCAAAGCACATTTAAAAAAAGCAGGGACTCCCACCATGGGAGGCATTTTCTTTGTTCCTGTAGCTTTATTAGTGGCGCTTCTTGCCTCTGGTGGTTCGGGTAATATTTTGGCTGTTTGCGTACTAACTTTGGCCTACGGGTTTGTTGGCTGGTTGGACGACTGGCAGGTGCTGAAGCGCCGTTCCAATAAGGGTATTTCACCCAAAATGAAACTGGCATTGCAAATTGGGTTTGCCATTGCATTCTGCGCTTGGGCAATGACCAGTCAACCTACCGAGATTACGAATCTGGCTCTACCCTTCGGTATTCTGCTTCCCCTTGGCATTCTGTTTTGGCCCCTAGCTGGGTTCACAATGGTGGCCGAGAGCAATGCGACTAATCTGACCGATGGTGTGGATGGTCTAATGGGCGGCACAGGTGCGATCGCGCTTCTAGGGTTAGGCGCTCTGATTGCACCCGACTATCCTGACTTGATGATTTTCTGCGCGGCGATGAGTGGAGCCTGTGTCGGCTTTTTGACCCACAATCGAAATCCTGCCAGAGTCTTTATGGGTGATACCGGCGCTCTAGCCCTGGGTGGCGCCCTAGCAGCGGTAGGTATCCTTAGCGGTCACCTGTTTGCCCTGTTTATCATCACTCTGCTGTTTGTAGCTGAGACCCTATCAGTCATCATGCAGGTAAGCTATTACAAAGCCACAAAAGGGGCCGATGGCAAAGGTAAACGGCTATTTAAGATGGCTCCTCTACACCATCATTTTGAACTATCTGGCTGGTCCGAGATTCAGGTGGTAAGCGTGTTTTATCTATTTGCTGGGCTACTGTCCTGTGTGGCGCTGACTACACTGCACTAGATTTGCTGACTTGGGAGTGTGTTCTTAAGTTTACAGGTCTAGAAAATAGAAGTACATACAGCGTTTGAGACAGCGATTCTTGTGGATCGCTGTTTTATTGTTTCTGCACTGGCCTAATCGAATGGCAAGCTGCAATCATCAGAATTTAGCTTGATCACCCTGAGAATTCTTGTCACACTACTTCTACAACGGGGACTGGTGCGAATTGGATTGCTGCGATTGCTGATTTAGGGGATGGGCCAGCTCTTATGGTGTTGGGTTTCCATTCTTCAACCCAACCTATGGCATCTCCCCTTGCCTCCCCTACTCCCTCTATTCATACACTCCCAACAAACCATGCCCAACTCCACCATCCTCCCTCTCCTCAACGACCTCACCTTAATCCAAGACCCCACCCAGGTCGCCAAGCTCTCTAAGGACTACTACCACTTCAGTCCGGTCCTTACACAGCTATTGGATGACAAAGTTGCCGACCTCGTAGTGCGGCCTAAAACCGAGGCTGAAGTTGTACAGGTAGCTAAAGCCTGTGTTGCTACCAAAACATCGCTAACCGTTCGTGGAGCAGGTACTGGCAACTATGGTCAGTGCATTCCGCTTGAGGGTGGAGTAATTTTAGACCTGAGCCAGCTCAATCAGGTGAAGTGGGTCAAGCCCGGTCTAGCCGGTGTGGAGGCAGGCGCTAAACTAGCCGCTATCGATAAAATCACCCGTGAACAGGGCTGGGAAATTCGCATGGCCCCCTCCACTTATCGCACCGCCACCATCGGCGGCTTTATTGGCGGCGGCAGCGGTGGCATTGGTTCGATTACCTACGGTCAACTTAGCGATCGCGGCAATTTGCACGCAGTTCGAGTAGTCACTATGGAAGAAGAGCCCCGCATTTTAGAGCTGCGCGGCGACGAAGTGCAAAAGGTAAACCACGCCTATGGCACCAACGGCATCATCACCGAGCTAGAAATTCCGTTGGGGCCTGCTTACCCATGGGCAGAGGTCATCGTCACTTTTGATAACTTTATGAGCGCGGCTCGATTTGGCTACACCCTGGGTGAAGCAGACGGTATTATCAAAAAACTCATCAGCATTCACGCTTGGCCTATTCCCAGCTACTTTGCGGCGTTGCAAGATGCCTTACCAAACGGCAAAACAGCGGCCCTGCTGATGATTGCAGAGTCCTCGCTAGAGCCCTTTAGAGAACTGGTCAAAGAGTTTAACGGCACCATTACCTATGAGAAAACAGCGCAAGAAGCAAAGAAAGGAGCTGCATTAGCAGAATTCACATGGAATCACACGACTCTCCATGCTCGCAATGTGGATACCAGTCTCACCTACTTGCAAACGCTGTTTCCCTACGATACTGACATGAAACTGCTGGAGCACATGTATCAACACTTTGGGGATGAGGTCATGATGCATCTAGAGTTCTTTCGGGTGCATGGACAGGTCTGCCCAGCCGCCCTTCAGCTGGTCCGTTACACCACCGAGGAGCGTCTAAACGAGATTATTCGCTACCACGAAACCCAAGGCGCATTTATTGCTAACCCCCACACCTACATTCTGGAAGACGGTGGTCGTAAAGAGATCAATGAAACCCAGGTAGCGTTTAAGGCTCAAGTAGACCCCTATGGATTGTTAAATCCTGGGAAGATGCGCGGCTGGCTAGAGCGCACGGCTTAGGCTACAACCTTCTAAATACAGTCTGCACAGCGGGCACATATTTTGTAGCATCTGTACAACAAATTGGCTTCTTGCAATGGAACAGAGATCTTTTTGATTGGCTTGCCAGAGTTCATCACAATGACCGAGACAGGCCGTCAGTGGTGAGCTATGCAACAGAGTTCGGGAGAGAGACAACTAGACGGTTGGGCTTCCGTATCAGCTAGACCAGGAGATCACATAAATTTTCAATCATGTACCCCTGACGCTCAATAGCTAAGCTCGACTAGAAGCAGAGAATACAAAGTTTTATTACTATTTCCTCCAAAAAATATATATTTCCTGAATGCAGTTTCTCTGAGTTGTTATGAATGGCTAATAAAGGAAAGAATTCCAAATTATGTTAGGTGATTCTCCTGAAATTTGAGCGACCCTGAGGTTATTCCATGAACTACGCGGGATTTTGGTTACGGTTTGCGGCTGCTATTTTAGATGGCATTATTCTTTATATTCTTGGTTCTATTGCTGGCTTTATTGTCGGCTTGATAATCGGTATTTTAAGTCTCGGCAACGATCCAACCACACTTGCAGCTCTGTTAGGCGGTCTCGCTGGACTCATTGTTGGTTGGCTATATCACGCGCTACAAGAAAGTTCTTCTTATCAGGCTACCCTGGGTAAACGAGCCGTTGGAATCGTTGTGACTGATTTAGATGGCCAACGAATTTCTTTTGGTACAGCTACAGGGCGCCATTTTGCAAAAATTCTATCCAGTCTTATTCTGATGATTGGTTACATCATGGCAGCCTTTACTGAGAAGAAACAGGCACTCCACGACATTATGGCAGGCACTGTTGTTGTGAAAAAGAGATAATTTATACGAGTTCGAGATATACGCTATCTGCGGCGGACCATGAGACTCTTTAACTTACATTATCAAATGCTACACTAGGCGGCTTTTACAATCAGAGCCCTAATCAGCTGCTGAAATCGCTTAGTTAAGACTACGGCGGCCACTAGCTGACCAAGCGCCAAACTCCACCATAGACCAACACCTTGCCAACCCAGCAGATGACCGACTAGATAGCCCAGCCCCAGCCCAATTCCCCAATGAGCCAGCACATCCACTGTCGCCAGCACATGGGTGTCTTTTAGGCCCTGCAGAGTTCCGGCACTAATTAACCGTATGCCCTGGGCAATCTGAAACACGACGCCCACCTTGAACAGTGTCGCTGCAATCGTGACCGTTTCTGCATTCTCAGGCAGATTCACGTTTAGATAAAATCCGGCAATGGTTTTGGGTAACACCCATAGAGGAATGGATAGCACCACCACCAGCAATAAATTCATCAACAGGTTGGCATAGGCCACCCGTCTGGCAGCGCGAGGTGAACCAGCCCCAATTTTATGCCCAGTGCGCATCGCCGCTGCATAGGCAAACCCCCAAGAAAACATGAGCAGTAGCTCTGTTGTGGTCATCACAATGCGATGGGCAGCGAGCAATTCTGTACTCCATACCCCCATCAGCAACGCTGCTGCCGTTAGTGCTCCCATCTCAGTGCCATAGTCAACACATAGGGGCCAACCCAGGTGAATAATTTCGTTGAGAATGGTGCGATCGCACCGCCACCACTGTCTCAACAACCGCAGCCGCTGCAGCGATGGATATACCCTTAACATCAAGATGGCTACAAGAAAACTGAGCCAAAACACCAGCGTGCTGGCCCAGCCAATGCCCGCTAGCCCCAGACTGGGTAAACCCCATTTGCCATACATCAACCCGTAATTCAGACCAATATTTAAAGGAATACTCACCCCCATCAGCAACACCACTAAACGCGGTCGCGATAGGGCGGTCAAAATTTCTTTAAATACAAACAGCCCCAGGGCCGCTGGCAATCCCCAAACGATTGCATGCAAATAGCCGGTGGCTCCATCTACAATGGCTGGCTGTTGACCCAGTAGCCGCAGAATAGTATCTAGATGCCAAATCAGCACCATCGTAGGTAGCGCCACCCCAACGCTTAGCCACAGACCCTGAACGTTGATGCGGCTAACCCGATGATGATTTTGAGCACCGTGGGCTTCAGCTGCGATCGCGCCCGTCATTTCCAACAGACCGGTACACAGCGACAGCAACATCCAAAAGGTCGTTGCCCCCAATCCTCCTGCAGCTAGGGCCGATGTCCCCAACCCTCCCATCATCAAAGTATCCACAAAGTTCACCGCACCCTCCGACAGCTGAATCAGCATCAAAGGTATCGCTAACTTAAGCGAGGCTTTAGCTTCATTCCAGAAACTGGACCGCTGAATCGACAGGGAAAACATGGCAAATGCACCTTGAGCTAATAAGAAGCTTCCAAGCATCCATCTTAAATTTCAGACACCGTGTTTAAGACGGCAGCCGACCTAAAATTCTCATAATCTAGGGCCGCTGATTTGATAGGTTGAAAGAGCTCCCACTCTCTTGCCAGGTCATGGAAAATCTGCCCAGTGCCGAACGCTATCTCTACGAGCTGTTTAGCTTTATTGAGGACGGCTATCTAACAGTTACCAACCCCAACGGTCAGGCGTTTCATTTTGGCACACCAGACACCAAGCCACATTTACATCTCAAAATTCATGACCAGCGCACCTACGCCAGCATTATCACCTTTGCATCTCTAGGCTTTGGTGAAGCCTATATGGGCGGCTGGTGGGATGAAGCCGAGGATAGATTGACCCAGCTGATTAGCATGCTCTATCGCAATCGGGTATATTCCAAAGCTAGTCAAAAGCTGACTGTGCCGCTGGCGCTCCAAATTATCTCTCAGCGGCTAAAGACAGTCCCGCTGCTTATTCAAAACAGTCGCAAAAATGTGCAATACCACTATGACCTTGGCAATGACTTTTATCAGCTATTTCTAGACCCTACGCTGACCTATTCTTGCGGTTACCAGGTGACACCGCAGGACAGTTTAGAAACCATGCAGCGTCAAAAATATGAGATTATCTGCCGCAAGCTAGCCCTCAAGCCAGGTGAAACCTTGATCGACATTGGCTGTGGCTGGGGTGGCATGTTACTCTACGCCGCCGAAAACTACGGTATTACGGGTACTGGCATCACCCTCAGCGAAGAACAGGCTGCTCTAGCAAAAAAGAGAATTGCCGATAAGGGATTAACTGACAAAATTACCATCAAAATTCAAGACTATCGAAAAGCAGAGGGAGAGTATGACAAATTTGTCAGCATCGGCATGTTTGAACATGTGGGCAAAAACAACTTTTCCACCTTTATGGAAAAAGCTAGAGCCCTGCTTAAGCCCCACGCAGTCGGCCTACTGCACACAATCACCACCGAAAGCTCTGAGCGTAACGGTCCCTGGATTGACAAGTATATTTTTCCCGGTGGCTATGCGCCTCAGCTTTCAGAGATTTGCCGAGACCTGCGGGCAGCAAAACTCACCGTGGCCCACTGCGAGAATCTTAAACCCCACTATGCAGAAACCTTTAGACACTGGGGAGAAAACTTTACTAAAAACCGTGAGCTAATTGCCTCTCTCTCTCCTGACTATGATGAGAGATTTCAGCGAATGTGGTATCTCTATTTGCAATCTTTTGAAGCATCCTTTAGAGACGGCAGCATGCACGTGTATCAGGTCTTATTCTATGGCGATAAACAGTGGCGGTTGAATGTGCCGCTGCCTGGATTTTTACCTGAGAAAATCGTTTAAGGTGACTGAAAAAGTAATTACGATGGCAACCGTAGAAGATTATCGGCAGCTTGTGCAAAAGCTTCTGAAGGACTACAGCCAAATCAAAGCCAGTAACGAAGACGTAGAAGCTGAAACAATTTTCGATCTTGTCGAAGATCGTTATCAGGTTGTACATGTCGGCTGGTCCAGAAAGCGTCGTATCTACGGTTGCGTTCTTCATTTAGATATTAAGAATGACAAAATCTGGATTCAACATGATGGCACCGAAGGTGGGATTGCCAATGAATTAGTGGCTCAAGGTATCCCGAAGCATGATATTGTGCTTGCCTTTCAGTCACCCTTTAAACGTCAGTTCAGCGGCTTTGCTGTCAGTTGAAAAATTATGCTGAGCCTCTTTGAGATGCATAGAAACCGTAGCACTGTCACAGTCAAAGCATTAAGTAATGCTAATGCTTTGACTGTGACAGTGCCATTTTACTAGGCAACGTACTTCGACTTAAGTCGACAAATTACGCCTTTGGGCTGATACGTCTTCTGAATATCCTGACATACGTTTTTCGGTTGTGTAAGCTTGGGAAAATTGAGCACTGAGAGTTCATGGCTTTGTGCCATCGTAGCTTTCATAATTCACGAAAGCTGCAAACTGCATACCCCCTAGGAACCATCTAATGCCTCAAGACTCTCACTTCTACGGAGAAAGTTTGGCTCTTCGGGATCTAGTATGCTGGTGTAACATTTGACACATATATGAGTG
>ERZ1740070.1654-NODE-1654-length-13694-cov-4.546228_pt1 | contig 13694 bp, 14 predicted proteins | sample MGYA00581734_ERZ1740070 | MGnify/ENA primary metagenome ERZ1740070 (study PRJEB43018, sample SAMN04849744) | marine metagenome | isolation source: floating plastic debris | place: Pacific Ocean | collected 2008-09-01 | study: EMG produced TPA metagenomics...
CAATTCGGCTTTGCGCCCTCCATCAAACTCTTTGTTGATGTCGAGATCCCCGGCTTCGATTCGCCGCTCAACCGCCGCGAGATCTTCGAGTTCAAAATAGCTGACCCGCTCAAAACAAAGCGTATCGGCCTCGTAGAAAAGCGGGTTTTTCTCCGCCACAATCTGATCACCCGTGACCCAGTAGACGAGTTTGTATGGACCATTCACCTCGATATTGTCTGGCTGGACCCACGACTCGCCGAATTGTTCCACAATGTGCTGTGGCACCGGGAAGGTCGTATAATGGGTCAGCAATCCGAGGAAATACGGCGCAGGCTCTTCCAGCGTGATTTCCAGCGTCAAGTCATCAATTGCGCGCACGCCGAGCTCTTCCGGTGCGACGCGCGCTTCATTCAGCGCCTGCGCATTCTTGATAATGTACAGTAGAGACGAGTATTGCGACGCGATCGCCGGATCCTGGATGCGACGGAGTCCATAGACAAAGTCGCCAGCCGTGACAGGCACGCCATCTGACCAGGTCGTTTCCCGCAATGTGAAAGTCCAGTTGAGTCCGTCCTCGCTGGTCTCCCAGCTATCGGCCATGGCCGGGATGACTTCTCCATCCGGGGCATGCTGCATCAGGCCGTGAAACATATCGCCGATAATGATATTCTCCCACGCAGCGGAGGATCGGTGCGGGTCCAGCGTGTCGACTTTCGCAGAAATACCGCGCCGCAACGTCAGAGTATCATCGCCGCCTGAACCACCGCCGCCGCAAGCTGAAAGGACCAGTGCCAATGCGATGGCGGTCCCGGAGAATAATTTGTTCAAGCGCATGAAGTGTTCCTTCGCGTAATGAGAATGACGTTTGTAAGACTGTTTCAGACTAATTGGATTTTGCCTAGATCAAGGATGTCACAACTGTGGTGCGCGCTGAATGTGCTGCTATCGGCGCCGGAAAAAGCCGATAAAGCCAAACAGACCGGCAAGCAGCGAGCCGATCCCTCCTGCGACGACGGTGATCGGACTAATTGACTGGGCCAATGCGATCGCTTGTCCGATGCGCGATACTTCCACGTCGACCGAGTCCCGGAAGGTCCGCAATGGCAGCGCTTCGTCGCCCATCAAGGCGAACAGTTCGATGACCAGTTCCTGATTGCCGACCGCCGCGGGCGTCACTTTCCAACGCCAGACATTCTCCGTCAGCGGCGAAACGCGCTGCACATCCGGTGTAATCGCTTCGACCTTGAACGCTTCGCCGGAAACAAGCGCCTGAACCGTATCGGATACGCGGGCTTCGCCCTCGGCGATATTACCCGTGCCAGGCAGGGAGTCGGTCGCTGTGTCATCGCCCGTGGCGTCCAGGGCGACCGTGACCGTGAAAGGTCGACCAAAGGTCGCCCCTTTCGGCGTCTCATGGGCAATCGGGACCGTGCGAAGACTGCCCAGAAAGTCTTCCGTACTCATGGCGGCGCCGAACATGTCTTCGCTGTCTGTCTGCGGTTTGCTGGTCAGACTGCGTGAGCGGGTCGGCAATGAAGGGGGTTGCACGCCGCCAGCGTCGAAGCCAAGCCCTCCCGGCGGTTCAGGCGTACTGACAGAGGCCGGTTGCGACCCCGGGTTCATATATTGATAGCCGCCAAAGGCCAGAGCCGCGGCCCCGAGCAGGATTAGCAGAAACGATAATAGTCTCAGCATCTCACATCTCCAAACTGACAACTTTCTAGGCTGACAGCGCCATTAGGGGAAGGGTTAACTGAACAGGCCTTGAACGCCTTAGCCGTCATCATCATCGATTTGCGTATCGGATTTTTCGAGCTCTGCGCGTTCGGCCTTGGCCTTGGCGACCGCGATGCTCGGCATGGGCGGCGGGACGATCTCCGGCGCATCTTGCTGTTGCATATACAGCGTGCGGCTCGGAAAGGCGAAGCCGGTGCCGGCGCGTTCGACGATATCATAACAAGCGACGGCCAGCTCTTCCTTTATTTTCAGCCATTCCCCCCAATTGGTGGAGTGGGTGAAACAATAGATCAAAAAATCGATCGAACTGTCATTGAACCGGTCGACCCGAACAAACAGGGCCGCTTCCGGGGGTTTGGCAAACCTGTCGTCATTCCAAATCCAGGCTTCGATCTCGTCTCGGATAAATTGCAACTGGTCGACTGTGGACCGGTATTCGACACCAATCACCCATTTGATCCGGCGATGGCTCATGCGTGAGAAATTGGTCAGTGGATTGTCAGATAACAGGCCGTTCGGAACATAGACGGGGCTCTTGTCGAATCGACGCACCAGGGTCGAGCGAAAATTGATCTTCTCCACTGTCCCTTCGACGACGCCATCAACTTTGATCCATTCGCCGGGATGAAACCGTTTCTCGCTCATGATAAGGATGCCGGAGATCAGGTTCTTGAACAGGTCCTGCGCGCCAAGCCCCACCGCGATGCCGAAGACGCCAAGTCCCGCGATGAGCGGCGCGATCGCAATCCCCCAGATATGTGCGACAGCGCCAAAGCCGAGAATGATGAGCAGGATTTGCAACAGTTTGACCAGCCAGTCGACAATCGCCGGCGACAAGGTGTCCCGGAGCCCCGTAAAAATGAACTCAAACGCGTTGACCGTTCGCGATAGGGTCCAGAACACGGCCAGTGTAATGACGGACTGGACCACTTTGTCCGCGATGACTTCAGCATCGCCGGACACTTTCGCATATTGCAGCGCGAAATAGGTCCCGATGATCACCGGAACGATTTTCAGTGGGGTCGCAATGGCCTTGACGAGGGCATCATCAAACTGGGTCTCTGTGCCCGCCGCCGCCCGGGCAATGCCCCGGACCACGATGCGCGAGAACAGGCCGCGGACCACCAGAGAAAAAAGCAGGATCCCGACAATGGTGATGATCTGGCCATAGGTGAAGCCGTACGCCCCCTCGTTCCAGATTTCCAAAAGATAATCGATCGCATCGAGCGCCCAGACCGGGAGGTTGTCGCTCATCCAACTCGGCAAGGCCTGCGCCGCCTGGCTTTCCGTCACCATTCACTCACCCTCGTTTTGAGTCACGCTAGTTAGAGCGCTCCTTTGTGGCCGTAAAACGAATTTCCGGATTCTTTTCCTGGGCATAACCGACATCCCACGCATTCTTGGCAAGATAGACCGGAGCTTCATCAAGATCCGTCCCGGAGGCCGACTTGTTCTTGTCCAGAAACGCGCCGAGCACGGAGTCATCGTCGCAGTGGATCCAGCGCGCGACATTATAAGGGGCCGGTTCGAACAGAACATCCAGGCCATATTCATTGACCATGCGCTCAGCCATCACCTCGATCTGCAGCGCTCCAACCGCGCCGACAATCATGTCCGAACCAATGCTGGGCTTGAACAATTGGGTCACGCCCTCTTCCGCGAGGCTTTCCAGCGCTTTGCGCAAGTGTTTGGCTTTCATTGGATCCGTGGTGCGGGCCCGACGCAGAATTTCGGGCGCAAAATTCGGGATGCCGGCAAATTTGATATCACCGCTTTCAGACAGGCTGTCGCCAACCCGCAACTGGCCATGATTGGGAATGCCGATCACGTCCCCTGCATAAGCCGTTTCGGCGATCTCGCGATCCTGGGCCAGGAACATCATCGGATTATGGACATTGATCTGTTTGCCATCATTGATCTTGAGCCGCATGCCGCGCTTGAACTCACCGGAACAGATCCGGAAAAAGGCGACGCGGTCGCGATGATTTGGATCCATATTCGCCTGGATCTTGAAGACAAAACCCGCAACGCCCTTGTCGCCACGCGCCAGGACATGCGGTTGGTTCTTTTGCTCGCAGGCTTGTGGCCGCGGCGCCGGCGCAAACTCTTCCAGCACATTCAGCAATTCTCCAACACCGAAATGGCGCAGGGCCGTACCGAAAACAACCGGCGTCATATGCCCTTCCAGGAAGGCCTGTTTGTCGATGGCGGGCAGCATTTCGCGCGCCATCTCGCTGCCTTCTTCCAGCTCTTCCAGCGCGCTGGGATCCACCTCGTCACGAACGGAATCGAGCTCGACGCGCGGGGACTCGCCGGGCGTAAGTCCTTCGTCGGCTGTTTTCTTCGAATAGTGCAGGAAATCGCCCGTCCGCAGATCCGTCATGCCGCCAAACCGCTGACCTGAGGCTGCGGGCCAGAAGAGTGGCGCGCAATCAAGTTGCAACTGATCCTGAATCTGGTCCAGTAGCTCAAGCGGATCGAGCGCTTCCCGGTCCATCTTGTTGATGAAAGTGACAATCGGGATGTCGCGTAGTCGGCAGACTTCAAAAAGTTTCAGCGTTTGCGGCTCAATCCCTTTCGCGGCGTCCAGGACCATGATGGCGCAATCCGCGGCGGTCAGGGTTCGATACGTATCTTCGGAAAAGTCTTCGTGGCCCGGCGTATCCAGCAAATTATAAACATTGCCGCGATATTCGAACGTCATCACCGAGGCGCTCACTGAGATACCCCGATCGCGTTCAATCTTCATCCAGTCGGAGGTCGTCCGGCGTCGCTCCCCGCGCGCCGCAACTTCGCCCGCCATGCGAATGGCGCCACCAGCAAGCAGCAGGTTCTCAGTCAGCGTTGTCTTACCCGCATCCGGGTGAGAAATGATCGCAAATGTGCGGCGGTGATCCGCCTGTTCGGATATGGACATTGAAACTTCTCAAGCGATATCAGCCCGTGCGGGTAGCCGAATTCCGGGCCAGCTTCAATTGACCAATTTGAGTCGCTCTGATCTAGGCGCGTTTACGCTCGTCGCGATCATTCGCTGCCCCGCGCAGATAGGCTTCCAGCACCAGGGTTGGCACATCGCGCAATCGCGGCTCATATCCGCCCGTTGCATTCGGCTTCAGGATCAGACTGTTTGCACCAGTTCTGGCAATGACCAGAGCCGCAATGTCGGTTTTGCGCAGCATGTGTTCTGCCGAGGGTTCACTGCCCAATGTCGCAAATCGCTCGATCGCAATTTCGATCGCCTGTTGCGCGCGCAGCTGGCGTGGATCACCACAGCCAATCGCACGCCATCGTTGCATCAAATGTGCTTCTGGCGCGTCAATCTCTATCACCGTGTCATTCAGCAAAAACAACATGGATCACCCCTAGGTTCCCATGCCCATGTCGGTGATAGGCCGTTAATGAAGCGTTACGGAAATGCAGATGACGTTTATTCGACACGCTCAGTTAAAAAGTGGCGGCCGTCACGGTCTTCAATCTCAATCACCCAGAGGTCTCGATCTCGATCGGCGGTCCGTCGAACATAGTCATCCACTGCGGTTTCTTCTGGCCCGACGCCCTGGCTTTCAAGATCGACAAAGATCCGGGTCCCCTCCATGGACGTTCGTGGGACATAGGCGCGCGCCAGGCCTGTCAAATCAGACACTTTAATTAATACATCCCCGCGCGATTCATCTCCGCGCTGCAGGACAAAGGCGGAAGCCCCGGCCACTTGTACGCGCCGCACCAGGGCGTCGACCCAGACCTTTGTTGGCAATCGTTCTTCAAACATAGCGCTGGATCTTACTCATTCCGCAGCACGTTTGGTCTCGGCGGCATAGGCTGGCAGCGTCACAGATACGGTCGTACCCGCCCCTGGCGCTGTGCGAATTTCAACTTGTCCGCCCTGCATCTCTGCCAAGCGTTGCACCGTGGCCAGGCCCAACCCAGTTCCGACTCGCCCTTTCGAATTGCGACCCTGAGCGAAGGGGCGCGCGATCCGGGCGAGATCATCAGCATCCATACCGGCGCCGGTATCGATCACCCGGAACAGGCTGGTCTCGCCTTGCGTCGTGGCCGTCAGCGTCACGACATCACCGGGCGAAGAATACTTGATCGCGTTCGAGACCAGATTGTCCCACATCCGACGAACCGCATCTGCATCCGCAATGGCCATAACCTCTCCGTGCCCGGAGAACTTCAGAGTAACTTCGGCCTTGTCCGCGACGGCCTGTGATTGTCTCAAAACGCTTTCGCCACTGGCGGCAATATCCATCGGCGCCAGATCCAGTTCATACGTCCCGGCTTCGGATCTGGCATAAGCCAGCATGTCCTCGACCAGACGCAACAAAGTCTCGCCGCTTTCCTTGTTCAGGCCGGGATAGTCCTGATACGCCTCCGGCATCGGCCCGCGCAATTCAGACTCCATGATTTCGGCAAAGCCAATGACCGCGTTGAGCGGGCTTTTCAGATCGTGACCAAGTCCGGCAAAGAAACTGGTCCGCTCGGAAAGCCTGTCGGCATCCTCGTCCTCGCTTTGTGGCACCACGATCACCCATGACCCGTCAGACGCAGGCATGTGTGTCACGGCCACACCGCTTGACTCATCCAGTTTTGGCGCCAGATCCGCGCCGAGGCGGATATCCGGCAATAAGCGGTCCTGGCCGATGATGGATCGAATACGTCCTTGCGCCGATACATTCAAAATCAACACGGGTGCGTCATCAAGCCGATCGGTCTTGATCGGATCAAACGCGTGTTTGGCGGCGGGCGCCTGGTTCACCGGAAAATCCACTTCCGATCGCAAAGGCAAAAATATTTGTAAAAAAATAATCGTGGTTAACAGGCCAGCCCCGAACAGAATTCCTGGTGGACCGCCTGCAAACATTGCAGCAAGCGCCCCAATCACCGCGATTAGAATGCCGCCAGCAACGACCCAGTTCTTAATGGCGGCGGGGCGATCCCGGAGAGGTGTTTTAACTGAATGGTCAGCTCTGTTAGGCATTTTTCACGTCATGGGTTCATTAAATTATGCGTTAGAATCCCAGTTTCAGCAGATGCTAGCCTTTGCGCAACGCAAAAGATAGGCCAGTGTCGGGTCGTAGAGTTAGGGAGCTTTTCATGACCATCAAAACCGTAATTACGGCAGCAGCCGTTTTTGCAGGACTGACTCTGCCAGCGACAGCTCAGATGGTCACTCCAGCACCTCAAAAAGTGTCAGCCTCGGGCGAACAGTCCGATCCACTGGCCAAAGCAGCGGCGCTTTATGCGACGTATCAGGGCGAAGTCACGGACGTCAAAACCAACGGGTTTTCTTCGGCCCGTGATATTGAGAACTCGCTCAACAATCTTGGGGGTCACATTCCGGTACAGCTGACACTAGGCTGGATGGCCTATTCGGCGCTGGGTGCCGCCCAAAACCCTGAATTCCGTGCAGCCGTGCTCGACATCGAAGGCTATTATGGCCGCGACAGCCTGATGACCGGTATGCAGAACGACGTGCGCTATGCCCGCACGCTGAGCGGCGGCAATGACGCCGTGAACCAGGCCCTGACTGCAGTGAATGCAGACAGTCGTCGCCTGATCGGCGCGGCGGCGTTCGTAAAAGAGCAAGCCTACAGCCTGCAAGCCTCCGGATGGGCCAAAGGCCGGGTCGGTAATTCGCAAGCGAAAGCGACCAACCTGTTCGCCTCAACCCAATCTGGTATCCCGGCGCGCGGCGCGCTGGTTCAAGCCATGCAATCGCCAGATATCAACACCGTTCTGGAACATGCCGGTCGCTCTGGCGCCCCATCTGTCTGGGAAAGCGTTTCCGGTGCCGCCAGCACCATTCGCGTTCCGTCTGCCGTTGCGGGTCTGGGTCAATCCCACGGTGTCGCACGTGGCAAGGAGCCTATTGCGGACCGCATCACCACTCTGGCCGCCTATCGGATCCTGAATGCCGATCCAAGCGTGGCCGGCTCTATGCAGAAAGCAATGAGCGAGCGTGAGACGCAAGGCTGCCTGAACATGGCAAACCTCAACTTGCAGCAATGCGTTGCTGCCGCTCACAAACACTATGAAGTGCCTTTCTGCATTGGCGAACACGCCCTGGCAGATGTCGGCAAGTGTATCGGCAAGGTCTCGAACTAGATACTTTCACTGTCTCAACTTTCCGCCCCCGGCCGCAGTGCCGGGGGTTTTCTTTTGTGCCCGACTGCCCCAAATGCCCTTCATGAGCATTACCGAACGCGCCGCTGAAATTGCTGAAGACTTCGACTTCCTGGACGATTGGGAAGATCGCTATGCCCACATCATCGATCTGGGCAAGGCAAACCCACCACTGGAGGCGAGCGAACGAACCGAAGAGACAAAAGTCAGAGGCTGCGCCTCGCAAGTCTGGATGGTCCTGACCCCCGAAGCAAATGACCGCCTGAGCATTCGCGCGGAGAGCGACGCCATGATTGTATCTGGTCTGATCTCGATCCTTATACGTCTGTTCTCAGGCGCGACGCGGGACGATATCAACGCCTTCGACGCTGACGGGTTTTTGACACAGATCGGGGTCAAGGGGGCATTGAGTGCACAGCGATCGAATGGCCTCGCCTCCATGCTTGCGCGGATTAAGGAAACGGCCGCTGCAAATGCCTAGGCAAACGTTGCAGCGCGATAGACGTCCGTCAACGCGCGCAAGATACTGACCGCTCGCGTGCGCACGGCATCCGGCCTCAAGGAAAACTGAGCAGCCAGATTGCTTTTGGTCGCAGCGCCATTCAGGAACTGGTGCAGAAACCGGCAATCCTCGATGGTCAAACGCGCCGTGACATAGCCTAGTCGTTCGCACGCCGCTTCCGCGCTGGTACCCATCTCGGACATGTCAGGTGACACATTGGAATCCTGGCAGAACGCGCGCGCCGTCAGCATCAACCTGCTGCGCGTTTCCCCGAGTTCTCCGTACTGGATCAGTTGATCAATATATGGACGCTCGGACGAGGACGAGGTCATAATCCCCAATGCCGCTTCAACGCCACAGGCCTGATCTCGCCACATCAGGACGCATCGCCCGCTCGACCCCGCCGGCATCAGAATCGAATGTAGGCGCAGCAGATCGATATTGGCGCCGGGAACGGTCCCGATCTGCCTGTAGCGCTGGTCGCGTCCACGCCACACGCTCCACTGGTCGGACGTCGTCTCCGATGTCACACCTCCGCGATAGAGCGCGTTGAGCAACCGGCGCATCACGCCACCTGGGAGAGCAAGGGTGCCACGGTGGACAGGCCCTGTTCGAGCGCATCCAGCCAGAGATCGAAAGCCGATTCATCGCGCATTTCTTCAATCCGGTGGCAGGCGTGCGCAACGGTCGAACGATCCCTTTCGAATGCGGCCGCAACCCGCGACAGGCTCATCCCCAGGCCGACATGAGTCAAATACATGGCAACCTGTCGGGCCCGCACCAATTCGCGTGATCCGCGCTCCGGCAGAAGAATAGTCTCGGCTTTTAACTCTAACGCATATCCAACCAGACTGGTCGCAAGATAGGCATTGTTTTTGTCAATCCGATGTTGGCTTGCCACTCTACATCTCCTTCCGCTCGCAGAAGAGAAGGTTAGCACGCCTAATACAGTGTAGGACTATATTCCTAAATAAAGATCAAGTAAATTAATGAATTCAGGCAGCTATGCTGCGATCTATATTTACGCTTTTGTGGGACTGACTGTGGGAATGGGCGTTCAGTCGGGCATTCGGGATCAAGGCGTCGTGGCACAAAACCACGGCATCCAGGCCTTCAGATCTCAGCGGCAGGCGCAACCAGGCATGACTGGTCCCACCCTGATCAATCAGGCCCCCGATCGGCTGCCCCATATCCAGCGCCCGCGACAGACCAAGGGTCCACATCTCGAACGTCGTCTGGTTAAGGTCCGACAGCAAACGCCCCCGCATTTCACGTCCGAACAATTGGCGAAGTCCAGACCCTGCCAAACGGAATCTGGCTTCACCGCGATCGCTCATTTCGACCATGGAAATCTCCGAAAGATGCATTTTGATCGCGCCCGGATCGAGGCATTCGCGAGACGGCATATCATTGTGGCGACTGCAATCCCGCCAGTGTTTAACCAGCTCGGCTTGTGCCTTTGTCAGGCCCGCAAAACGCGTTGACATAGAAACCATAGCCACCCCCGTGGTGATTCGATTCCCAACTCATGAATCAGTTCGAATCACCAGGCAAGTGCAATTTCAGTAATTTGTTAACCTATACTCTGCGGTTACTTTGTTTCGGATGCGAAACTGAATAATCGTATCGATTTCGATTCATTTCTCAACTTTACCAAGACCCATTTCTTTCGCTAATGCAGAGCGCTTGCGCGCATAGCTCGGCGCGACCATCGGGTAATCATAGGGCAGGCCCCATTTTTCACGATACTGTTCCGGGCTCAAACCATATTTCGAACGCAAGTGGCGTTTCAAGGATTTGAACTTTTTGCCATCTTCGAGACAGATCAGGAAATCGTCCGTAATCGATTTCTTGACGGGCACGGCTGGCTCCAATGCCGCAGCGACCCCACCCGCCGAATCCAGCGCGTTCAGAGTCGCATGGATATCCCTGATCAGTTCCGGGAGTTCTGCGCTTTGCATCGGATTATTGCTAACATAAGCAGAGACAATATCGGACGCACATTTCAATATTGCCGCTGGAGCCGCATTTGCGCGGTCTAGTTCCTCACTCATTCACGTATCCCCTATGTGATTTCAAATATATATGAGATCAGGTACAGAGCAGTAAATGAGAAATTGCAGAACTATGCTATTCTGCGCCTCAATCTATTGTGAACGCCCGAATGCTGTGATTGTTGAACCACAATGCTACATTTAAATGTAAAATAGTTTACATAACCGCACACGCTTAGGATGCGACGAGCACCACGAGCATCACAATCCCGAGCAATACCGCAGACCACATCGCCATGCTGACGGTCAGAGGCCCGCGCGCTAAAGCGCCGCGCGGACTGAATGTGGTTTCGATTTTCTCGAATGTTCTTGCCCCCAGTCCAGCGAAGAATGCGGTCATGGCCGGTCCTGCCTTGCCCCAGACCGTACCGGCCCATTTCACCATGCCGAACCCAGGCTTGCGATAGAGCCAGTCCGTGTCGAGGATGGTTCCGGGTTTCTCGGGCGGATACAGGCCGAACCGCTTCAACAGAATGAAAGCCAGAACGGCAAACATCAGCAATTGCAGCTGGGTTAGCACGTGGTCGACGGTATACGGCGGATACGGCTTTATTTCCTTGCCCGAAATCATACAGACATCTGCCGGCGCCGTCGTCGTGCAGGGCAACATATTATACAACCAGCCATAGCCAAACCCACCAATGGTTGGCAGACCGATGGCGATACAGATAAAGGCCGCCATGCCCATGGCCAGCAGCATATTAAACGGGGCTTCCTTGACCCGTATGCCGCTATCGTGACCGAAGAATGTAAAGTACGGAATCTTGATCCCAGAATGTTCGAGCACACCCGCAGAGGCAAATAAGAGCATCAACCAGATGATGACATAGCCTTCGGTTGCCACCGCGCTCATCGTCATGGCCTTGGCCACAAAGCCGGAGAAAAGCGGGAAGGCCGAAATCGATACCGCGCCAATAATACAGAAAATCGTCGTCCACGGCATCGACTTGTAGAGCCCGCCCAGCTCGCTGGCCTTGGCAGTTCCGACGCGATACAGCACCGCCCCCATGCTCATGAAGAGCAGGCCCTTATAGATAATGTGCGCAAACGCGTGCGCCGCGGCGCCATTGATCGCCAGCGGTGTCCCGATCCCGATAGCACAAATCATGAAGCCGAGCTGGTTGTTCAGCGAGTAGGACAGGACCTTGCGCAAATCATTCTCGATCACAGCGAAGAAGACGGGGAACACCGTCATGATGGCCCCGATCCAGATCAGGATCTCGAAGCCGGGGAACATGCGCGCAAAGGCATAGACAGCGAGCTTGGTTGTAAAGGCTGACAGCACCACCGCACCAACCACCGTGGCTTTCGGATAAGCATCCTGAAGCCAATTGTGCAGGAATGGGAACGCCGCCTTGATCGCGAAGGCGATGAAGATCAACACCGCGCCGGGCTGATCGAAGGACGTGAACGCGTCCAGCGACAGGCTACCGGTCGATTTATAGACGTAAGCGAGGCCGTCCAGCAGCAGGACTCCGGAAAAGATCTGCACGCCGAGATAGCGCATCGCAGCCTGATAGGCCGCCTTAGTCCCGGCCCGGAGGATCAGAAAGACCGAGCTGACCGCCGTGATCTCCCAGAACACAAACAGGGTCATCAGATCGCCGGCAAAGGTCGCTGAGACCGCCGCCCCGGCATAGGCCAGCGCCATACCGTCCTGCAATCGGTCATCCGTATGCAGGGCATATATGGCGTTCAGGAACGCCGCAATCAGGAAGGCCAGTCCGAAAATGAAAGAGAGGCTGTCGACGCGATATAGGATCAGCTCCAGATCGAGCACCGACACCATGGCGAGATCAGTGCCGCGCTCGGCCAACGCCAGCAGTAGCATGGCCACAACCGGTGTCCCGACCATCAGCGCCTGACGGACCCGCTGGACTGGGATCAGGCAGCCAGCAAAACCAACCAGAACGAGCAGAAGGCCCGGATTAATCTGTCCAATCAAACCACTCATGAGTCTGACTCCACATCCTGTGGCGTCGTTTCGGCTTCCCCGTAATAGTCTTCATCTCGGCGCAATAACTTGCCGAGCGGCCAGCCCGACAGGACGGCGAGGCCAAAGGCCGCAAAGCCCCAAATCGCGTAAAACCCATTCGCATTGGCGAAATCGAGATATTCATGCCGGTTCACCGCCAGATCGAACACGACCAGACCAGCGCAGATCAGGATGACCAGGATAAGTAGGAATAGCGGTGTCCGCGGGGAGCTGACCCAGCCGAACAGAAGTCTCGACAACGGGTGCATGTTCTCATCGCTCGGCTTCGGGGCATCATCTTCCGGCTTGATGAAACGCCCGCTTGAATCACGTTCTGGAGGAAGGGTCATGGCTGGCCTCCTGTCATATAGACGGCCGGGATCCGTTCTCCGGTGGCTGGCTCCAGGAATTTCGACATGGGCCCGATCGTGAAAAACATGAGGAAACACAGGATCGCTGTGAAGCATGGCGCGGCGACGGTGAGCATCGGGGCGCCGCCGGGACGTTTATAGGGCGCCGGTTCGCCACTGCCTGGCGGCGGCATCAAGGCCAGGATTGGGATGGGCAGCAAATAGGCAATGTTCAACAGCGACGATACGATCAGCACATAAGGCACGTAATCGAGGTCAGCATCTGCAGCGCCCTGCATCAACTCATATTTCGGCCAGTCTCCGGCCAGGGGCGGGATGCCGATAATCGACAGGGACGCAATAAAGAAAGCGATGAAGATGAGCGGCATTCGCCTGCCAAGCCCCTTCATCTCGGAAATGTTCTGTTTGCCCGTCGCGACATAGATTGCGCCAGCGCACATGAAGAGCGTAATCTTGCCAACAGCGTGCGCCGCAATCTGTAACGAACCGCCCATAAAGCCCGCCGGGTCTGCCAACATTGCCCCGCAGGTTACATAAGCAAGCTGCGCCACGGTAGAATAAGCGAGCCGCGCCTTCAGATTATCCTTGGTCATCGCCACAAGCGACGCGACAACAATGGTGAAACAGGCGACGCCAAGAATGAACTCCCGCGATGCCGTCGCATTGAGGAGTTCTTCGCCAAAAATGTAAATCGCGACTTTCAGAATGGTGAACACACCCGCCTTGACCACCGCCACAGCATGCAACAAGGCGGAGACCGGCGTCGGTGCCACCATCGCATTGGGCAGCCAGAAATGGAACGGCATCAAGGCCGCCTTACCCACCCCAAAGGCAAACAGGATCAACAAGGCGCTGGCGACGACGGGCGACAGATTATCAACCTGTTGCAGCAAACCACCTGGAACAAAGTCGAGACTGCCGGCGAGCGCCCCGGTCCAGATCACGGC
>ERZ1740070.1656-NODE-1656-length-13682-cov-7.612314_pt1 | contig 13682 bp, 6 predicted proteins | sample MGYA00581734_ERZ1740070 | MGnify/ENA primary metagenome ERZ1740070 (study PRJEB43018, sample SAMN04849744) | marine metagenome | isolation source: floating plastic debris | place: Pacific Ocean | collected 2008-09-01 | study: EMG produced TPA metagenomics...
TTAAATATGTGAAATTGTTTAATGCTTTTCATCAAGTTTATTGTACACAATTATCTAAACACCGCAAAGCTAAACCTGACAGTAAATTAAATACTACTAAATATCCTCAACCAACAAGGGAGCAACTCAATCAAATTGCTGAATTATTATCTGAAGATATTAAATACAGTTCTGATGGAAAAATAATTACTTCTGAACAAATATTAGAAGAATTACAAAAACTAGCGAATATATTACGAGAAACTTGGACGCAACCTCAGCAAAAATTTCAGAAGGAAAGTAATAATGATGAAAAAATAGCAAAACTACCAGATTTCTGCATCGAACCATTTAATAATTGCTTGCATCAATCAGTAGAACAGGTGATTAAAACTCGCTTCAGAAATTCCTTCACAAGCAGCAATCAGACGAGAAAATAAAACCCAGCTTCATCAAACAGAAAATATACGCTTAGCTCTATCTTGGTCTGATATTGTGAAGATATTCCGTCGTAAAAAATCTCGAAAAGGTGGGAAAGGTTCGATTTGCTTAATTTTACCTCAACGTCGTCATTTTTTACAATTTACAGGTTCAACCTTAGCCACCTTGGGCTTAAGTCATTACAATATCGTTGAAAAAGGAAACCGTTATGCTCAAGTGCTAGCAAAAAATACTCCTCGCAAATTAGCATTATTAGTTGGAATTAATTATTCAAATAATAATAACCTTCATACCTTAAACGGATGTGTTACCGATGTAGAGTTGCAGCAAGAATTACTAAAGAGTCGTTTTGGATTTAAACAAAGCGATATTCTGAGATTAATAAGCAATGAATCTAAATCGAATCAAGCAACTCGCAACAATATTTTAACTGCATTTGAAGACTTAGCTAATGGTGGCGACCAAGATTTTAATGATTTAAAAATCAAGATAGAGTTTAATCCCATAGCATAGGATTAAGAAACCCGGCTTTATTCAGCCCACACAGGTGGGCTTTGTAATTATAGCTCCAGCCTTCTAGGCTGAGAGCTATTCAGTGCAGCTAATTACTCAAAACAGACTCAAGATTCAGAAAACCATTCGCAATCAAATATGTTGCATAGGTAGTATATAAATCAGCATCAATTGGATGACAAGAAACACCACTTCCAGCTAGTGCATCTAAAGTCTCTTCACAGCTAATAATTGGTCTATTTTCTGTTAAGTATAAATCCGGAATTGTTAGTTTTCTTTCCGACCAGCGCTCTAACAAGAATGGACGGAGAGTATATAAAGGATTTTCCTCTGATGTGACATCGTTAATTAATTTATCTTGCCATTCTTCGTAAGGAATCATCTTGATGGGAAAACCGAAAGAACTCAACCAGTCAACTAATATACTTAGAGGTGCGGGTTCTGGGTGTTGAAGATGGAAAGCGTTACCGATAGACTCTTCTTGGCTGGATAGATGGACTATGGCTTTACTTACATAGTCAACAGGTGACATATCTAACATATAGTCTACGTCAGGGAAACATCCCATCTGAAGACAGCCTTTGGTCATTAAGTTAACAAAATCATCTGTGTTACCGACACCAGTTTCGCTATGTCCGGAAATCAAAGGTGGTCTGTAAATGGTGATGGGTAATCCTCTTTCTCCAGCGATTTTTACCAGCTTTTCTGCTACCCATTTGGTTTGAGAATAACCTAAGAAAATCCCTTCCCAACGGTCAAAACTATCATTTTCTTTGACTACTTTTCCAGCATATTCAGGTGATTCAAATACCGCGACGCTGGAGACATAATGTAAGGGTTTAGCTTTGATTTTGCAAGCCAAACGAATGATTTCTTGGGTTCCCAGTACGTTAGCTGTTTTCAGTGCTGAGTAGGGGAATACATAATTCAGCATTGCAGCACTGTGATAAATGGCATCTATATTAGTTGCCAACATATCAAATCCTTCAGTGCTTATACCCAATTGTGGTTGAGATAAATCACCAACTATTGGAATAATCCGAGGACTAGATTCTTCATCCCAAATTCCATAAGATTCTAAATTCTTTTGCAGTTTTTCTTTACCTGCTTCTGCATCTGCTGCACGTACCAAGCAGTAAATATCTGCATCGGTCTGATTGAGAAGTTCATGGATTACAAATGCTCCCAAAAATCCGGTACCACCAGTCAAGAAGATATTTTGAGGATTGGGATTAAATTTGTAAGAGGTTGATGCTGGACGAATGGTTTCATCAAGAACGGCTTCTGCTGCTAAGTTGGGAGTGTCGGTATTATTAACAAGAGATTTAGTTTCCTGTTGAGATTCTTCCGCTTCTTCAGCTAAACGTCCCGAAAGTGCTTCAATAGTAGGATAATGCCAAAGCAGCATGGGGGATAATTCAAATCCCAGCATTTTTTGTGCTTTGGTGACAATTACCATTGCTTGAGTTGAGTCTAAACCATAAGTATCTAAAGGTTGAGTTACATCGATTTCTTCGGCTGACATGTTGAGTATTTCAGCCAAGTTAGATAATAACCAAGTTTGAATTTCTGTAGCGTTCATAGATTGTTTTGTAGTCATTTTTTTATATTTCCGATGATGTAGCTGATAAATTTTACTGACGGATTTACTTTCGTTTGTAGTGAGGATTTTAATCCTCAATTAAATGGTTAAAACTCTTACTACAAACTTCATTATCAAAATAATTTATATTTGCGATGTCAGATTCACTGGATGACATTGAGAATAGAAATTATCAATATGCAAACCTTGCATTTTCAAACTTTGAATGCGATATAAATAAGAAGCTCCCTTCATTATTTGTTTTGCAACATCGACTACATGACGATTATTTGGTTCGGATAAATAAGAACCCCTAACCCAGTCATTAAAGCTACCCATCGCAGGACCACACCATACTTGATAATCGACTTCTCTTCCTTTTTCACCAGAATTTGACCATCTAGAAGATAATCCTAAATACCAGCGAAAAATCAAAGCCATTTTGTATTTTGGATTGTTTGCTGCTTTGGTTAATTTATGAGGATTACTTTTTGATTGATAAGCAACTGTTTCTTGCCAAATTTCTTCGATACTTTTACGAAAAACCTGTTTTTCTAATTTGACTTTTTCTCCTGGTGGAAGGTCGTCGAGGGAGTTATAATTTCGGTAGATTTCGTATAGTTTTTGTGCTTTGAGAGGAAACATTGTTCCGCGTTTAAGAACCTGTAGTTTTACCCCCATTTCAAACATATCAGCTGCTGGAGCCATCATTACGTCGGCCATATCAGCTTGTGCTAATAATCTTTTGGTATGTGTAGAAGTTCCTGCTTCTATACAGGATTGATTGATTGAACCAGTAACTACATATGCAGCACCCATCATAAAAGCTGCTAAGGCTGATTGAGGTGTTGCAATTCCTCCTGCTACTCCTACTCTAATCGGTTTTTCGTAATTATATTTTGACTGTATTTCGTCCTTTAAAGCAATTATAGAAGGTAAGACACAAACCAAAGGACGGTTATCTGTATGACCACCAGAATCTGCTTCTACAGTAATATCATCTGCTACGGGAATTTGTGCTGCAAGTGTTGCTTGTAATTCGGAAATTAATCCTTGCTCAACTAGTTCTTTGAGCATTTTTAAAGGTGCTGGCTGCATAAATTTACTCGCAACTTCTCGGCGAGAAATTTTGGCAATCACCTTATTATTTATTTGAATTTGGTTCGCTAAATTCAAACTTAATCCAGCCGCACGGTAGTAAACAATATTAGGAGTTAAATCTAAAAATGCGGAAGCTTCTACAGTTTCTACTCCATATTTTAGATATAAATCTACAGCACCTCTTTCAATTTCGGGGTCGTTAGGACTATGGATTAAATTAAACGCATAAGGACCATTTGGTAAAGATGCTTGAATATTCTTAATGGCTTCTTCTAAGCGATTTAAACTCAAACCACCAGCACCAAAGGAACTCAAAATATTCTCTTTACCCAGTGCAATAACCATTTCTTCGGAAGCTATACCTCCAGCCATTGCGCCAGTTGTATAGGCATATCTTACATTGTGAAAAGAAAGAAAATTGGGGTCACCGAAGCTTTTTTTAAAAACAGGTGGAGCTGCAATTAATAATTCGATTTCGGCTGGCTGGCTATTATCAAGAGGACAATAACCATAATTAGTTGCTCCTATTTTGTCTCCGACTTTAACAATATAACAAGGCTTATCAGTTTCCTGTAATTGCTCTTTTATTCCTTCTGGGTCAAAAGAAATACAGCTTGTTGAACCTTTCCAAGTTCGGTTTTTAGTCAAAGTAGACCCTTGAAATACAAGTCCGTTGTTGTCTTTATTTAGCACTTTGTCTAATGTTTGCACTTTAGCTATCAGTAGTTATAGAAGTTAATAAAGGTTTGTAGTAAGGGATTTATCCCTTTGTATGAAGACTCAAGCCCTTACTACAAATTAATAATTTTTAATTCTCAAACAAGTGTTCGACGCAAGCGATTTGTAATTCAATGATTTCGCTGAGTTGTTCGCTAAAATCTTGACGAGATTTTAAGAATGTGGAATGGGTTTTATGAACCATTAAGTTATTCGTATTGAGTTGCTGATATTGAGGTTTGTTGTAGTTAGTCACGCTCTGAGTTGATGCTAGTTTTTTTGTGGTGGGAGAAGCTGAATATGGAGTAGTTTTTGCCGGTATTTTTGATGATTTTGATTTTTTTTCTAGGCTAGGTACGGCAATTTTTTGCATATAATTTGAATTTGCTTCTGGCTTTTCAAATGATGCTGCGGGAATTTGAATTTTTGATTGTGGTTTTGCAGTCGGTTTTGGTTTCGGGAAATATTCTTTCTCAATAGGTTTCGGACTAACTTCTGATTCTTGGAACAACTTTTTATTTTCTGATGTTAAAATACTCTCAGCGAAATTATGACCACCTAATGTAACTTTCTTCTGGCTAATTTTGGCTTTATTACTAGTCTCTTCCACAGTTGAGTATAGCGGTGATAAATTTAAAGAAACCTGATGACTCGTAAGTTTTGCTAATGCTTTGAGAATACTACTATGGTCGTCCAAGCCCCTACGATTCAGAGAAATTGTCATGTGTGCTTTATCGCTTAAATTTTTATCAATCCACCGAGAACAAACGTTACCAGCACCCGTTTCAATAAATATTTTTGCACCGTCTTGATAAACTTGATTTACTAATCGAGGAAAATCAAGCTCTTTACAAAGTCCTGTAGCGATACCTTGTGCAATGGTTTTACTTTCTAACTCTATTGGCTCATATTTTGCAGCAGAATAAAGTATTAGATTTTGCTGATTTTCTTGAATTGGTAATGTGTTGACCTTGGCAATTTCTTCTTGTTCGGAAGCCATTGCTTCACAATGAATTACATGGTCAAATGGTGCGCGAAACGCATTACAACCCAATTTCTTAATCACTCGTTCGCAAGCTTCTGGTTCACCTGCAATCACTACTTCTTCTGGTGTATTAATCTGAGTCAAATAAACCCGATTTTCTCCTACCAGACTTTCCCTGACCTGAGATGGTGTGCTGATAACAACGTAATTGCACCAAAAATTATTGTCGGGTGATTTTTCTTGAGGTGGTAAATCCCAAAATTCTCTAACGCAATTTTTTGCACCTGATAATCTGTCTCCGAATAAGGTAGATGAGTTTAAAGCATTGCTAAACTTACTAAATTCATTCCATATCCCGACAGCAGACATCATACTAACTTCACCCAAGCTGTAACCAAAGGCAAATTTTGGTTTTACCTGAAAGTTATTTTGAAGAACTGTAGTCAGCAGTTTCGCAACGACTATTTCATTTTCAAACATTGCTGATGAATCATCTAGCAGTTGCTTATCAAGTTTTTCTAACTGTCTGCTTGATAGTTTATTTAAGCTGCGAGGATATACTAACTTCTCAACGTGACTGACGCGATTATCTAAATTTTGCAGGATGATATCGTCGTGAACTTCGGGAAATAGACGGAAGAGATTTCGACCGATACCTAGATAAGAATTAACCGCAGCAGGATAGATAAATGCTACTTCTCCTTTTTTACCCAGCGGTTTAGCTGTAAAATAACTACCTAGTGGAGTTTGCCATTCTTCACCTTTATCAAATGCGTTATTTACTCCTTTGTTAGCTGCTTCGATTTCTCTTACTATTTCTTTAAGATTACGTGCCAAGATTACTAAGGTATAGCTTTCCTGACTGCGTTTTTGGTAATCAGCAAAAGTCATGCTTGCAGCTGCGGGAAGGGAGTTTCCACCATTTACTAAATTCTGCAAATTATCAACTTGCTTTAGTAGTTCTTCGCGATTATTTCCAGCTATTGGAAATAGTTGAAGAGGCATTTGTTGCAAAAATCTGCTGCTGCGGTCTTGTTTATTTGGTTCTTCAGATATGATTAAATGAGCATAAGTTCCATCTAGACCCATACTGTTGATGGCTGCCGTTCTTTTCTCATTTTCTGGGTTAAGAAACCAAGGTCTTGATTCTGGAACAACATAGAAGGGACTATTTTCCCACTTATTAATATCTTTTACACCAGTCCATTTGGGTGTTGCTGGAAGGTATCTATAATAAAGACACAAAGCTGTTTTAATTAAACTCGCAATTCCCGAAGCAACATAGGTGTGACCAATATTAGCTTTTACACTGCCAATTGCACAGGTAAGTTTATTTGCACCGCTTGGATAAGCCCGAAGTAATCCATCAATTTCTGCTTCATCTTCTTGGGGAATACCGCTAGCAAAAACTTCCAGATAAGATACATCTGAAGGTTTGATTTCTGCTGTATCAAAAGCTTGTTGGCAAGCTGAAATAACGGTATTATTATCTGTATTCCCCAAACGATTTTGAAAATCATTTTTGGTAGCATTTTTTTGCTTGAAACTAACAGCATCAATTACCGCGTAGATGCATTCCCGTTCCTGTTTTGCAACTTGATGTCGCTTTAATACTACTGCACCCGCACCTTCACCAACCATCCAGCCATTGGCTTTTTGGTCGTAGGCTAAAGTATTTACACCCGTATTAACTGCTGATAATTCATTTCGTAATAAAACGTTTTCCATGCCGCCCGCTAAATCCACGGCACCCACTAAAACGGCATCTGCTTCCCCAGTGGTTAATAAATTTTGCGCTACTTCTAATACTTTAAATGTGGAGTTTTCACCGGCGGAAATGGTCAGTACGGGAGCAGTAAAGTTCCACAGCGAGGCAATACGACTCGCCATAATATTAGAAATATAGCTGACGAATTCGCTGCTATCAACAGGTTGGTGAATTGCGTCTTTTACTATAGTTTCTAACTTATTTATTTTATCAGAAGATAAGGATATTGCACCAGCGTTTAACCCTTCTTTAATTTCCCAATCTAAATTCCATCTTTGCTGGAGTTGATGAACAGAAAGTTCGGCTTCTGAAGCAATTAAAACTGCTACTTTGTCCCCTTCTTTTACATTTGCATCTTTCAAAGCGCGTTCTGCTACTTTGAGCATTAGCAATTGCTGTTTATTGAGTTTTTCTAACTCATTTGGAGGAATTTTACTAGATATAGTATCAATGATAAAATCGCTAATATAAGCTCCTTTTGGTGCTTTTCCATCGGGAAATTTATATTTTTCTAGAAATTCCTTCTGATTTTCTACACCATGCCATCTTTTCTCGGGTAGGGGAATAAAATGTTGTTCGCCTTGATATATACTTCTTTCAAAAGCTTCTAACCCATCACAATTTCCAAAGAAAGCATCCATTCCCACTATTGCCATTTTTACTGGTTTTAGAGGCTGGGTAGATTCTTCAGATGCAGTATTTTTATTTTCTTCTAAAATTAAATGAGCATTGGTTCCACCCAAGCCAAAAGCACTAACAGCAGCGCGTTTTATTGAACCGCTTTTTGAATGCCAGTTAGTAGGACTAGTTACAATCCGACTGGGTGATATTACGTTACTTTCCGAACCAATAGGGTCTGTAATATTAATAGTTGTGGGAATGATACCCTTACTCATGCTCAAAAGTACCTTTATCAGGCTAGCGCTAGCTGCACCAGTTAGCAAATGTCCGATATTGGATTTAACCGAACCAGTAAAAGGAGTTGCTTGATATTTACCAAAGAAAGTTTCGACAGAGTTAAATTCGGTACTGTCTCCTAATAGAGTTCCGGTAGCATGACACTCCATATAGTCAATAACTTTTGGATTGATATCAGCTTCCTTATAAGCTTTTTCAAAAGCTAAAGTCTGTCCTTTGGGATTAGGACTGAGTAAATGTTTACCTTTACCATCATTAGAAAGTCCGTTTCCAGTAATCGAAGCATAAATGCGATCGCCATCTCTGACCGCATCGCTAAATCGTTTGAGGAGAAGCATTCCGACCCCTTCGGAGGTGATTAACCCTCTAGAGGATTTATCCAAGGGACGACTAATATCATTATTTTCTGGGTAACCTTGGATACCCGAAAACAGCATTCTAATAAATATCGGGTCAGCACAACTAATACCACCAGCTAACATCAAATCAGCTTTGTGAGTCCACAGATAGTGAGACGCTAACTTAGCAGCATATAAAGGAGAGGAACAAGCAGCATCAATGCAAAAATGAATATGAGACAGAGATAAAGCTTGAGAAATAATAGCAGCGGGTAAACCCGATATCATACCGTTATAAATAGATGTCTCTTCCGAGTTAGGTAAACTTGCACTCGTAAAATCCTCTTGCTGTAACAGTTCAGCAATCGCAGGATTCAGCACTTTTTGGTAGAGCGATTCAAATAGCTTATTTGATGATTTCGTAGGTAGCGAGAGTGTGCCCAGCAATACTCCGCATTTGGAAAGAACAGATTTGTCTTCCAAATAACCACTATTTTGTAATGCTTGCTCCGCAGCATAAAGCGACCATTTAAAGGTGTCATCTAAATTCTCTAGCAGTGAAGAAGGAAGATTGTATCCCGATGCATCAAACTTAAAATTACGTACAAATCCACCTTGTAAAGAGTAAACTTTATCTGGCTTTCCTTTTACAGGGTCATAAAAAATAGTTGGTTCAATTCCAATTTCATCAATACTCAATTCAGAAGTAGAATCCTTCTGTTCAATCAAATTATGCCAAAACTCTTCAGCATTTTTAGCATCGGGAAATAAACACGAAAAGCCAATTATTGCGATTTTTTCCATACTTTTATTCAGTTATCAGTTATCAGTGAACAGTTATCAGTTATCAGTTATCAGTTATCAGTTATCAGTTATCAGTTATCCATTAATTTATAGAGCAGGGAGTGGATAAGAGGGGGAAGAAGGAAAAAAGAAAAAGAAAAAGAAAAAGAAAAAGATTCAATTAGTTATTGGTAGTGGGAGCATCTTGCTCCCTAATTGTTACCAATTAACAATTATCAATTCTTAACTCCTAACTCCTAACTCCTAACTCTTCAAAGACTTAGTGGGAATAATAATTCCTTTACCACCTAGTAGACGGGAATAAATTTTTCCTTGATTGTCGTGTATTGTAAAATCGGCAGCAACGCTGGTTGCAGTTTTACTTATAACTTCGCAGGATACGTAAAAAGGTTTATTGTTGGGAGTTGCAGCAAATTGTTCGTGTTTCTGAATTTCAGCGGGTAAACAGATTTCTTGATGATAATGCTGTAACCAAATCCACAATGGATGAGTACTTAAATCAACAGAGAAAGGATTCACCCAGAAAACGGGAAACTGTCCTTGCTGTTTTCTATCAATTTCGTTCCAAACACATTCGGTAGTAATTTTTTCTGGACTAATATTTATTACTTTTGTTAATCCCTTGAAAGACTCACCGTGAAATAAAGGAAATATTACTGGATTTTCTTGATAAAATTCATTACCTTTAATGGTGATGACATTATCTTCTGTCATATTCAATTGTTCGTAAGTCGGACTAGGTGTATCTTGCGGTAACAAATGAATATCGTTAATACTGAAATGATAGTTAACTTTTCCGTTTTTATTCTTACTCCATATTTTCGCTTTAAAAACTATTTCTTGATGCTCGTGCTTAGCAATTTCTTCTATATCTAGGATATATTCATCTGATAGTTTTTCATCAAAAGGTATCCCCTTCAATACCTTAAAATTATTGTAGTAATAAAACCTATATCCTGGATAAAGCTGCTCGCAAGCATTAATCATCCATTGTGTTCCACAAGTAGCGGGTAAAACTGGTTTTACACCGACTATATGGTCTTGTATAAAAGGATTTGCGGCTTCAGTTAATCCTCGATGAATGCGATAACTTCTTAACTGGGAATTATGATTTAAGGATGGTGGAGGTGGAGAAATCGGGCTACCAATTACAACTTGTGTAGAATCCCGGAAGGAATCATTAAGCTCATTTACTAACATTTTGGCTCCTGCTTCTACAGGAATAATTTCAATACCCCTACGAGCAAATTCTTTTTTCAATTCTGGTGTTACCATACCGCTATCCCAGCCACCCCAGTTGATAGCGACCACATGACACTGAGGATACTGTTGTTTAAGTAGATGAGCCGATTTGTTGAGAATTTCGTTAGCTAAAGCGTAATCTGACTGACCAATATTGCCGTAAAAACCAGCAACAGAAGAGTATAAAACTAAATGTTCCAATTGAGAAAGATTGACGCAACTAATTAAATTTTCTAAACCTTTAATTTTAGCGCTGTAAACTTTTTCAAAATCTTCCTCAGTCTTTTTTTCAATTAACTTATCAGCTAAATTACCCGCACCATGAATAATACCAGTTATTTTACCCATACTTTCCGTCACAGCGGTGATTTCTTGCTTTAAATCCCGAGCATTTGTGACATCAACACTAATATATTGTGCATCACCTCCAGCCTGTTTAATTGTTGTTAAAGTTTCTTTTATTTCTCTATCAGAAACAATTTGATTATAAATCTTTTTCACTTGGATGGGAGTAGGTTTTTCTCCCCGACCAAGTAAATCTTGCATAATTCTTTTTTTCAAAACCGGTTCATCAAAGCAATTTGCAGCAAATAAAGGTTCAGATTCTAATAGCGCCGAACGACCTAGTAAAATAAACTTACATGGAAACTTATTTGCTAATTCAATCACGCATTTTGCAGTAATACCTTTAGCTCCACCACTAACAATAAAAACCGATTCCGGACGAATTGAAGTTGTTGTTTGCATAGATATTGTAATTGGTAATTGGTAATTGGTAACGATTCGCGAGTAGATAATAGATAGTTGAGTAGGTCTGTGAGAATATAAATTACTTGCTACTTGCTACTTGCTACTTGCTACTTACTACTTGATAAGTCGGTAATTCGCGAAAATTGATAAAGTTGTTGGGTCTATCATTAAAACGCTCTTTTCTAATAGCGGATACGATAGCGAATGTGGTAAACGTGAAAAAAGTTACCATCAAAGCTATTAATATTGGAATTAGTTTGTCAGTATCGCTATTACTTGTGCTGCTGCTGCGATTGTTATTATTTCTATCAGTACTGTCAGTGCTACTGGATGTACTAGACGGCTTACTGGGTCTGGTAGATGTATTACTTACATTCGGTTGAGGAGTTACCTTACTTATTCCTCCGACCAGTGTAATGTCTCCTAGGTCGTGCTTGTCTTTTCCGAAACTAATGTAGGATTTGTGAGTTTGATAACCGTTCGCTTCTACTGTAATCTGCCCCTGGAGAACCCCGTTACTATCGGTATTTGTCGTAAATCGGTAAATACCTTCGATATCGCTATTTGAAACTACGGAATCACCATCTTTATTCTCAAATATGACCTTTGCTGACCGAATGGGAGCTTGTTTGCTCCAATCAACAATACGACCAATATAATTAGCTTTTTGTTTTCCAGACATGATATATTAATATGTAATTCAAAACTCCTAACTTTGAAGAGGGAGTTCCAATTAGTTTAAGGAAGTAGTAAACCTTTACCTTCTTTAGCTCGTGAGAACTCCTTTTATTCCCAATCCCCAACCCCCCAACTCCTAGTTCCCGTAGAGACGTAGCGTGATGTTACGTCTCTACTGCTTTATAGGTAATGGGTAATGGGTAATGGGTAATTGGGAATTGGGAATTGGGAATTGGGAATTGGGGATTGGGCATTGGAGATGAGAAAATAACTTATAACTCCTAACTCCTTAACCCAAAATCCAAAATCCAAAATCTAAAATCCAAAATTTGAACTCCTAACTCCTAACTCCTAACTCCTAACTCCTAACTCCTAACTGTTAACTGTTCACTGTTAACTGTTCACTGTAATAGTCATTCTTCCTTGGGTACCGTAACCGACCTCGGTTATTACATGATTGGGGTCGTGTAGTTCTGCTTGAATGTAATTGACGCAGTTTTGAGTATCGATTTGGGGGTGGATGTCAATTGCTCTACAGAAGACTTCTCCGCATTCCCAAGTTAATGTTTTGGTTAGTCCGAATAATCCACCAGCGATGGGGCTAAAGTTAATTTTTTGCTCTAATCCAAAAGCCCCGTCGAGTCGAGTTACCGTACAAAAGCAGCTGTGTCCGTTTTCTGCTGCTGCTTTAAGCGATTTTTTAATATGTTTGGTAATGAAGAAAACTTGTTTGACTATTGTCTTTTCTTCTGGGGAGTAGTTGACACCGCTGGAAGTAGGGTTAAATGTTGGATGAATATGGATGAAAGCTCCTATGGAACCACAGTTAGTCGCGATTGCTTTTAGCTGTTGCTGGAGGTGCTTTTCGCTTGTGTCTTCTAAAATTATATTTTTGATATTGCTCGGTAGTACCGAACGTCCGGGAATTATTGATTCGGGAAAGCTTAAAACTACTACTTTCAAACCACTTTCATCTAACCTCACAGCTAGTTCGGAAGTGGTGGAGGAACCATCGTCAGTGATTAAAACAATGTTTCCCTCTGGTAGTGAAAATTCGAGAAAGTCGGGTTGGGGAAGGGGTTGTAATATTGCAGGATATCTAACAACCCCTTCAATTTCATTTAATGGCTGACTGGTGTCAGACTGTAGCTTTTTTTTTTCACCTCCAGATAGTGACTGGAGATACTCTACTATTTGTCCGATTGTCCTCAGTTCGCTTATTTCTTCTAGGTTATCGGGTTTGGGTAAATCCGGGTATGCTTCTTGTAATGCACCCATGATTTCTACTCGTTTAATGGAATCAATACCTAAGTCGGCTTCCATATCCATTTCCATTTCCAGCATTTCGACGGGATAACCCGTTTTTTCGCTGGTTATTTCTAACATGGTTTGACCGAGGTTGCTGGTGTCAGCGCTGGTTGCAACGATTTCGGTAGGAATTTGAGCTTCGATTGTTTCGATTGCTGAAGATTCTACTGGTTCTACCGTTGTTTCTGCTGCGGGAATGTCAGCTACAGGTTGATTAACTTCAACTTCAGCAGTTTGTATCTCTACGATGTTGGTATTTGAACCACCCGAAGAAAGAGATTGTAAATACTCTACTATCTGACCGATAGTCCGCAGTTCGCTTAATTCCTCGACGTTATCAGACTTGGGTAAATCAGGATACATTTCCTGTAATGCACCCATAATTTCTACTCGCTTGATAGAATCAATGCCTAAATCAGCTTCCATATCCATATCCATCTCTAGCATTTCTACGGGATAACCAGTCTTTTCACTGGTGATAGCTAGGAGGTTAGTATCTAAATCGGATAGGTCTACTGAAGAGGAAACGGAAAGTTCGGAACTGGAGGGTTCTGGTTT
>ERZ1740070.1657-NODE-1657-length-13670-cov-8.035916_pt1 | contig 13670 bp, 4 predicted proteins | sample MGYA00581734_ERZ1740070 | MGnify/ENA primary metagenome ERZ1740070 (study PRJEB43018, sample SAMN04849744) | marine metagenome | isolation source: floating plastic debris | place: Pacific Ocean | collected 2008-09-01 | study: EMG produced TPA metagenomics...
CCATGGCAGACCTATACGCTATAATAAATACACTTCAGTGCCTAGAAAAAGCTTACATCAAAGATGCTGTCAACGCCAAAGAGTAAGTTACTGTTTACTGGAAAAAGATGGGTTTTTGAGCAATGTAATACCCCCTGGTATTATTTCATTGCTGTGATGAAATTGGTCACATGCATAAATAGAGAGAGGATGTTATATGGCAAGGATGACGGACTGTGATCACTGATAGGCCTACACTAACTTTGAGGGTGAACATGACCCGAATCAGACACTTGCAATAGAGAAATGTGGCTGCTCAACTAAAATACAAACCAAATAGACCAATTGAATATTTCATTGCCGTAACAAAATATTTCCAACGATATATAATATGAATATGAATTATTTTGCAACAAAATTTTTCAGCCGCTACTATACCTTAATTATATTAAACAATACACTACAGAAATACAATGCAGGTATACACAGCTCTACTATTTGAATTTCAGCTACCAAAAAGCATGTGCCACACTTCTAACACAGTATAAGTCAGCATTCAGACAAGTTAGTGGGACTTTCAACACTGTCGAAGACTTCATGAAAACATACAGAGTAAGTGACCATCAACAATAAATGATTTTGGTTTGTATCTCACTGTTGATTCTATGGTTCAATATAAAACGTTGTTGAAATGATTGGTTGATTCAATGAGATAACTCATTAGATGATTACACAAATAATTTTGGAGTTTTCTGCACAACAAGGTGAGGAGACAACCACTCAAAGCTATGTGATGTTACATGTTATGTGCATTTTAGAACCAAGTTCTCCACAGCACAGAAAAGATGACCATAAACCTGAATTTGCAAAATGCAGATATTTTTCAATAAGACACCATGCTGAATTAGCGTAGTTATTGCGGTCAACTGACAGGCAAGACAACTGCTGCATTTTTTCTCTCTCTCACAACCAAAATGGAAATCTATAGAAATTTGCTGCACTAACAGAGGCAATAATTCAGTAGCCATTAATAAAGATTCAGTTTGTAATGCTTGGAATGCTGTTGGGTTTTAAAAATGGCTAAAAGTTAAAGCTTCCATACGCCATACGCTGAAGCGAGTTTCCGTTTGTTAAGGATTGTGATGTTACATAGTCTTTGGTTTAGGATTTTAGCAGGGTTGCTTATTTATCATACAAGACCAACAACCTTTTGCTTACAGATGGATTGTTCAGCGGCGTTGGAGAGGATCAGGGAAGGGAGACCTCTTACAGTAAAAGATGATGCTGGAAACACAACCAAATGCGTTGCAGATATTGTTTCGGTAAGTTGGTGAGCCAAATTACTATTCTATGCTTGATTCATGGGGTTTGTTTAGGGTATTAGAAGTCCTACAGTGCACTACCATATGACTGCTCAGTGAAGTCGTGTATATTGCTGTTACATTTATAGTTGGTACAAAGGTTTCCCCACACTCTGATGAAGAGTGACCCATGCCGTAACGTGTGTCACGGATTAATTGACTTAAAGGCACTATCTGAGACATAAAATGCCGCTTATAGGGTAATAAAAAGTCTTCAGACGTGTGTGACCACCCAGGTGAAGGGATTATCCCCCATTATGATTATGATGATTATCATGTCAAGACACTGACTGACCACAGACAGACGCAGCTAGTGTCTGGAAGTGTATCAGTTACGCAGCCTTGTACATCAACACCCATAGATTGACATGAGATATTTTGGTGTAACTAAAAAGCGTGGAAGCAAGGATTTCCCATTGGTTGAAGTTATGTGTAATCATTTTTATGCTCAAAACATCAACTGGCAGTGTTTTACCCTACCATTCTAATCAAAAGTAATGAGAAATGATGTTATTTCAATTTCTTGTTTGAATCAGAGTTGCTATCAAGTATGTTGAGTGCCTGCCGATGCCGCGTACTACGCACATATCAAGAATCTGGTTGGATTGGTAATACGATGCAACCAGATTTAAATTTACCCGGCAGCGACAATTGTATCAGTCGCTATTTGTGCTGAGTAATGTAGTAGCTGTAATCATGAAGCTCCTTGAGCACCAACTGCCACCCCATTATAAAATATATTAGCTCTACAATTTTGAAATACCTGAGCCCCGAAGGCACCTGCAGAGGGCCGAAAATTCTTGCTGATCAGACAAATTACAGTCCAGGCTTTTTTTCTGATGACTGACCTGATTATGAGCTTTGCTTAGAGCCGAAATAAAGTTGACAGTTTTGAAGATTATATACGAGTAGTGGTGCCTTTTACAGCTGATTGATCTAATTGTATGTTTTGATGTCTTGTACTTGTGTTGTAGGGATTCATAACCACTATGGATGCTCTCAAGCTAGATCAAAAGTCTGTTGATGAGGTGAGATATAGGGCGCATATTATAATACCCGGCGACTCTTACGCCTAATGACAAACTTAACGTCTTGAAAATTTGGCCGTGGAACTGTCAATTCCAGTTTGATAAACCAATTTCACCTACTTTCTTCTAATTTATTGGCTCCTACGAAAAGCTGTAGCGTACATATGTTATATTTGCAAAGGTGTTAACATCTTTGGTTATTTAGCAAAGAATTTTGACAACTTGATTTGTTTTGCAATGATTTAAGTGTTCCTAGAGCAACAACAGGAAACTGTTAACTTCAATTATTTGAAGCATTTTAGAAAAATGTAACTTCAATGCACAATTTTAGAAATTATTTGAAAAATGGAAGTACCATAATACTAGATTGTATAGCGGTATATGACGGGCTTGCAGCGCCAGTTTGCCAATAGCGTGATAGCGATTTGTGCAATAACTTTCAACCTCATGCTGGTATAATTGTGCAGACACAAAGGCACATAGAATTACCATCAGAGATTACCTACTGTTTCTGTCCTTTCAAGCGACATGTTACAAGTAAATCCTGCAAGATCACCGAGATAGCTATCCCTTGGTGTTAACCTAATTCCTGACAACCAGGCCTATTATCGTATTATTGGTAATAGAGCACTCAGTAGAGATGTCATATCTCTATTACAATCAACTTTCTCATACTCAACATGTAATTAACATGCTGACAAGAGTCCCCATTCCAATATCATTGTTGTTATCGCAAAACTGAATTCTTGTGGACCTTCATTCAGTCCAAGTGATGGTACGAGATTGCCGATGGCTTACAGAGTTACATCTTGATCACTATACTGTAGCCATAGATACTTGACTGATAACAATAATGTCTAGTCATGCCTGTTGCTCCTGGGAATATTAATGTTGAAGCAGCAGGAGCTTTGTTAGGAAATAAGAGCCAGTGTCAATGCTTATTAAACACGCCTGTCAAACTTCCATCTCCATTAATGTCATGATGGAAATCCATTTAAAACAATCAAACCACTATTATCGTTCAACTTTAGTTTCATTAAGCAGGGTATTACCACATGGCAATTTCCACTTTTTCCCTCTGTCTGGCTTACAAAAAGTTACAAATTCAGGATAAGTGCAAAGCAATCGTATTCATTGTTTGTACTTTATACACACATGTACCATTTGACAATTGGAAGGATGAGGATGTCTTGTACCAAGGAGTCCCTGCTTCTACAGAATGATGCACGACACGCCGCCAGGAAAACATCAGGTTTCCTTGAGTCATGAAATTTCCATGGTATTGCCTTCAGTACCCGTTGTCGTTTTGCTTTCAGGTTCAACCGTATCTGAGAGAATTATATGACACCATGAACAGGCTGAGTACGCTTCCATCTGATTTTGAAGGCAAACAGAAAATAAACACTTGGTAAGATCACCACACGTCACTTGTGTCTGTGGATATCAAAGATGGTTCGACTGAATCAGCTCTGAATTATGAGCCAGCGAGACATACTGACCTATTTCAAAATGTGTGTGACTCAGTTGAAAGCTTTGTTGCACACCTCCAGATGAAAAACAGGCCCTAGATGCACTTGAAAATGAGAAATTATATCCAAACAAAAACAAACTAATTTGTGCTGGGTTCAAGTGCAAAATATGATGCACCATCTTGCAATGTTAAATGATATTTTGCTATATGTATAGTCATCCCCCCTCTGCACTAATAGTTTCTTGAATGTGCGGCAAACAAAGTCTACAGGATTTTTGTGAGGTTAATGATTGGTTTTTTTCCGGATCATCCCAATTATTTTGCCTCCACATTTACCAACTGCAATGCTGAGTAATAATAATGCTTTACAGCCAGTGGCGAAGACAATGAACCTGCTCTCTTTGTTATAATCTCGCTGCTTAGCAAACCATTAGTGTCCTGATGCCAAGTTTGAAGAATCCCTTTGAGTCTTGGTTGGTATTTCTTTTATGGCTGAGATAAAGCAGAAAAGCTTGCCAGAGTTAAAAATATCGTGATAAAGATTATTGGTACCCATGGGAATTCCCTTGACTACTAAGAGGCTTTATTTATCTATCTGGTACAAGATGACACCAGGATGTTTTGGCTGTGAGAACAGATTTTGTTCCTTAATTACATAACTGTTTGCTTTGAATCTACTACATTCAAGGAGAATCACAAACCTTTGGTGCACCCTAATCAGTTGATCTGATTATTATTTTTGCAGGGTTCAAACATTGAGTAACATGCAAGCTTCGGATGAATTAGATGACTCTCAGATAAGACAACTCCTACATGATTTGGACACTTCATATGCCAGCTTTAATAACTTCTTACATAACCAGTGATACGATTCATCTTTAGCAGCTCGGGGTAAATAGTCAACAGGTTAGAAAGGCGGCTAAAAATACTATGGTGACAGAGATGCTGTTTATAATGTTGTGTAGTCAGAGTAGTACCTGTCAGTATGTAATTATAGGCCTGGATATTTATTATTTTACAGCTCGATTCATCCTATTTGAACTAAAATAATTATATATTTTTGAAAATGAGCAGTGGCGCATCATCATCAGGATAGAGTTGCAATAACATGACTCAAATCCGTGTCGTGATCATCGCTAGATACAACTCTTTTGATATGTTACCATGTTTTCAATAATATTGTTTTTATGTATAACTGCTCATTTGCCACATACCGTTTGGTTCACATCAGAAAAAAAAACATGATGCTGTTACATAGTGTATCAGACATCACATGGGACATCACCGGAAAGCCAGTTTTTGCCGTTTTGTGAGTTGAATTATGGTATTTATGATGATGGTCTGATGACATGGCTCTTTGCTAAGCATTGCTACTTGCATTTTTATTTTTATCAAAATACTAGCGTGACATCCTGATGCAAATATATATTACATCCGACATTTCCTAATGCTTTGCTTACGTTTGCATCCATGTTTTCAGTACACTATGGTTGTGACAAGTTAGTTGATATATCTGTCATGAGCATGATGGCGGACAGTTTCCTTGATACATTTTACATATATCATGCAGAGTACAAAATTTCAATCATAATCATTCTAATTCCTGTCGCTAACAATCAATAACCGCTCTCCATGGTTAATGGATTTGGAACAGATGGTTGGGGCTACAGGTTTCTATTCACACTATGCATATAAAATGGTCAAATCAGTTTGTCAACTGAAAAATCATTGCACACATGCCAAAGGAGTTTGTGTGTGATGGTGTATTGCTGGCTTTCCATCTCCTTTTCTGACTTATTGTCTTGACCAAATGGTCAAATCAACAATCGAGCTACGTAGTGCATCAGTTGCGAAAACGTGTTTAGCTTGCAAATTTTGCTAATGCGAAGTCATCGCCAGTTAATTCAATTACATGCTAATGATCAGTGGGCGATTTTCCCTTCGATATTCCCTTCGCCCTTCAAAATCACATAGAACAAGGAAATGTTATCCAAATGAGGTGTTAAATTACCTGTGTTAGTTGATTCAATGAGCAAAATCTAGATTTGACATTGGTTTAACATTAATCTCAACAGTAACTTATTGCACAGGAAGCCCATAATGTCATACCATGTCAGTCGTGATTTATCTTTGTAAAATAGACAACTTTAGATTGAACAGACAGCTGTATTATAGTTATTTTTGTATCCATTACATGGAAAAAATGTACGAAATAAATAGAGAAAATTGATACAGTTAAGATTATTCCAGATATTTAATACCAGTAAAGGAAATAAACAGTGAGTGTCTTATCAAAACTGAGTATGAGACAAAGTTGCGACATCTAGGATGCCTGTACAGGGAAATGTTGAAATTTTGCATTGCTCTCAACAAAAGTAATCACTTTGGTGGGTGAAGTAGCTATAGATGATCGTTTATAGACAGGTGTCCTTGACTGTGGAGATACGGGAACAATAAATTTCTCCTCTATAGAGGGGGATATGAGGGTAGAATGATGCATAATATGGATAGACTTTGGACGATTTTCACGGAGTTCATCCATGGATCTGAAACGGCTCTTTTTAGTGATATCAAGGTGTTCCGTTGAATTCTTATAGTGCCCATCATCTACGTATGGGTCTACCTCTGTTTGCAGAGATTCTACAGACCCTTGGTACTTTTCCACATACGATTTAGTGAGTTCACTGCGGTTAGCTGCGGCTGGGAGATTGTTGTTGGAGACTCTTGATTCTGTAATAGTTGCTTGGGAGCCTGACAGCTTCTTTGTCCTAACTAGTGTACTACCTTTGGATGGGAATTTGCCTGCAGTGAGTGTGGCTAGCAATCCTCTGGGCTTGCCATTGGTTGCGAGAACTGGTTGAGAAGTGCTCCTCCCTTCAGTTTCCATGAACACATGACCAGGATCTCCTGTATTTGTGGCCCAGGATCTTGGTCGTGGTTTAGGTGGAGTTCCACCTCTTCGTACATAAGCATACAAATCATCCACTTCAGCAAACAGCACGTCTTCTTCAGTGTCAAGTGTCTTGTTGCCATCATCATAAGCTCTAACAACCCCTAGCATTTTGCGCCTTGAGGGCAGAGTACAGGCTGAAAATGGCTTAGACTGTTTATTAGCACTGACCAACACCTGCATGGTGCGGAAATATTTTTCCACTTTAGTGTTACATAATGCCAATAAGAGTTTATAGTATTGATGATGGCTGATTTCCGTCATGTTGCAGGCTTGCATCAGCTGAAGGTTGGTCCGGGTTGATACTGGTATAAGCTTCTGGTGGGATCTTATTGGGAGGAAGAGTGCTGTGTTGTCTTTCTGCGTTTCTATCAAACGAAAAACTCCCGGACGATCATTGTCACTGGCTACTCTGGGAATCTGACCTGATACAATTCTTACCGTTAATGGTAAGCGAAACTGACCGACCAGACCCTCAATGTTATGAACACCCGAAATATTGGTTCTTCCTGCCATTGGACTGAACTGTCCAGTGGTCTTGAAGTCAAAATAAATGTCCATTCCATTGTTATCTAGGCAGTGGAGGATGTTTTTCTTTTGCTTTCTCCAGCCATGAGTGATGCTGAGCTGGCCTATAATCGTCATTACTTCCCCTTTCTCTACCATCTTGGTTCTGTCATAATCTGGTTCACCATTTTCTTCGCTAAGATAGGCTTTGGTTCTACTTCTGACAAGAAATTTATCTGGTGCTCTCTGGGCTATATGTTCTATTGTCTTACTGGGTGAGATGGTCTTTCCATCTTCTGAGAGAATCTCAAACCAACCATTGTAGCCCAGAGGAATAGAAAATCTTTGACTAGAGAAGTAAATCTGTCCATCTTTACTGACAAAATCGACACACTGGCAGATGACTTTGCGGTGTGGTATGATCGAGTGGAGCAGTAAGTCCTCTTGTACCAATTTGGCAGGTAAATGTGAATTGCTTGGTGTTTCTGTGACTCGGACAACGCATGGTGTTGCTTCTCCCAATTCTTTGTATTTCTTTAATGGTATTGCCTGTAAAAAGTAAACATGAAAGTTTCAGTGATTTGGTGTAACCAAGGACATTAATTACACAGCACAGTTCAAAGATTACCATAAGTAATTACTGCCACTTATTATGAACCTGGATCTGTCATGTGCCTTCATGACTGACACAAAAAACAGGAAATCCCTTCCATTTCCACAAAAATAACCAGGCCCAGCCCTGTTTCTGCATTTTATTAATTTAAATGCCTTCATGAATCCAAACTGATTAATGACCTGTGGCAAAAAAGTAAATCATCTTAGAAAATCCGACACAAGTCATTTTATGGTTTCAAGATGGCTCTGGACTTAAAATTTTGATGGGAATGTTAGTGAACATTAACAGAGATGGGCGATGTCTGCATACAAGAGCTAGCTTTGATCCATAAAACCATCCCAACTCTAATTAAAAAGTTGGCCAGACTGTTGTCAGCTGTTCTTCCTTGCCATAGAAATCAGCTGGTTAGCTATTTTGCGCATATATGCCCCACATGAATTAAGAGGCTCAGGAGTTAATCTCAACTGGATTATCTCCCATTAGACTACATCACTAGATCATAACACTAAATCTGTCTTCATCCAGGATTTTCCCAGATTAGAATTAAATTGAATTAGCAGCAGCCCAATGACTCCAGTTTTGGGCACAAAAGCACAAAATGGAGGATCCTTGATCAGACCTTTCATCCTTCGTTGGAGTGGTTTGTGCAAAATGTGAGTCAATGGTACATAGAGGTCAATTTCTGAGCACCACATGTGTTGATTGAACACACATTGTTGACCCAATCGATATGGGTGTGGCAAAAGAGATCACAGATTTCAAAAAATTTGGAACCAATCTGAATTTAGTCAGGTACAGAATGTCACATTTGGTAGATCAAACTGGTAGATAACCGTTATTGGTGGCGTAAATAGATTGTTTCCTACTTCGGCTCATGGGATCAGGTTAATTTATGGTTGTGCTTGGTAAATCCATTTGGCAACTCAAAAAGGCAACGGATGTTTGCCAATGATGTCGTCATTTTACCCAACTCACAAAAAATGCTAGTGACAAGAAACAACATAGAACTAAATTGCTAAATTAACTCAAATGGAGGATAGCCAATGGATTAATATTATTCCGTTGGAGGGTGCCACAAACTGGCATTCAAGTTTTGACATTCAAAAAAGCTTGGTAAGACAAAAAATTCCTGCATAGCTGATCAGAAGTGTTCTGAACTGTCTCATTTTCTGATAACGTGAAACAAAAACTGATATAATCTGAGTGGAGCGATTACACTACGTAAGCAGAAGTATAAGTGGAAAATAATATTAACTCAAGTATATATAGACCTATACCCATTGTTATGTTATAACCTTGGGTACAAAGTTGGTTGAATGATCATTATTTTCTATATGGTGATTTCACAGCAAAAGAATTTCATACAAAAAACCAGACCACAGTGTCACTCTGTTATTTTAAACCCTTAGGATTGGAATCCACATCCAACAACTTTCCAACATTACACTGAGGATGATGACTACATTTGATTACTAAAAACTCTACATTCCAAACAACCACCCGTCCCAGCAACAACTGATTCAGCGACATATCACCGTCTCTAACCCTTGCCATAGTTACCCCCTGACAAAACCTCAAAACATACTCATAACACTTTTATGTCAGCACAGACCGATAGGAAGAATATCAATGTCCACTTACTATGGATGGATTCATGACTCCAAACAGCCTCAAAACAGATAAAACACCAAAATTAACAATATCCACAAACTACCTCCAAATTTAATGTAGGCTTTTCCCAAATAATAAAGTTAAGACATACACACCTGTGAATTGGCACTCCACCGTATGTGGGGTAGGGTATCAGTCGGCATAGTTTCTGTTCTATATGACAGCCACCTCTTGTATAAGTCAGTCAATGCGTTGCTCAAACTAGTGAAGAGGCGAGCAGAATCGCGTCTGGTTTATCCAGCAGTGTACAATGAAACTGAACCTAACAATTTACTATGACAATGCATTAGAAAGAAAGCTAACTCCTCCCTGTGATTAGATGGTGCTCACGGTGACGGTCACGCTTGGCCACGCCAGCCAAACCAATTATTACAGCAATAAATTTCATAGCCATACATTTACATTTGACTGTGACTGAACAAGGAATTATTGATGCGGTCTACCGTGCACGTCAGAAAGGCAAACTAAAACGCCTGCTGTTAAGCATTAGTCATACTGTAAGCTCTCTTGTGGTGCTTTAGTACTTTACCCAGCAGACACACACCTTAAGTGGGGTCCATCTTCCCTCAGGGTACCAGTGATAGCACAATGTATGGCTCATACATGCAAGCTGTGCCCATCGTGTGAACAAAGCGGTTTTCAAGTGTGATAATTTGCAATTTCTCAAGTGCAAGTTCGCCATCTGGAGGGTCAGCTCAGTTAGTGAAAACTCAATCTCGTGACTAATATCTCACCAGGGTTTTACTCGAGGTAGACAAAAAATTTGCACGTTGTATGGAATCATAAAACGTTTTTTGAAATGCTCATCCCTCTGACATTTTGTTGTGGCTCTAACAATGATGACACGGAAAGGATTTTGAACTCTCTGCACCATTTACAGGTAGTATGCAGGCCTCTCATAAAGGTCCTCTATACATGGTGTCATCTAAAACCAATGCAACACAGGCATTCCTATGTCAGCTGATACTGCACAAAACCACCAATAACGCTAAATTCCACAGATATATATCTTTCTGCCTTGAACCAGTATAAAGGTATTGAAATTACACAGTGTGATCTAAGCCAGCGGTGATTTGGTGAGATAAACAGCTATAAGTAGATGTTCTCTAGCTGACTGGCAGCCCCGGGCAGGCGTAACTTTACATGAGGCGCTGAACATAATTATAACCTCCCCAGCACAATGGTTGCCACTCAACAGGGCAGGATAGCTAAAAATAGATAGAACCAGCTCAAGTCTTGTGCAGAGAGTTTTGTTCTAGATATATGGATTATGGTAAAATAGTACAGACCGTCAGCTTACATGAAGTTGTGCCACAAATGCGCATAAAATTTGGCAAAATGAGGTAGAATCGATTAACACGTCTTGCAGATGCTAATTCACCACTAAGTCTCTCAAAAGCAAGTACACTCTCCCACATAACAATAAATGGTAAGATATTTTGCTGATACAAAATGGTACCTCTACTCCATCAATCAATTGCACAAGTATATTGATCGATGGATATTTAAAAATGACGCTTTGTTCTAAAAAGAGAGGTATTATAATATTTATGGTACAGTTATTATGTGTGCTATATATATATATATACATATATGTACAAATATGATGATATGAAATATACATTCGAAGTACATCTATTTACAAGTCATGTGCCATGTCAAGTCACGGGTTACTACCATATCCTCGCGTTCACTGATATATCTCTTTACAATACAACTGAAGCACCTGTGTAATTATTTCCTTTGATTTAAAAGTCTTACATCTCCACATACTTGGTGGTGGTAGTAGAGGGTTCAAGTTTGCATGGAATACAGCATTTTTATTTCTCGTTCCCAAGCGTTCTCATCTGGTGTTTCTAATATGAGGGGTATATTCTTCAGCCTGGGGTCATTCATTATCCTGACAAAGGTGGACTTACCGATCTTCCCTTTACCGATCAGCTCATGCCTGTCAAGGTGACAACCCAAGTCCCCTACAATAACAGAAGGAAATAAATCAAAAGCTTAATCACAATGATTACTAATACATCTCTAGCTGAACAATGTAAATATACTCATGGATCCCTGATTGCCACCTCATGTTGTAATTGTGGGAGTTCCCACATTCATCAGTCATGTGTTGATTACAGAAGTCAAAGTGGGAAGGAGCAGTCAACATGATCTCATGTACAAGATGACCTTCATTATCTGGGCCTTATAAGGGAATAATAGCCCGGGACAGGCTCTGTTTGTTTGGGAATGCACAGAGAGCCTGTCCCACGCTACAGGAATAGCCTATGCCCTATGCCGTAATGAAATAGTCTTTTTTCTGGTAATTACCAGTCCCTCCCCGCCTTTCTTTCCTATTTGGAATTGAGTTAAACACCGAAATAAATTGATTGACCAGGCTCTAATTCTAAGTATAAAAAACCCTTTTTTCTACAACACCACATGCAGACCACAGTCTAAGTAAATGTGAATGATAAGACATCACAGTCACAAAGCATAACCTTGGACCAGTGAAAAGGGAGGTAAGATTCCAGATAGATCAGACCCAGGTTATATGGATTTATTGGGGATGCATCTAGATCTTGTAACAAATCATTACAATCACCATTTTCAAGGTAACATTGAATGGGAAGATACAAGATTTCAAAGGCACAGAGCACTACCACCTACGGTATATGTCGAGGCACATGAGGGGAGGCCATTGCGGTGATGAAAACTCGCTAATGGAAATTCCAAAGGGGCGCTAGAAAATGCTGGCTTATGTTTATAGCACTAAATTCCAGGTATGCCAACAAAATAAATCATTTAAATCATCATTTATTAAGTGGAGTTCTGGTGCTAAAATAAGCAATCTTCCCTACATTGCTGTGCTGAGGCATGCAAATTCAGTTCTCATTTAATCAGATCGCTCACAAGTACTCTCGATTCTGACATGTTCAAAACGAGTAATCCTCTTCAAACTGATACGCAACCCCTTCGATGCCAAGTTAAGAATTTGCAATTATGCTGTGGGAGATTCTTAGCTTGGACATGAAGGCTGCAGTTCAATATAGCATGTTAAGAGGTGCAAACCATATCATTACCCAATGGACACTTCTACCTTTTTGAAATGCAAATTAATTTAAATTTGCTAATTTATGCACCTTATTCGATAATTTTCTTCACTTTAATTCATTTAGGTTCGTCACACTTGAACAGCAGGGCTGGTACCAGATAATGGCTTTGCAATCAGCAAGAAATGGGTGGATCTCCCGACTACATATTGGCTAACCTCTAGAGCCACAGGTGTGGACGCGCGGAAGTTCAAAGTAACTAAGTGAAATCTTGCACTTATAATACACCCCAAAAGGTGGAAGGATCATGTCTCCAGCCAATGAAGAAACCCTTGATCCTTAGATTTAAATAAGTTAATATGTGTTGAGTGATCATCAAGACGTGATAATCAGTCTAGCCAATCTGATAGTAGTGGACATTCATGTGAGTTGATAGATCTTGATATGAATATATGTATATTATGATGGTTAGTTGGTATTTAATTATGAATCAATTTTGATGCTTTAATGGAATGATGCTTTAAATTGGTAAATCCAACAACACTGGCATGAGAGCAAGTGAGCCAAATACGCAAACAAGCATACGAGAGTTGACATCAAACATACTGATACAATCAAACACCCCTCCGACACCATACGAGGGTGGATGAAACACTGGTATCAGCTAATCATATCCTCTATACAGCCACGCCTAAGCTGCAATCATTGCAAACCCAGTCTAGTCGCTCACATCCACGTGCCTTGCAATATCTGACAGCTGATGAGTACAAAACAATCAGAAGGGATTAGAGGAAGAAACCATGTGATATTTCTCATGAGACCAGCCAGACCTAATGATGATTTCAAAATTATAGCACGATAGGCTTCTTCATGGGAAATTTAGAAGAAAAAGAAACTTTGCAGGCGCCTGTCTGTGTTACCCAAAAGCTTATAAATAAACTCAATTTATCAATACCACTGGAAACCGATCCCCTTTTGGAATATTGATATATACTCAAAGCAAATCTGTTTTAGCATTTTTTTTTCAGAGACAAGTGCTTGTGATG
>ERZ1740070.1658-NODE-1658-length-13670-cov-5.578994_pt1 | contig 13670 bp, 8 predicted proteins | sample MGYA00581734_ERZ1740070 | MGnify/ENA primary metagenome ERZ1740070 (study PRJEB43018, sample SAMN04849744) | marine metagenome | isolation source: floating plastic debris | place: Pacific Ocean | collected 2008-09-01 | study: EMG produced TPA metagenomics...
AAAGGCTTGAGCATCTACAAGACGGGCCGCTCACCCTATTGGCACGCGCGTATCTATGACCGGTTGACTAAGAAGTATGTTGTGCGCTCGACGAAAGAGACGTCGCGGCTGGACGCGATCGAGGTTGCAGAAGAACTGCAGGAGACCTTCAAATCCAAGCAAGACACGACGAAGGCGATCACCAAAGATCGGTCATTCGAACACTTCGCGCATGTCTACTCGAAGATGCAGACAGTGCAGGCGAAGACAAAGCAGCAGCTACGGACACTCAGTGACCATAGCAAGCTGCTCTACCGAGAAGGTGACGGGTTGGTCTCGTATTTCGGCAAGTATGATGTCGGGCAGCTCACAACCGGCATGGTGCGCGATTACTTCATTCATCTGGATGAGATCCGGGGGGAGCCGCTCGCGAATTCGACGAAGAACAAACACAGCATGATGGTGCGCAAAGTGCTGCAGATTGCTCTTGAGGACGGTCTCATCGATTTGGTGCCGCAGATGCCAAAGACCCGTGTCAAAGATGCCCCACGCGTGACGTTCACGGGGAGTGAATACAAGAAGCTGATCACGACGGCCCGGAAGATCGCAGCGGAAGGTAAGACAAAAGTGCGCGGTGTTTTGGTCACACCAGAGCATGTCGAGATGTGGACGTTCATGGTGCATTCCTTCTTGCGACCGAGTGAGACGGAACTCTTCGGATTGCGTCATCGGGATGTGACACCAAAAGGTCACCTCACCAGCGAGACAGACCCATTGCATCTGGAACTAGAGATACATGGAAAAACCGGTTTGCGCTTTGCAGCGACGATGCCGCGAGCGCATGCGATTTACGAAGATATCGTCGAAGAGCGTGGTTTTGTGAAACCAGACGATTATGTATTCATGCCCGAGTACATGAACCGGACGACGGCGGTAAACACAGCCCGGCGGATCTTCAATCATTTCTTGGATGCCACCGATTTAAAGCGGGACAAAGATGGAAACGAACGATCACCCTATTCTCTTCGTCATTATGCGCTGCAAGCCAGGTTGCGCGGCTCAAAGGGTAAGGTGAACATCTATTGGCTTGCTAAGAACGCTGGGACGTCGGTGGATCAGCTTGAGCGGTTTTATCTCAAAAACATGGCGCTGAGCCCAGAGCAGGTACGGAACTTGCAATCGTTTTGAAGGGTGGTTGCAAGTGGACCAGGGCATCGAAACCAACATTTAGAGATAATGAGCTTCGCGTATTTCCGTTCAAGTCATAGGTGACGAAGCGGTATTTTGTGATACTCTCGATGTCTGGGGCCCGGCTCAATCGAAAACACTCTGAACCGCATTGCGCGGCTTCGCCCACATCAGCCGTGCGTAGCGCATGTCAAGTTGGCAGACCGCTTCGTAGCATGAAGGTTACTTCTTGAGTGCCCTAAACGGCCAATCAGGCAGGCGATCGTTGTGTGAAAGTTGCAGATCTTTGTGCTGCCATTTTGCCAGAACGGTCTTCAACCGCTGCCAACTGGCGTAGCCAAGGTTGGAAACGAGCGCTTAGGCTGTGCCACCAATGCTAGTCTTGAAGCTTTCCAAATCTTTGATCAGCTCGTCAATGGCTTGCAGTAACTGCAATCGGGAACGCTCTTCATAACCTATACTTTCCAGAAGTGCTGCTTCCTCCGCTTTCTTCTCCTCATCCTCAGGATAAACCACACTTAGAACTGGGGTGGTTGGTTTTCGTTGTTCCAGAAAACTTATCCAGCTGCCTACACCAATGACAAATTGCTGCTCTTCATCACTTAAGTGCTCAAAAGTGTCTGCGGTGAAATCTGGAATCTGTTTTTGCTCGGCGACCAGGAACACACCGTGTGCCACTAACTTCCGTAAACCATCAAACAATTTTGCCAGATCACTTTCAGCTTTGTTTTCGCTGTGCCGAAAAAAAGGAGATGAATTTGGACCTATGCGGTCAAGTACATCAATCGCTCTTGTCAGAGTGTACATAGGGTCAGCTGTGCCGGGCAAAGAGCTTCTGTGCTCCCAAATCCTGAAGATTAGATCAACTACCTCTCGGTTGGCTGTTGCTTGTGGATCGCTTGAACTCTTGGCATCATCAATAAGTGACGCGAGATGATGAGCCATCCACTTTCCAAGGGTATCGACCCCCTTGGTCATATCCAATTCACGTACTATCCTCTCTCCAAGCGCCAAAATCCTTTTCCGCTCCTCTGATCCCTCCAGATCGTTCGAGGAGAAGTATTCTGCTGTAGGTTGCTGACCCCGCTGTTTCCTCAAAAACTCTCTGTTTTCCTCGGCTTTTGTCACGTTTCGTTATCCCTATATCAATAATGAGCTCTGACTTTTGATCCTTGAGGAGTGTGGCCAAAGCGCTCTTTGCCATCAGCAATCGGTGGCCCGAGCTCACTACTCGGTCTCCCAAGTAGCGATTTCGCTCATCAGCGTCCTTGTCGCCCCAGAGTTCTAGCCGAAAGACTGCTTCGCCAGATGAGGGATCCATCCATTTGAGACCATCCTCCAGTACTTCTTCTAGATTGAAGACCTTTCGCGAACTAGAGCCGGGCGAGTAACTCGGCGTGCCCGCCCCTAGCAATAACGGATCTTTTTCATCAAACTTTCGATCCCCACCATGGCGTTCGACCCACCCGTTCAGACGAAATTCACGCTCATCAATTTCGAGCTCATGCCCTTCATGGCAAATGTTGAAATCGAATTCATTGGGGCAAGTTTGCAGCGCGCGTACTAGAGACATGGCAGTAGGTGGCGATACTAAGCCCGTATTGACTTTTGCGATTAACTCCCAACCATCTGAGCCCGTGTCGATGTACTGATCAACCACAAGCCATCCATCTTCGGCTTCTGGGAACAATTCCCGAAGAAACTCAGCGTCATCAATACTCTCAACCCAATCAGCTGCATCAGCAAAGTTCTTGGACCAGTGGTGCACGTCGCGGGGATGTGACGTCACAAAGTCTGCCAACCAATATGGCGATTTGGTTAGCTTACCGTAAGAGACTTTAAACCTTAACTCGCTGTTCTCGTCCCCATCATCGTAGCTGGATGTCTTCAGCGGGCGGGTAGCAAGAAATTCCCCAGCCGCGCACCATTTTGCATGCCACTCAAGATGCGTCCTATAACGTTCCAATGTAGGAAGAGAGCCATGACTTGTGTTGCTAAGGTGGTAGTTGTGACTCTCGAACCTGTTTTCGCGCGGTTCCCGGAATCGATACGGCTTCTCGTCAACAATGCCCCATTCGTCCACGATCCATCTCTCGGCCGCTTCTAGGAAATTTTCAGGGTTTGCTCCTTCGAACACTCTTAACCAGGGAGCGTACCAATACCTAAGTGTGTCTAGCGTATCGAAGCGAAACCTTCCGCTATCGCGGTCGAACCTAAAAGCATCATACGAACCGGATTGCTCGGACTTAGCTCCCGTGGAGGGGATGCCTGAGTTAACCGCTGAAAGCCTTGAGATTTGATCTGACGTCAACTGCAATTGCCCGGCTCCATGCAATTTCAAACAGGCATCTGCAGCGTAATCCCTGACCAAAATATGCGGAAAGGACTCATCCAATGCAATTTTACAGAGACGGGTCCCAACATCTCTCACGTTCGTTGGAACCTCTTCGCAGATACGATCGAACATAATCACCATCCAAAGCCGCGCCGCCAACCAGTAATAGGGCTTATCTGGTGCTCGAAAAACTCCTTCCGTTTGGTTTGCATATAGATCAATGACGTTAGCCAGCTCTTCGAAATGGTTGAGCCTCGCGAGGCGCCGGCCCGCATGAGAAGCCCTCCACCTTACCCGAAGGTCCACATCGCTCATGCAAGCCACTAAGAACCGCGCAACCGCGTTTGATGATGAAGTCGGTAGTTCGGACAACGCGACATCTTCTCTGTCTTCTTCGCCTATACTCTCGAATAAGCGGTCCAAATACCATGAGAGAAGGGACCCGCATTCTTCTTGGGGAAGAGATTGCAACAGAAATTGCGTAAGTTGAAATATCTGGGTTGAAGTTAGGCGTAAGCCGTTTTTTTCGAGACCGCGTAGAATGACTTGCTCAGCTGATGGCCCGTTCAAATTGGCAAGTTCGAGGGCCGTTTCGACCCTTCCAACATCTCCGGGATATCTACTAACCAGATATGGGATTGCAGTTTCGACAAATGATGGCAAAGCTGTTTCACACCACCCGAGGACTGACAACTGCGTAGACCAAGAACTAATTGCTTGGAACAGAACGTCGACGACTTGTGGCTCGTCATGTTCCGTTATCACCTCTACCAACGCACTTAAGAACCTTACTCGATTTCCAACGACAACTTGAGACGATGCGTGCATCAGGAAGCTGGCTAGTGAGAGGTACTCATCATTATCTCTAGCTGCACGCAGCAAGTCTTTTGATGCTAAGTGAAGAGCCTCCGCATTGCAGAGCGTCTCTTGTTGCCACTTGTGATGAAGAAGAACTGATTCTCGCTGCGCAGTCGCTTTAGGAGGCTTTCTTTTTGTTGTAGCTTGCTTTGCCTCGACATCCATTTGCGATCCCAACATTCGCAGTCGATCTAACCATTGACCGCCATTGTGAGAAAGCAGAACACGTTTGACTTCGCTTGAAGCTTCGACTGCTCCCGTGACCAAGTCATGGGCAAATTCCTCTACCAGCACTGTTTCCGGTGGGCTGGATCCACTTAGAAACATTTTGATTAGATCATCTCGAGGGCGTTCAACTAGTTTTAGAAGTGCCGCCGCCTGCGCGAAGTCTAAGACTCCCAAACTTAGGCCACACTGAATCACAGCTTCTAGAGTGTGATAGGCGCTGACAAACCCACAATCGTCCCATCGAGCAACACAAGCTAGAGCCGTCGGAAAATCTAGAGTAGTTAAGCTCTCCATGGCCTCAGTCCAAGGAAAGTGCTCGACATTCTCCAGACGTATGCCCGCATCGATTACAAATTCGGCCAGCTTCACCGCATGATCGCGTCTTCCTAAAGAGTGTCCTTGGATAGGGCCAATGATCAATGAATTTAGAAATCTGATCTGATCCATCGACCCAGAGTCTAACTCGTGAGCAACTGCGATCGCCTTTTGGAAGACAATACCCGCGTCCGCAGAGCTTATCGGAACAAGAATTTCTGAGAACCGAGCGAGCACTTCCGACTTTTCCCGCGCTCCCATTCTTTGTTTCTCAAAGCCTTTTACTGCGGCCGTCACGCGGCTTAACAGGTCAGCGTGCTGTGACTCGAAAGGTGTAAGCGCACTAAAGAAGGGAGCAATACTGCTTTCACCGTATGGCCAAAAAACCTTGGCAATTTCGAAACCGAGACTGGATACATGATCAACAGGAACGTTCGCCGAAATCAGTATGACGAGTTTCTCGGCCATGATCGAGCGCAGCCGCATAGAGCTATGATTTCTATCAAACTGCCAGTGATCACGTGAAAAAGACGCTCTTAGTTCTGCCAAGCTAACACTTGCTGAAGAGGTGTGGTTCTTTTGAAGTAGCACTTCGGCGCGGCGGGCATAGAAACTGGCTACATGCCCAACGGTTTCTTTCAGTCTCTTTTCACTATCGCTGACAGAACGCTTAGTTTTGCCGACTTGCTGTTCTGGATCCATGGGCGGCTCGGCTAGCACATTCTTTTCGTCAACGGCGTTTCCACTACAAAGCTCGTACAAAAAGTATGATCTGAGCAAGGAATCGATCAGTTTTGATTGATGGTGGTACAGCTTGTCTGCGCGCCTGACGTCAGCCAACCACAACGGCTTCGCTATTGCCTTAACAAGCTCCATGTTCGAACGATGTGCGGCAAGAATCTCTGCACCATCAAGCAATACATCAGAAACGTTACCGGATAGAGCCGAACTGCGACTGAAGTCGTCTAATGACTTTACCGTGACGGGATACCGTCGCGAAAGCAGAGTGAGGCCTTGTGCCAATTTCTTCAAATCGATTGGCTGGCCCGCCAACCGAAGCGGGATCAAGACAAAGGGCGCGAGAAGTGGACTCACTTCGCTGCCAATATCTTGTAGAACCCTGAAACGCTGATCTGTTGTTAGCCGCCTGATAGCGATGCGTGCAGCGCTTGACGCAAACTCTAGGGGCCATTGGCGGAACAAATCAATTGCTGCTCTCGCTCCTTCTTCTAATGCTCTTGCAACCAGAGCATTAGCAACGTCGTTTGGTTCTAGAGGCCACCCTTTAGCATGATTAAACTCATCTTTCTCGCTGCGCAGCACTTCATCTCGTAGTTCGGACCATGCGATGATGCGCCTGCGAACTTCGCGAACTTGGCTAAAGTTGCCATCTAGTGCCTCATTTGAGAGCATGTTGAGGAGGAGACGGCCATGCTCCTTAACTTGCTTCGGGTCGCCTAGAATCAACCGGCTGCCAGTAGTGCCAGCAAAGCGTGAGGTCAGGCCAGGAAAATCAAGCAGTATCTTTCTTGTCGCGTCGTCGGTTTCTAGTGCTTCTGCTCCGATTAGAATAAAACGAATTGCCCGGCCCGGATTTCCGGCCGAGCGGCAGACTCCGATAGCAGTCGTCAGGCGTTGGTTCCTAATCTCCATCCTAAGCACTGGATCTGATACAGTGCTTGCTGAGGGCTCAGGTTCAGACTCAACTAGATCCAGCAGCTCCGCCCCCATACCAGATCGAGAGAGTAGTGGGACGACATTTAGCGCGGCATATTCCGTTTGTTGGTGATACTCGAGCAGTCTCTTCGCAACTATGGCAAGCTTTCCGGCTATAGATTTCTTACCTTTGTCTAATGCGAAGCTTTCAAAGTCCTCATCAGCGAAACCTATCGTTTCTTCTTGCAGCCGGACGCCAGGCTCCAGATCAGAACAAATGTCACGAACTTGAGCAGCCGTTAGTTCTAGAGCGTGCCCTAATTCTTCAATCGGAATTGGCCTAGGTAAAACGGCCAAAGCTGCACAAGTGTCTTCTACTTTCGCCGCCTCACCAGACTTTTTTACTGCCTCAACAAACTGATCCTCGAAAATGCCGTCCAAGGAATTTCCGTTGGGTCTAAGTGGTTCCAGCGCTTGGCGCGGGCTATCTGCAACTTTCCCAAACGCATAGTTTTGCACCCTTGGTGTCCCGTGTGTGAGCCTGTGAAAATCATCGATCCAAGTCTTAGGCGCATTCCAAACGGACCGTACGAAAGTTTCCGTTTCAGGTCGTGTGAATGGAAGTAATTCGAAAGGCTTGAACGAACTCGGTAACTTTAGGTCATCGCGTCTTCCTGTTCGCGCGCTGATCAAAAGTGCAACGTTACGGGGCAACTCTTCAAACGAAACCAAATCAACAACGAAGCTTTCTTCTTGAGGCTTTCGAGCATTTGCTGCGCTAATTGAATTGTCCGCCGCGTCGATGACAATTAACAGTGTTGCATCCGGCCTCGTTCTAGAAAACGTTTCCGCAGCCAATTCGAGCCTTTTGTTGAACGCCCGAGCAAAATCTATGTCTGATTTCGGCTCAAGAAACGAAGGCAACTTTAGGCGGCTGGCCAACTCATTTGCAAGCTGCACGAATGCATCGCGGGATCTGTGACGCGCGGCGCTCGCATCCATGTATGAGCCTGCACCATAGCAATCGAAAACAACCACCTCGGAACCATCGGGTAGGAGATCGGGTAACTCCTGCAAAACAGTGCTCTTTCCAACGCCTCCTGTTCCATGCAGCAGGAGGCGTTGTTGTCCACCAGCTACAGCCTCACATAGTCTTCGGGAGATTTCACGAGGTACAAGATTTGGGACGGCTTTGACGTTCGCTGGACAAGGAAATAGAGCCCGATGGTCAGTCACGCCAAACTGTATGAGGATCGATTCCTTTTCGATAATCTCACCTGCGGTTTCGGGCATCATCATTTTGTTGCGAACATAGTTTCGCAACCTTTGAGACACTTCCACGAATTCAGCCTCTGTCCATGCTGATATCTCAACCAGCATCTTTTCTTCCAATCGGAAACGAGAACTGGTTTGGCTGATGAATTTCAGGCAGTTGGCGAACTTTTCAAACTCCGATGATGATAATCCACTAGCATGTACAAGGCGGTGAAGCTTATCCTCTCCCGCTTTCCATTCAGTCGAGAAAGAGCTCGGAACACCTTCTCGTTTGGCCCTATCGATAGCTTTGAGAATTTGATCCGATATGGGTTGATTGGTTGCCAGCTCTATTGAAATGTCGCCGAATTCCCCACCTTTTCGAAGCTTGACCACCTCGCGAAAGGCCTTCCCTAGTCCTCGCATTAAAGAAGATGAGGGGTCCGACGCAGAAGGACCAAAACATGCTCTAGAAGGCGTCCATGATTTCTTAGGCTTACTTGCTGAGTACTAAAGTTGTTGGATAACGACACGTTCCGCAGTTTGGATGCTTCGTCCACCAAACAAGAGGGTGCAGTCCACGCCGTCCCATTGGCTGCCTGAACCGTCCACAGAAGGAACACCCTCAACGACTAACGCGTCCAAGCCGCTCGAACTGTCCAGCAACTGCAAGGCTGCACGCACAGCCCAAAGCTCATGATAGACATCTCCAGTGTTTGAGCCGCGTGCACCGCTAAAATCAATTTCTCTATTCATATGTCAGCATACTACCACATCATCGATCTCGATGAATTCATGCCATGTTTCCAAAACTCCACAGTCCAGCAGGTTCTTGAAACGTGAATATATATTTTGGGCCGATCTGCCAAGACCAAAATGAGAGCTTGTTTTGGATCGCACTTTTAACGATCTGACGAGGACTATCTATACCAACAGATACAGACGGCACCATTCTTCTTCTGAGCATAGGAACCAGCTACAAGTATCGCACAATCTCTTCGTTTTGATCGGATCATTTATGTACAAGGCCTTGTATTTTCCTCACACCGAGCTTCGCGACCTGCACCTCCTGCGGACTTAATTGTTAACTTGGGACTCAGTTGAATGGATATCTCCTTCAGAAGAATACAGCGGAAACTATGAAGACAAGCTCATGGCAGAAGCCATGGAAGTTATCGGGGAGAAAAGAGTCGCAAGCAGATTAGAGAAACAAGAGATCCACGATATCGTTGAAGATTTGCTCCAGGGGCCGGTCCCAGAGACGTTCAAGTATGTACCATCACCTTCGACGGCGTTGAGTCGGGACTGTCGTTTCACTTGAGGGATCAGCGTCTTGGCGAACAGATGGAAGAACGTATCTCTGATCTAGGTTCATACGACGATGTGTTCTTCCTCGACATTGAACGGATGAAGCCTTCAAGTCCAAATTGGAAAAACCCAGACGCAAAGCCCCGCGCTCGATCCAATTAGACCCGACGGATAGTAATGCTCACATCTGCTTAGCGTGTTCCCAAGAGGCGCCGAGAATGCTGTCCAAGAAGAAACCTTCTGTCGAAAAACGACCGTCTTTCATCAACGACTTGGCGCGTTTACGCGCCAATTTGCGCCAGTACTCAGTCAGGGCCTCAGGAGAGTGATCGTGTTTTCGCTTAAGCTCAGAAGCTTCAATCTCGCCTCGCAAGAAGGCATCAGTGTTTTCGTAGCGACGCGCAAAGTAGACTCCGCGTACGTGCCCAGACTGGAAGTCCTTCGCATCTATCCCAAACTTTTGATAACAAAACACCCTGGCACGCTCATTTGAACTTCGTTTCAGTGGCTGTCCGTTCTCGCGTTTGGCTTGATACAATTCCCAATATTTCTCCGGGTGGTGATACGCCATCCAATCCTTCATAGCTTTTAAGGTGTTGCGATCGGGTCGAAGCGCTGCCTCCCCGGGCGACTCCCCACAGCTCTTCCAGTGTTTCTTCATACCACTGTACTGGGTACCGCCTTGCTTCGCTCCGTAAAGCGATGTCGTTGTAACACCTGCTAGCACGTCTCCGTACAGCCGTTCCCACGTATTTGCGACTGGGTCTGACAATGCCAGTAATGCCATCAACTTACCGCCCAGGAATGAAAAGCCGAGCGGTTGCGTCGGGACAAGGACTGATCCAATAGCGGTGTGATTCAGTCTATCGGGAAGACCAGTACATGTCGGCTACTCCATCCAACCAATTGCATCGTCTCGCGGATTCAACTGCCCAAAATCACCAGCGACGCAGATAGCACCAAGATATTTTTTGCTCAGCTTGTCACGCACCAGAAACCTCACAGAGCGCCCCACATTTCCACCGTGCTCCATCGTTGAAACAAAATGGCGAAGTATCTCCCAGTCTGCGGCTAAAGAGTCTGGATTACTCATAAATGCGATACGTTCTGATCCCCAAATGCTGACGCGGGGCACAGGAAACTGCTGCTGAACTAAGACAAGTTCAGGCTCAATCGTTTCAATATCTTCTGGTCCAGTTGCCTTGAAAATCTTTCGCTTCACACGTCGGATGCGTCGCATATCACTCGGGTTGTTCGGATCGAATTCAGCATTGACTTGCTGCCACGTACGCCAAATCGTGTATTCGCGACTGGTTAGTGTTTTGGCGAATGCAAGGCTCTCCAAGATGCGAGCTTTGAGTTCGACGGTGTCTACCGGCGCGAAATCTTGCATTTTATGCCATTTGTCGAACTGGTATCGTTGGTCGACATTCAATGAGTTCATTTCAGTACCTTATGTTGCAGTCGTCTGTTCGCTCTTGCCAAGCACCGCCCGGTCCATGTTTTGCGTTCGCTCGCATACGCTTGAACAGCGCAACAAAAAAAGCGCTTCATTCTGCAGCCGAACACTTACTCTTCATCTACCATAATGTCTGTGGCGAAGCGCGCCTTCCACGCCCCGTTCATAGTCTGCCTCAGAAAGTCTCTATCGCTCTCCTGAACGACGAAACCGTCATGGATTGGAAGCACGACCTTTTCTGCATCTAAGAATCTAGCGATAATGTCCCTCGCGATATTGGCATCATCCATGAAGATGTCTTTGCCGATACCTTTGAAGAAAACACGATCTAGAAATGGGTATTTCGTAGTCAGTGCATTTATAATCGAGTGGAACACATCTTTTTTGAAAGGCAGTCCGTAGAGCTCGCCGAGGTCATCTTTGAACTCTTTACGCATTGCTTGAAATGATGCGTTGGCAGCTCGACAGTTGATGGCGATGATAACCGCTTTTTTTATCATCTGACGTTGGAAGCTCTTTTCCTTGTCGCCAAACCCAAACTCGACCTCGTAGGGGTCGTCGGGCAACTGAGCGTTGTGACGAGCAGCTGCTATGTTCAAGATCATCGCCTTATAGTCCAAGATCACAACGCGCTCGCCACCAATTCTAATCAGGTGGCGTGAACTTGATTTCATGTTTTGCCAGAATCCGCCATGCAAACGGCCATAGGTGATCTTGCCTGGGTCAACCACATGATACTGATTGCGAATGAAGATGTTCGAAGTATCTACAAGCCGCAAGTGGCCTTTGCCGATCGGTTCTACCAAGTAACCTGCACGCGCGCCCGAAACGTGAATCTTACTCTTAGCGATGAAATCATTGTACCTGTCTATCAGGGAGGAATTTTCAATCAGCGTAGGGCAGATAGGATAAAAATCGAAGGCTTTCCATTTCAGTTTGGCACTGTCACCTGCATTAGGCGTGTTAGTTCGTTTGAAAACATCTGGCTTTGGTTTTGAAGGCGTTCTTGCAAGGTGGAGCTTTGGAGGAAGCTTTTCGAACAAAACTTCAAGAGCGTTGTCTGGGCGAAACCGGGTTTGTTTGCCAGGATCGCCTGGTTTCTTGATCTTGCCATCGCGATTACTGAAACCGGGCTTTTTCTCTATCAGGCCAGCCTCTTCCAAAAGGCGCAAAAACTTGCTGATTTCTCCAGTTATACCGAAAGGGTTGCGTGGGTCGGACTTTTTGTAGTCGTTCTTATTCAAGCTGACGCGAACATATGGAAAGCTCAGACTTTCGAAATACCCGTCGTCGTCGAAAAGGCCTGGATCTTGTTGCATCAATTCGCTTTTCGATATTGGCGCATTGTCAACGGCACTTTGATTGATGTGAACCAAGTACAAGTGCCAAAGCAACGAAGCCAGCTCCGTTCTTCGGCGCAAAGCCGCATTTTCAACGGCCTTGGGCGACTTGGCCTGTATCAATTTATCGATAGCTGCGCGTTCAAAGACTTCGCTAACAAGCGCTTCAAAAGCAGGATGTTGAGACCACAACAAAGACGGGTCGTACAGAACGCAAAACTCATAGTCGGTCTCTTTCTCCCAAGGGTAAGTCAGACTAGGGTTTTTGAGACTTGATGGAATTGTGTTTTGTCGTCCTATTCCAATTCAGGTTGCCAGTATCTTCTCTTTGGGCAGAAACAATTGCGTTTGCAGCACTTCGGTGAAAAATTTTACTTAGGTATAGAAGGCCCCGGTGAGACGGGAAGATGACTTAAAGATACCAAGACCTGACCAATAGTCGCCTTAAATCCGGTTGGTTTCAAACAATCCGCTAACCGACTAGATTTAATCCAAACCAAGCCTGTGGGGCGCAAAGCGCGACACAGTTGCAAGCGACGCCGTCGCGAGCAACTATTTGGATCAACCACCGGAGCCTCATCCAATCATTAATCCCAGAGCAAATACGAGAAGACCAACCCTCCTTGGGTTTTTCATTGCTTTGGTTCGAAAGGTGAATAACGCCTCCCGCCAGACGATAGATTGGGTTTTGGCTGACGGGCAAACCAGCGCTTTCAAGGCGCCCTGTGTAAAACTTAGCAAAGTCTTTTTATTGTATATAAATATGTATTTATACAATTTTCGGTCGGTATTCTCTCTTAAAGAGCTCTCAAACCAACAGCGCTACCCAAACCAAAAACTCCCTGGCATCAAAGAAAAGCATGACGGTCAATCCTTCTCCAAAACGTCTTCTGGCGTCACCTGAACGCTGAGGTGGAATACTTAACAGATAAAAGATGCGGTCCTGCCATGGGATGACCTTCCAACCCCATGCCTGCCTGGTCAACGGTGCCACCACAATTGCACCCTTTCGATTGCCTTGGATCGTAATCTTATGTCCGTTTTCGGCTTTGCACCGTCAAAGCAAGATTCCTTTCCGTATAAATACGTACATACATCAACCTCTTACGGAGAAAGGACAGTTAAATGACATCTAACGATTTAAGATATCAGCTTGGCATGAAGGCAGCCGTGCTTAAGGCGCATCACGAGGCTCTAAACGCGGCGACGGAAGCCATGGCAGATCCAAGTTGGTACCAAACAGATGCGTTCGATATGCACATAGACGAAGAAATGGCCCGATTTGAAAAACACTGGGAAATCGCATCGGAGGTCAGATAATGGCTGTGAAATACGAAAAGACCTACCGGCCTATCCACCTCAACGTGGATGCAGAACTCTTAGGGCAACTTGATGAGTATCGGTCGTCTTCAATGCCGCGTTCCCAACACATCCACGCAGCGCTGGAACTATACTTGGAGCACCTGAGCAAGAAGGGTACTCGCAAGTCGGTTTGGTCGTTCGCTACAAGCTCAGATCGATGATCACAGCTCGTAACTGGTGGAACAAACGAAGCACATTCATAATGCGATTGAGATGTATCTTGAGCATTTGCAGAAAAAAGGCGTGAGAAAGTCGGTATGGGTTTCTGCGGCTTCTTAGGGTGCAGCAAAACAAAAGCGGACGTTATTCAAAAGTGCGGCGAAGGTCTGGTTTGAGCCCATAACTTCCAAATGCTGCGCTATGTCCAAACAACTGCAAAGCGCCAAAA
>ERZ1740070.1659-NODE-1659-length-13667-cov-6.191669_pt1 | contig 13667 bp, 10 predicted proteins | sample MGYA00581734_ERZ1740070 | MGnify/ENA primary metagenome ERZ1740070 (study PRJEB43018, sample SAMN04849744) | marine metagenome | isolation source: floating plastic debris | place: Pacific Ocean | collected 2008-09-01 | study: EMG produced TPA metagenomics...
TCGAGATATTTAGTATGAGCAGCAATTTAGCCGAGAAGCTCAAGAAAGGTACGCAAAAAGCGCACACCATGGCCGAAAACGTAGGCTTTGTTCGTTGTTTTTTGCGTGGCGTTGTTGAAAAGAAGTCTTACCGTAAGCTGGTGGCTAACTTCTACTACGTATACGCTGCCATGGAAGAAGAGTTGGAGCGTCATAAAGAGCATCCTGTGGTGTCGTCGATCTACTACCCTGAGCTATACCGCAAAGAGACTCTTGAAACCGATTTAGCCTATTACTATGGCCCTAATTGGAAAGAGCAAATTTCTATTTCTCCAGTTGGGCAGGCTTATGTAGACCGCATTCGTAAGATATCAGAGCAGTCTCCTGAGTTACTTGTTGGTCATTCCTACACTCGTTATTTAGGCGATTTGTCTGGGGGGCAAATTCTCAAAAATATTGCCCAGCGTGCCATGAATCTGGCAGATGATGAGGGTGTGGCGTTCTATGAGTTCCCAACAATACCGGACGAGGGAGCATTTAAGGACAAGTACCGCAGCACGATTAATGATGCGCCTGTTGATGAGGCGATGGCTGATCGAATTGTGGAAGAAGCTAACGATGCTTTTGGGATCAATATGCAGCTTTTTCAGGAACTTGAAGGCAACTTGGTGAAAGCTATTGGTCAGATGCTATTTAATAGCCTCACCCGTGGTCGCCGTCGCGGCAGCACTGAACTAGCCACTGCAGACTAGTGGGGGTTATCCAGTCAGGAACTTGAAAGGGGTGGATTCTGTAAGGAGTCCACCCTTTTCAAGTTTTTGCTATGGATTTTCTTGCAAGGCCTTGTCCTTTGGGGGACGCTACTGTAGCAGGAGGCTCAATTTCCTGAGGCGACTATAGCTTTGCGCACGCACAACATCGATGATGGCTAAAAGCTTTAGATAGCTGCTTAGGAAAGAATATAGATAACTATATGGTTTGAATTAAGTATTCAATAGATTTTAATTGAGTGCCAAAAATTACTTGATAGGTTGGATTTTTCTGTTATTTTTTGTGATGTATTGGAAGTTAAGCCTGTCTGCATCGGTAGCTGTCGCTTTTTATTGACAAAGCGCTAGATTTTAATGCTAGATAGGTTTAACGGCAGTGCGTTCTGAGGAGCTATAGCCCTCGCGCACGGGGCAACGTGTGAATTGAGGAGTAAACGAGTGGGTTTTGCCGTTAGGGCTGATCAAGATCGAGGGGATGGCGTTAGGGGCTCTAGACAGCAGAATGTGGTTCTGCTGCATCCCTCAAGTTCATCTAAACCATCACCATCTAGAAGAAGGCGACTGTCGCCCGTGCAGCAGCCTGCTGAGACGGCGGCTAGGCCAGCTGAGGTAAGACAGCTTCCTACGTCGCCCCGGTTGCCTCTTGGTCTAAAGCTTTTAGTGGGTGTGCAACAGGGGTCTACCTTGTTAACAGGTGGCTTGGTGGCGACTGCTTTGGTGGTGTATAGCTGGACCGTCTATTTAGATCAAACCGTTGCCCGTTCCTTTCAGCGTTTGGAACATCTAAAGGCATCGATTCAGCAGGTAACCACTGCAAATGCAACTTTGAAAAACAGCATGGCAGAGCAGGCTGAGTCGCCGGCTGCCGGATTCAAGCCTTTTGAGCCCAAGCGTGCTATCTTCGTGCAATCTGCTCCGCCACGTCCGTCGGTTGAACCTGATGCAGAGCCTGAGACGCCAAGACCTATGCCCCACCCTCTGGGGTACTAAGTGTTTGGGTTATCTACTTCAAGTATTTTGTGCCTGTTTTGCTTGCCTAAGTTTTTATGGTTACGCAGCCATCTAGCCCAGAGCGTCTTCGATTTAATCGTCGACCTCGTCATTTGTCTTCGCCCCGATTTCGCTTAGTCACCGTTTGGGCCTTTATGGTGCTAGTAATGATGGGGCTGAGTACTCGATTGGTTCGTCTGCAGCTGGTTATGGGTGACCAGCTAAAAGCACAGGCCCAACAACAGAGAGAAAATTTGCCTCGGGTGGTTCGCGCGTCACGACGTCCGATTGTGGATCGTCAGGGAAATATCCTGGCGGTTGATCGGATTGTTTACACCATTTACGCCCACCCTATGCTGTTTAATCGCTCGCGCGAAGAAATGGCTGGAACACTAGGTACCTTGTTGGGGGAATCTAAAGATGCTCTTTTGCAACGTTTTCAAGAGCAAGAAACAGGTATTCAACTAGCGGTTGACGTATCGGAAGAGCTAACGGAGCGTATTCGAAACCTGGGATTAGATGGACTAGATCTGTTGCCTAGTCAGCAGCGCTTCTATCCGCAGCAGTCTTTGATGTCGCAGCTGGTGGGCTATGTCAACCTGGAAGGGCAGCCTCAAGCTGGCTTGGAATATACGCTGCAGGAACAGCTACTGTATGAGTTGGATGAGACACCGCTGGCATTACAGCAGTTGCCTAATCGTGATGACCTGCGACTGCAGCTGACTGTGGATAGTCGTTTGCAGCGTATTGCCCAGCGAAATTTGGAGGCGACTGTCCGACAGTTTGGGGCGAAACAAGGAGCCTTGATTGTTATGGACAGCCATAATGGGGCGATTCTATCCATGGCAGTTGCTCCGACCTACGATCCTAATCGCTACTACGAAGCGAGTGTAGAGCAATTTAGGAACTGGGTTGTGAGTGATCTGTATGAGCCGGGGTCAACATTTAAGCCTATTAATGTTGCGATCGCACTTGAAACCGGTATCTTGTCGCCCGACGAGTACATTTTTGATGAGGGCCGACTGCAGTACGACCAGTGGGTAATTCAAAACGTTGACTACAACCAGGTCGGTGGACGAGGCTCAATTACGATTACCGATATTATGCGGTACTCCAGCAATGTGGGGATGGTCCACATTATGGAACGGTTAAAACGGTCTGATTATTACGACTGGTTAGAAAAACTTGGCTTGGGTAAAGCCACTGGGGTGGAGCTACCCGCAGAAGCCGTGGCCCAGCTCAAAAGCCGCTCCCAGTTTGTCAATAGCGCCGTTGAAGCGGCGACTACGTCCTTTGGCCAAGGGTTTTCCCTTAATCCACTCCAGCTGATCCAGCTGCATAGTTCTCTTGCCAACGGTGGCAAGCTAGTCACACCCCATATGGTGAGGGGGTTGGTCAACCAAGAGGGTGAACTTACCTGGGAGCCTGAACGGCCACCGGCTGAAACTGTTTTCTCTCCTGAAACCACACAGACAGTGGTTGAAATGATGGAGGATGTTGTCAAGTCGGGCTCAGGACAAACGGCCCAAGTCGCTAACTATCGTATAGGCGGCAAAACCGGTACCGCCCAAAAGGCCAATGCCTATGGTGAGTATGGGGATGGTCGCTTGGTGAGCTTTGTGGGAATTTTGCCTGTGGAAAACCCGCGCTATGTGGTGCTCGCCGTAATTGATGAACCTCTGGGAGAAGACTCTTATGGGTCAACGGTGGCAGCACCGTTGGTTAAGTCGGTAGTTGAGTCGCTTGTGGTGATGGCGGGGATACCTCCTTCGACGTCAGAGGAGTAAACACAGCCCTTTCTATTTCCAATAGAGCCCGTTCGAGATCGTCATTGACGATTTGAATATCAAATTCAGTGGCCGCCTCGATTTCGATTTTGGCGCGGTCTAGTCGCTTTGCGATCGCAGCGTCAGAATCTTGACCACGACCGCGAATACGGGTTTCTAGTTCCTCAAGACTGGGGGGTAAAACAAATATCTGCGGTGCTTCTGGCAGCGTCTGACGCACCTGACGAGCCCCCTCTAGTTCAATCTCTAAAATCACCACGCTACCGCGAGAAACCATTGCCTCTAGGGGCTGACGCGGTGTGCCGTAATGATTACCTGCAAATTCGGCCCATTCCAGCAGCTGTCCCTGCTGCACCATGGCATCAAACTCAGATCGAGAGACAAAGTAGTAGTGTTTACCCTGTTCTTCCCCAGGGCGAGGCTGACGTGTGGTTGCTGAAATAGACAGCTGAATGTCAGGATGCCGCCTTAGCAGCTGGCGTAGTAGAGTGCCTTTGCCGACACCGCTTGGACCGGTAAAAACAATCAGCTGCCCTGAATTTGATGATGTTGCAACTGTATTTGAACTAAAGGGCACTGATATTGAAGGCATGGCGCACACAAAAAACTATCGAAATTTTACAGCCCCGTTCGTCAGAGCCCCACTTGTTAGAGCCCTCCTCGAAGACCTACTCCTCAGGTAGATCAAATAGCACCGTTGTCATATAGCGCTCAGCCCAGTCAGAGTCAAAGGCTTTTTCTAGAATGCGACGGGTTTTGTCATTTTGCTGTTGTTGGGTGCAGTAGTTACGCTGCCCTGCCAAGATTTCTGCTCGTCGATGGGGTGTGGGTGGTGCCGCAACGGCCTGTTTGCAATGCAGTGTGAGATAGTGGCGGACCTGATTTAAGAAACGCTGTTGCTCGTCAGCGTCAATGGGTTTCACAAAACAGCAATAGTCTGAAAAAATGTGCCCCCATTCAGGCAGCTGTCTGGGATTGCTGTAGCCGCTAGCACCCATGCCTGCAAGCTCACGGGTGTAACTCACCGGCAATCCATCTGGGCTAGTGGGCGATAGATCGACAACTGCCGCGCTAATTTGGCCACGACCGCTGACGATATCGCAGCCAAACATCGGTAAGGCGTAGTCTGGACGTGGAAACATGACGCAGTGAAGAATGTCCAGGTTGGGGCCTACTTGGGCTAATTCCAGGTGAAGTTTGCGAAATTCTGGAGTTTGGTAGCAGACATTCTCAATCACGAGTCGCTCCCCTTCTAGACGGCTTTCTACATAACCAAGGTCGTTGGGGAGATGATAGGGCGATAAGGCAAGATAGCGCTGCCAGGTCGCTTCAATAATGTCGGCCAGCTCACAGATGACAGAGTGCTGATGCTGGCGGATTGAGGATTTTACCGTAATCGACATGTATGAGCGTTCAGTTCACCTTGTAAACGGGACCGGACTGCACCGTTTAAAAAAACAGCATCGTCGCGGATTTTTAGGCTATTTATCCAGTTTACAGCAGTCCTTAGGTCTGGGGGGTGATTGCGTCAGTATGTTCCAAATCGTCACCTTATTCCTGATATCGACTTTTATTTAAGGAAAAAATGGATACCTTGTTGTTTTCTCTATTGGGATACAACACTGGTTGCGTCAGCATTTTGCTGGTTGCACGCTTGCCTCAGCTGCTAATTTCCAATTTTGTTGCCCCGCTTCACCTTTCACACACTCGTTCTACGCTATGGTGGCCACACAACTCAGATCTCGTAAAGTTTTGGGACTGAACCAACGCCAATATGAAGGGCTCAAAACTGCACTCCAGCTAAATCTTAGACGACAAGTTTTGATCGCAGTGTGTGACAGCGACACGCTGCAGACTCAGCTTGTATCTAGACTACAGGCAGATTTATCGGTATCGGACGGCAGCTTAGATGATTTTGGCTCTGCCGGGCTAGCAAAGCTTGACTTTGATCCTGGCCAACCTGATCTGATGCTGCAGCTTGTGCAGTGGATCAAGCAGGCTCCTAAGCCCACACCTCATTTGCAGGTGGTGGGGTTAGAGGCTATGACCCAACAATCGATGCGATCGCAAAACTACTTTTTGCGCTCCCTTGAAAGTATTCAGTCGCTGCTGCCCCATCTTGAAAGCAGCTTAGTGCTGTGGCTGTCGTGGCCCTGGTATCGCACCCTAAAACAGTCGGCTCCTGATTTTTGGCAGTGGCGCAGCGGTGTTTTTACTTTTGTGGGTGAACCGGTACCCATGGCGACCGATGCCCCGGCTGCTCTGCCGATTGAGGATGGCCTTTATGGCGATGTGTCTGCTAAGCAAAGTCCAGACATCTGGCAAATTCTCAGTAAAGATTTGGCCCAGCTAGAACACTCAGATGAAGCCTTAGATGAGGCCCCTTCTGGAGCAGTTGCTGTTCCTAGGATTGAACAGACTGAAGAAGAGCCTGTCGCTATTGATGTCACTGCTTTAGATAATCCGCTAGAGACGATTAGCCAGTGGGAAGAACAGGGGGCAACAGCGGCAGAGATAACCGATGCCTATCGCACTTTGGGTAATCACTATCGCGATCGCATTGAAGCTGGAGAAATGACTCCTAGCTTGTTAGCGCGCGCCATTGAGACGTTTGAACGCTATTTACACAAGCTCCCCAAAGACGATGCTCAGCGCTCGGCAGGTCTCAATGACTTGGGCACACTCTATTGGCTGCAGGCTCAAAACCAAAGTGAGCGAGCAGACTTAATTGCCGGTATGAACCGCAGTGCTGAGCAATATCAGGCCGGGTTAGCCTGTAAGAGCACCGATGCCGATACCAACAGTCGTTTATATGGCAACTTAGGGGCCGTGTATAGCGCCCTAGCCAACTATGACGATTCGGTTACCCATCTCAAAGAAGCGGTGACGGCCTACCGTCAGGCATTGCCCTTTTGCTCGGTGGAAACTAACCCAGAAGAATATAGCGCCCTGCAAAATAGTCTGGGATCGGTCTATTGGAAGCTGGCCTACTACGAACAGCCTAAACCCCATTTGCACCGGGCCATTGCCGCCTATAACGAGGCGCTGCGCTGTCATCATCCCGAAAAATCACCCCTGGACTATGCGGCGGTGCAAAACAATTTAGGCATTGCCTATTGGAGTTTGTCACGTCACGAACGGCCTATCTTTTTACTCAAACATGCGATCGCAGCCTATCGCGATGCCTTAAATTACCGGACGCCCACCACCGACCCCACCTCCTGTGCCAGCACCTATAACAATTTGGGGACGGCCTTTTGGGAGTTAGCCAATCATCCAGATGCCCCAGCCGATCCAGAAGGACGCTACAAGCAAAATGCTGTAATCGCCTATGAAGCGGCCTTAAAAGCCTCAGAGCTAGCCCCGTCGAATCTGGACCTGGCCTCAATTCGGCACTGTTTGGGCAGTATCTATGACAAACTGGCTCGCGCTGCTGACAATCAATCAGAAACTGTTGGCAGCCTGAGACGGGCACTGGTGCACTATGTGAGTGCCCTTAAGCAAACGCCCAAGGCCGCCGCCACTTATGAGCCCATTTTTAAGGCCTTAGTGCGCAATGTGTCTGCCCACTACGAACTGCTGGGGTTAGAAGGGCAGCAAGACGCCCTCAATAAGCTACCGGCTGAGCTTTTACCCGATGTGATGTTAAAGCTGTAGACCTTAGCCTTTGGTGCTGGCTAGCTCTGGCACTGATTTAGACAATATGGCGCTAAACTCTTTGCTCAGATCGTTATCACTGCGATGGGCTTCCCAGGCTCCATGGTGTCTAGCGTCAACTCGCCACTGTCCATTGATGTGGTTGCCGTCTTCTGAGACGGTTCCTGTGTACTGAACGATATAGCTGGAATTATTAAAATATCGTTTGGTAAAGCTGACCTGTCGGCCGGTAACCTGCCCTTGAATTTGCGCTTCCCCCAGCGGACTGTCATCCACGATGCGCCCACTTAGACTGTTGCGAGCTTGGACAAAGGTGGCTTCAAAACGGGTGGGGCCATCTGATTGCCAATAGGAACCTAACCAGGGACCGGTTAACTCAGCCATTGTATATGTCCTCGTCCAACGACACTCTGTCTTGATTTTGATGCAACTTTTTGGATTTGACAGGGGCATTGAAGGTGAGTAATTCGCCATGAAAATTGAAGAAAATCTCAATTTTGATAGATAACGAACCACAGTCGGCTTCACTAAGCTTGAGGTTAATTGCTGTCCGACTTTTCCCTGGCTAATTCCCTATGGCGCTGTTTCTGATCTTTGCTCTGGTGGTTGCATTTGTTGCGATCGCATTCGCCCTTCAAAATAATCAGCTAGTTACCATCAATTTTTTTATCTGGCAGCTAGAGCAGCAACATCTGGCGACTGTGTTGCTGATTACCTTGGGGTTGGGGGTGCTCATCGGCTTGCTGGTGACCATACCGGCTTTTCTAAAACGAGAGTGGCGCATTTCTCGCAGTAAGAAACAGGCCCACAGTCTTGAAGATCAGCTAATGGCCAAGCAAACCGAGGCAGAGAGTCAAGCAAACCGAGCAGCCACACTGCGCAACAGCTATCAAAACCTACTCCAGTCTTTAGATTTACTAGATCACACCACAGGTCTAGTGAGCGACGCCGTAGTCCCGCGTACTACCCGCGCCCTGCTGCAGCAAATGAAAATGCAGCATGAGCAGTTCAAGGCAATTGGGCTGTTGCTGATTCAGCCCAATCGGCGACAGCCCGATCCTGGCAACCTTGAGAAAGACCACGAACTGTGGGCTGCGATCGCTCAGCTCTTGCAACAAAACCTAACCGTCGACTCTTGGCTATTTAGCAATAACCAAGGTAAGTTTACCTGTAGCCTCACAGGGCTAGATGTCAAAGCCGTCACGAAATATGCAGAGACCCTCAAACTAGCCTTAACTGATACCCCTGTAGTGTTTAGAGATGGCACTCAGACGGATCTTGATGTCCATATCGGTGGTGTAGTCACCGACAGTGAGCACCCAACTGAAAGCGAAGAACTGCTGATCGCTAAGGCTGAGGAATCTCTGGGTATTGCAATGAAACGTGGCCGCAATCGGTCACGGGTTGTGTGGGTGACCGACTAGGGCCTAAACACTGGCTCAGATAGCCCGAATCTAATGTTAGGAAGTTTAAATTTATTTACAAAAAGTCCAAAATTACTTTGAATGACATGACGTGGACTTTAAGCGTTGTTTTTCAATGGTTATGAGTATTTTTACTCAATAGTAAATTTGCCTAGTAGAGCGTATTCCTTGACACAGATTCTTGAGCCAAGTGCCGTTGGTGCCTAAGATAAAACTAACGCCTGAGTTTAAGAAAGTCTAAAGAAGCAGGAGATACGTCCATGGCAGAGCGCCCAATTATCCTCGGTATTGTTGGAGACAGTGCCGCTGGTAAAACCACCCTCACTCGTGGGATTGCCCAGGTACTCGGTGAGCATGATGTGACGACCATCTGCACCGATGACTACCACCGCTACGACCGGAAACAGCGCAAGGAGATGGGGATCTCTGCACTCCATCCCGATTGCAACTATGTTGACATCATTGAGCAGCACTTGGCGCTGTTGCGCCAGGGGCGGCCTATCCTCAAGCCGATTTACAACCACACATCCGGTGAGTTTGATCCCCCGGAGTATATCCAGCCCAAAAAGTTTGTAATTGTTGAAGGCTTGCTGGGATATTCCAGTAAGACTGCTCGCGATGCTTATGATGTAAAGGTTTACCTGGCTCCTCCTGAGACACTACGGACGAAGTGGAAAATCAAGCGTGACACGCGTAAGCGTGGCTATAACGAAGATCAGGTGCTGGCCGCTCTTGCTGCCCGTGAACCTGATTCTGAAGCCTTTATCCGCCCTCAGCGTAAGTGGTCCGATGTGGTGGTTACGTTCTATCCCCCCGAAAACCCGGAAGAGCAAGCCAATGACCTATTGCTCAACGTAAATCTGATCCTGCGTCCTACGATTCCTCACCCTGATTTCACCGATATTTTAGATGACGACCTGGGCAAGGCGATTCGGTTAGGACTGCAGCGCGATATGGGTAAGCCCGTGGATGTATTGGCTATTGATGGTCATGCAACACCAGCCCAGGTACAAAAGCTAGAGCGTATTTTGTGTAGCGAAGTACCTTACCTTGGTCAGTTTTGCAGCCTAGAAGGTAATCAGGAAGTTGGTAAGATTGTGGGCACAACCGGGGAGATTCTACAGAGCTATCCTCTGGCCTTAACTCAGCTTTTGATTACCTATCACATGCTAAAGGCCATGAACACAGCGGGTAAGGTCAGACTCGCTGCATAGGGATTTGTTTAGGCTCAATTAAGCTTGTTTCAGACGCCCCCCAGATGATGTTCTGGGGGGCGCTGCTATTGATGTTGCTAGCCTGCAGGCTTATGGGACATAGCTGTTGCCACCTCAAGCTTTCAGGGATTGCGTATGTCCTAAACTATGTGCACCAAGCCATATATTGCTGAGCGGTGTAAAGAAATCACCGTTGCTGACTAACCAACAGACGAATGGACCAAGTCCATATGCCACAATTACCGTGCCTGTAGATTGTCAGCGACCGTTTTCTAAAATCAGCAGCTTCCAAGCTGTTACACCATGTTTGGTTTTTTTCGAGTAACACCTATTCATGACTTTGCCTCCTATTCCCACTGGCGTCACCGGTTTATGCAGCGACGAATCCGGCTGGGCATCTTATTTGGCCTCCTGTATTTCGTTACATTTTTACCTCTAGATACGCTTAAGTACCTGACTGATGGCCACGACCCCTATGTGCTGCTGTGGATTGTTACAAACCTGGTGCGAATAGCATTATTGCTGCTGTGTTTGTGGTTAATTCGCAAAAATAGCTATCAGCCTCGGCAAATTATGGCTGTTTTCTTACTCGCATCCTGGTCTATCAGTCTGCTACATCGGTTTCATGAAACCTTCACGGGGTTGGCCAGTAACACTCCCATTGCTGACCCTGATCTATTTAGCTGGGCGCTCTCTTTTATCACCCAAGCTACTCTGATTCCGGTGAGTTGGCCGCTCCATCTAATCTCTCAGCTCGGGGTGATTATTTACTATTTTTGTATTAACCCGTTGCTGGGGCTGCAGGTGGTTGAACCTGGACTGTCTGCGGCCAGTTTGTTGCTTAATACATTTTGGATCTGCTGTATCTGTAACTGCTCAGTTTATTTTTATGAAAAACTATCGCGAACTAACTTTTTGACTAACCGGCAGCTGTTGGAAGCCCAAGAAAAATCTGAACGGCTATTGCTCAATATTTTGCCGCGACCAGTGGCTGAAAAGCTCAAGCAAGGCCCGGATATTATTGCCGAGAGTTTTTCAGAAGTAACGGTGTTGTTTGCCGATATTGTTAACTTTACCCAGCTGACTGAAACACAGCCTGCGGCCAATATTGTTGATTTACTAAATAAAGTATTCTCGCGGTTTGATCAGCTGGCTGAAAACCATGGCCTAGAAAAAATCAAAACCATTGGCGATGCCTATATGGTGGCTGCCGGATTGCCTCAGCCCAAGGCAAATCATGCGCTGGCCGTGGCTGCAATGGCGGTGGAAATGCAGCAGACACTGGTGGAATTTACCGCCCAGACCAATCAAAATATTTCTATACGAATTGGTATTCATACAGGACCGGTGGTCGCTGGGGTGATTGGGCTTAAAAAGTTTGCCTACGACCTGTGGGGAGATACGGTCAATACCGCTAGCCGGATGGAATCCCATGGGGTGCCCAATGGTATCCAGATCAGTGAGGCTACCTATAAACGGCTGCTAAAGTACGATGATCGCTATGAGTTTCATCAGCGTGGGCCGATTGCAATCAAGGGTAAGGGACCGATGGTCACCTATCTGTTGCAGCCCCATTCAACGGATGTGGATTTAGATACGGATGTGGACTTAGATCGAGCCGTGGTCCAACCATAGGGAAGGCGCTATCTGTAAATGCTAAGAATAAATTATTTAGCTGCTGTGGCATAATTTGTCTCCGACCCTAATCTGTAACAATTAGGGTCTGTATGGATCGCGAAGGAATTAACCATGGCCGACAATCGTAAAAGCCGCGTCGTTACCCAGGGGGTACAGCGCTCGCCTAACCGTGCCATGCTACGGGCTGTAGGCTTTCAGGATGAAGATTTTAATAAGCCTATTGTCGGGGTAGCGAATGGCTACAGTACAATTACCCCTTGCAATATGGGGATTAATACCCTGACTCTGCGGGGAGAAGCGGCTCTGCGTGATGCTGGCGCGATGCCGCAGATATTTGGCACTATCACTATTAGTGACGGTATTTCCATGGGAACTGAGGGGATGAAATATTCTCTGGTTTCCCGTGATGTGATTGCAGATTCCATCGAGACTGCTTGTACTGGCCAAAGTATGGATGGCGTATTGGCGCTGGGCGGTTGCGATAAGAATATGCCAGGCGCAATTATTGCGATCGCACGTATGAACATCCCTGCCGTCTTTGTCTATGGCGGCACCATTAAACCCGGTCATCTTGACGGCGAAGACCTCACTGTCGTCAGCGCCTTTGAAGCCGTAGGTCAGTACAGCGCTGGCAAAATTGACGAAGAGCGACTGATGGCCGTCGAGAAAAATGCCTGCCCTGGTGCTGGTTCCTGTGGCGGCATGTTTACAGCCAACACCATGTCATCGGCAATTGAAGCCATGGGGTTGAGCCTGCCCTATTCTTCCACCATGGCGGCAGAAGATGCCGAAAAAGCAGACAGCACCGAAAAGTCTGCCTATGTTCTGGTGGATGCGGTTCGCAAGCAGATTCTGCCCAGTCAGATTCTCACCCGCAAAGCATTTGAAAATGCTATCTCCGTAATCATGGCGGTGGGTGGCTCGACCAACTCAGTACTGCACCTATTGGCCATTGCCCACACCATGGGCGTTGAGTTAACCATTGACGACTTTGAGGCTATTCGCAATCGCGTTCCGGTCTTCTGTGACCTGAAGCCTTCTGGGCGCTATGTCGCCACCGACCTACATAAAGCAGGCGGCATACCCCTAGTGATGAAAATGTTGCTTAAGCAAGGGCTGCTCCATGGTGATGCCCTTACCGTCAGCGGTCAGACTATTGAAGAAGTGCTAGCAGACGTGCCCGCTCAGCCCAGCCCTGACCAGGATGTGATTCGTCCCTTTAACCAACCCCTCTACGCCCAAGGTCATCTGGGTATTTTGAAGGGCAACCTTGCCACAGAAGGTTCGGTAGCCAAGCTTACTGGCATTAAAAAGCGCAACGTCACTGGCCCGGCGCGGGTATTTGAGTCTGAAGAAGATTGTTTAGCTGCAATTTTGGCAGGCAAAATTAAAGCAGGCGATGTAATTGTTGTTCGCTATGAAGGTCCTAAGGGAGGCCCCGGCATGCGAGAAATGTTGGCGCCCACCTCAGCCATTATCGGTGCTGGTCTGGGAGACTCGGTTGGTCTAATTACCGACGGTCGTTTTTCAGGGGGTACCTACGGCATGGTAGTAGGCCACGTTGCACCCGAAGCCGCCGTTGGTGGCACCATCGGCCTTGTCAAAGAAGGTGATTCCATTACGATTGATGCAGATCAGCTGTTGTTGCAGCTAAATGTCTCTGATGAAGAACTTGCCAAGCGACGGGAGCAGTGGACAGCGCCTGAACCTCGCTATAAACGCGGTGTGTTAGCCAAGTATGCAACTCTAGTTTCGTCTAGCAGCCAAGGTGCAGTGACTGACAAAGATCTGTTTTAAATTCATGGCTCTTAAGCAGAGTCTGATGAAGCTTTGACTGAGTAGCAGTTAGCACAACCCTATAAGTGAATGGCACTGACATAAAAGGCAAAGAAAAGGCCTCCGGTCTGATGATCTGAGACGATCAAGACTGGAAGCCCCAATAACTTACCTTTACTATGCCGAATCGTGCGGAGATCCTCAAGCAAAAATATCACAATAGTCTCGGTCTACCCTTTGCTCAGGTCCTGAGTGAGTGTGAGATTCAGCAAGTGCTAGCTGACCAGAATGTGAGGTATCGTCAGGTTCTGTATACACCGATAGTGGTGCTGTGGGCCTGGATATCTCAGGTGGTCGACCAGGACAAAAGTCTGAGTCATGCAGTCAAACGAATCACGCCTTGGCTAGCGACCTCTGGAGAGACGATTCCAT
>ERZ1740070.1660-NODE-1660-length-13666-cov-6.282345_pt1 | contig 13666 bp, 13 predicted proteins | sample MGYA00581734_ERZ1740070 | MGnify/ENA primary metagenome ERZ1740070 (study PRJEB43018, sample SAMN04849744) | marine metagenome | isolation source: floating plastic debris | place: Pacific Ocean | collected 2008-09-01 | study: EMG produced TPA metagenomics...
CGACTGATCTGCTCAATCTCTTTGGAGACGGTTTCGATCCGATCATCAAGCCAGACCCAGTCACCGTATCGGCGATGACTTTGCTCTGCGTGGCATGGTTACCTGCGGGTGCTGTGACAAACCACTACGGTCGTCATGGTCCTCAGGACGCAGCAAAAGATACCCTTACTATCTCTGCCAGACCAAAGGCTGCGAGGCCTATGGTAAGTCCGTCCCTCGCGATAAGCTGGAGGGGCAGGTGGGCGAGCTCGTCAAAACACTGCAGCCAACGGAAGGTCTCATCACACTGGCCACGGCCATGTTCCGACACATTTGGGAGGCGCGCACTGCTCAAGCCAAGGACATCATTGCCTCGGGCAAGCGCGAGATGGCGCGTCTGGAAAAGGAAACCGATGCGATCCTGGAACGCATCATGGCAGCGTCCAATGAGACGATCATCCGAAAGTACGAGGAAAAGGTTGAAACACTGGAACGCCAAAAGGCGCTGATGGCGGAGAACCTCGCCAAACAGACCGCTCCCAAGGGTAAGTTCGAAGAAAAACTAGAGCCGGCTCTGACATTCCTCTCAAGCCCTTGAAAAATTTGGGAAAAAGGCACCGTTCAGGCACGTCGCTTGGTGCTCAAACTGGCCTTTACCAACCCCAATACGTACTGTCAAAACGGAGGTGCTAGAATCGCCGATTTGTCGTTTCCGTTCAAAGCGTTAGAGGGTTTCACAGATCGTGAGTTCTGTAATGGTGCCGGGGGCGGCGTCACAAAAGCGAATTAAGATATTGATAAATAATAAAATAAATTTCGGATTTCCTTACCGTGCCCCCAGTTATGCCCCCAACCCGCTAATTGGAGGGCTTGTATAGATGTTTTTGGAAGCCAACATATGCGTCGATGGCCGCCTGCATCACCGCGAGGTTGCTCGCAAGCTCAGCGGGTGAACCGTACAGCATTACCGCGTAGTCCCGCACTTTTGACCGATTTAAGTTCGATACGCCACCTTCAACGTACCTATTCAGCACGAAATCAATGAAAGCGACTGTCTTTTCGCGCTTGCCTGTGGCAGAGATGTGGCCCGGTGCGATTTCTTCCCGGTCGATCCGGGTGCTGGGGTCATATCCCAACCGGCATCTCGCAGCGCGGTGTCAATCCGTCGGGCGCGGGTGTCTGTTTCAGACTCCGTGGGAATGAACTCGGAATGAACTTTGGAGTAATCGATCATGCCGCCAGGTTATGCGGGTATAGTTCGCACGCCAAGTGGGTTAGGCCCTGGACCTATCAACAGATCGCAGCTTCAACGGCTGCTTTGATGCAGAGCAGACACTGGCAGAAAACACGGCTATGACCGAGTCGCGGACAAAGCTGCTATCGGCCCAGAAAGCTAGCACCTGCACAATGTTCAACTAGCGACCTCGCAAGAAGCCTGAGATGAAGGCCGCCGTTGCAACCATCAGTGAGGCTGTTCCCAACATTAAGGGCAGACCGCCCAGCTGATAGGTGAGACCGGATAGCATCGTTCCAAGCAGTCGCCCGCCCGCATTCGCCATATAATAGAAGCCGACGTCCATGGTGACGCGCTCAGCTTTGGTGAAGGCCAAGATCAGATATGAGTGCAGCGCAGAATTGATGGCGAAGATTGCTCCGAAGACGAGCAGGCCCACCACCAAAGTCGCAGTCAACCAGGTTTGAGGGCCGTCCGCGATCAAGGCCGCGACAGTCAACGTTGCTGGGATTGACGTCAGGACCCATGCCCACCCTTTGGCGGTGCCTACGAGCTCGGCCTTTGTCCGGGTCGACGCGCGCAGTAACCGGGGTGCCGAGGCTTGGACAACACCGTAGAGGATCACCCACACGGCCATAAATGTGCCGATCATGAAGAATGCGGCTCGGTTTCCCTCTGCAGTGCCGTTGGACAGCACTGCGTAGAAGTAGATCGGGATGCCCACGACGAACCACACGTCTCGTGCGCCAAATAGAAACACGCGCGCCGCCGCCAGCCAGTTGACATTGGCAGACTTCGAAAAGACTTCGGAGAACTTCGCACCCTTGCGGCCCTTCGGCAAACCCGGCGGCATTGCGATCAGAACGGCCACTAGAATGACGGCAAGGATGGCCGCCATGCCCAGAACGGCCCATACAAAGCCGAAGGTGGCCAAAAGTACAGCCCCCGACAAAAAACCAAGGCCCTTGACCGCGTTCTTTGACCCGGTGAGCAAAGCAACCCATCGGAAGAGCCCGCCGCCCTCGGTCGGCGCCAGAAGTTTCACTGCCGATTTAGACGACATCTTGGCCAGGTCCTTGGCCACACCGCTCGCGCCCTGAACAACCATCACATAGGCCACAGACACACCAATGGCCCAGGTGGGATCTAGCTGTGCCAGCGCCAAGAGCGCCACGACCTGAAGCCCGAGCCCCGCATAAAGCGTTGAGGTCAACCCAAACCGTGCGGCGATCCACCCCGCGCAGAGGTTCGTCACCATGCCCGCCACTTCGTAGAGCACGAACAGATAAGCCAGCTGGACCGGTGTGAACCCCAGCAGATGAAAGTGCAGCAACACCAACATCCGCAACGCGCCGTCGGTCAGCATAAAGGCCGAATAGGCCGCGGTGACCGCAATGTAGGCCGAGAGCCCCTCGGGCCGCGAGGAGGCGCTCGTCACACGGAGGCTCCGACCATCAGCGCCACATCAACAAGGCGGTGCGCATAGCCCATTTCGTTGTCATACCAGGCATAGATTTTTAGCTGTGTACCATTGATCACCATTGTCGATGGGGCATCCACGATGCTGGAGCGTTCATCGTTGGTATAGTCCGTCGACACAAGCGGGCGGTCTTCATATCCCAGAATGCCCTTCAGCTCACCCTCTGCCGCCGCCTTGAACAGCGCATTCACCTCGTCCGCCGTGGTGTCACGCTCCACTTCGAAGACGCAATCCGTCAGCGACGCGTTAAGGAGCGGAACCCGAACAGCATGCCCGTTCAAGCGCCCCTTTAATTCCGGATAAATCAGCGTGATGGCTGTCGCACTGCCCGTCGTTGTCGGAATGAGAGAGTTCAAGGCAGACCGCGCGCGGCGCAGGTCTTTGGCGGGTTTGTCGACGATGGTCTGCGTGTTCGTGACATCGTGGATCGTCGTGATCGACCCGTGCTTGATGCCAAGGTTTTCATGGATGACTTTCACAACGGGCGCGAGGCAGTTTGTCGTGCAGCTTGCCGCCGTTACGATGCGGTGTTCGTCTGCATCGTAAATGTCATGGTTGATGCCATAAACGATGTTGGCGGCGTTGCCGTCTTTGACAGGCGCGGAGACCACAACCTTTTTCACGCCGGCATCAAAGTACGGCGCGATTTTTGCTTCCGTCTTGAAGACACCGGTACAGTCGATGACCACGTCGACACCGTCCAGAGGCAGATCCTCAATGATTTTTGTACCGATGAACGGGATGCGCGTGCCGTCGATGGTCACGCTGTCGGCGTCATGGGAAAACGCGGCCTGCCACCGTCCATGGACAGTGTCGAATTCCAGAAGATGGGCCTGCATCTCTGTGTCGCCCACGGCGTCGTTGATCCAGGCAATCTTGGCCCCTCGTTCCAGCAGGGGTTTCAGAGCGAGTTTTCCGACGCGGCCAAGGCCGTTCAGCGCATAGGTTGTCATGCAGGCGTTCCTTCAAAAGTCGTGGCGATATCATCAATGGCTTTTTGCAGACCGATCCGATCAAGAGAATCGATTGGAAGGGCGGAGAATGCCTTAATCCGGTTGGACAACGCGCCGTAGGCTTGGTGAAAGGCTAAGCTCTTCTCGGCATCTGAGCCTTCGGCCTTGACCGGGTCGGGCATCCCCCAATGCGCACTCACCGGTTGGCCGGTCCAGGCGGGGCACTCTTCATTTGCGGCTTGGTTGCAAACTGTGAATACGAAGTCGAACTGAGGTGCGTCATCGGTTTGGAAAACTGAGATATTCTTGGAAGAGAGAACAGAAATATCGTGTCCTTTCTGTTCCAGCACGTCGAGCGCAAAGGGGTTGAGCTCTGAGCGCGGTATTGTTCCTGCTGATTGGGCGTTGAAGCGGTCTCCCGCCATGTCACGCAGAATGGACTCGGCGAAAATAGAACGGGCCGAGTTTCCAGTGCAGATAAACAGGACGTTGTACTTGTGATCGGTCATTGGGCGGTCTCCGTCGAAAGCAAATGGAGTGAGGGGTGAGCAAATGTCGGGGCGTCCACGACAGCAAATGTGGAGAAGGTAGTCGAACGTTTCGCGTGCGGCGGCGATATCGATCGCGTAGCGCAGCGACGTTCCAGCTCGCTCTTGCGTGACCAGACCCGCCTGCATGAGCGCCCCAATGTATGTAGAGAGCGTATTGGGTTTGAGCGCGAGCGCTTGCGCCAGCTCGGTCGCCGGCACGCGATCTGGATACCGGCGCATGAGCAACCTGAACACGGCCAAGCGTTGTGGATGACCAAGCGTGGAGAGGCGGGTGGGAATCAGTACTTCCATATTTCATGAATTATGGAATTAATAACTTCAACGCAATCAGAAAGTAGGGCAATTTAAACCGCATGCCTCGGGATGACACCGTTCGCGGTTTCGCATTACGCGCTGACCAGGGGCTTAGAGCGTACACGCGAAACATACCGCTTGTATGAGCGTGGCGCAGACGAAGAGGTCGACCTACAAGCTCGAAGCCATGATTACTTTCGCCGCTCAAGAATTCGGCAATGCGAATTGTGTACCTGCTGCACGAGTCTGGACTGGTTGAGACGTCATACTTCACCCAGCAAATTTGCGCCAAAAAACTATTGAAGTTTCAGAGGATACCCAAGCCAACCCCGCTGTATGCCATACGTCCGGCAACCCAGGTGCCGGTCACTGCAGGGGTGCCGCCCTTTGGCCATTCCAGTAAAATGACGTCCGCTCTTTGGCCGATATCAATTCTACCGCGATCGTGCAGTTTCATGGCCCGGGCAGGTCCGGATGAGACAAGCGACCAAAGCTTTGCCAAGGGGGCGCGTTCTTCTCTCGCCAGACGCGCAATGGCCGTAAGCATAGCGGGATAGAAGTAATCCGACGCGAGTGCATCGCACAATCCGGCTTCGATCATATCAGCCGCCGCAAGTGAACCTATGTGGCTGCCACCCCGCGCCGCATTCGGCGCGCCAAAGATGACAGGATCGCCATTGGAATGAGCGGCCTCCGCGGCCTCGAGTACCATGGGGAACTCTGCGACCGACGCGCCCAAATCTCGGAAGTAGGCACGGGTTTCGGCACGGGTATCGTCGTGGCTGAGCATGGGCGCGCTCGTCGTCCGGCCAAGACCTGCGACTTTGGCGATCATGGTTGGCACATCAGCGCGGCGGTCCCAGATTTTGGCGAGGAGGGCAACGTAATCGTCATTGTTGAGCCCTGCACGCTCTGCTTTGGATTTTCTACGTTGCTTCATGCGCGCATCATCCAGCGCTGCCACAGAAAAATCCGGGCTTAGCTCAAACCCGCGGCTCTGGATCGGCACGTCATAGGCGCGCATGGTCATGGACGTATGATCATTGAAAGCAATCGACGGCAAGAGTGGCCCCTGAAGAGCCCACTCAATGACGTCCAGTGCCTCGAAAGCGAACGTTTCCCACCGCAATTGCACCCGGTTCTCCGCCGTCAAGCGAGGTGCAAGGCGTTGCATCGTTTCTATCAAGTCCCGCCCTCGCGCGATGTCGCGCAAGCCGGGTTCCCAACTGAGCGTGATGGCGTGATAGGCCGTCGCAATCCCGTTTGATGCCAGCTGCCGATCGGTATCAATGACCGCGGCCTCGGTGGGAAAGTAAACCCCGGGGCGCGGCATCAACTGGCGTTCGAAGGCATCCCCATGCACATCGACCATGGCAGGAGCAAGGAAACGATCGCGCGCGTCGATGACCTGCCCCTGATCCGGGCCGCCAATGTCTGCGATCAGCCCGTCGGCGACAATGACCGTGGTCTCAACAATCTCGCCCGGCAAGATCACGTGCGCGCCTTCGAATGTGAATGTCATTAGTCGCTCAAACTTTCCGTTCCAAGCCACGGTCCTATTGCCGGTTTGTGACGTCTTGGTGACGGCTGGACGATCGAACTTGTCATCGGCTTGTTACCCAAGCGTCACGAGCACGTCACCGGAATCGCCACATCAAGGGTCTGACCAGCTTTGCACGCCTAGGAGAGCCAAATGCTAAAAGCCTTTGTTACAACCCTTTCATTGACCCTTGCGACGCCCCTTCTGGCAGAACCGGTCAAGTTTGCCGTAACTGACATTGAAGGATTAGAAGCTCTGCAACAGGAATTTGCTGGGTTTGAGGCCGCACTGGAAGAGGTAACTGGTCTCGACGTGGAGCTCTTCCCAGTCTCTTCACGCACCTCCGCCTTAGAGGCGATCAACCAAGGTCAGGTGGACCTCGTTTTGACTGGCCCCGCCGAGTATGTGGTGATCAAAGAGCTGACAGACGCACAGATCGTCGTGGCTTGGCAGCGCCCCAACTATTTCGCACAGATCGTCACGATGTCGGAAGGTGACATCGGATCCGTCGCAGAGCTCAAGGGCAAGACCGTTACCTTTGGCTCTGTTGGCTCTACGTCACAACACCTTGGACCGGCACAGGTTCTGGCAGATTTCGGCATGGCTTATGGCGCCGACTATGAACCACAGATCATATCTCGCAACGTTGCTGTTGAAGCGCTCATTCGCGGTGACGTGCAGGCCGTTGGAATGAACGAAGGTCATCTGCGCCGCATTCGCGCAGCGTTTCCCGATCAGGCCTTCACGGTCGTGGCACGCGGCCGCGACCTGCCAAACGATATCCTGGTGGCACGTCAGGACATTGATGACGACGTCCTGGAGAGATTGCGAACGCGTTCCTGAATGACGCCGACACATTGATGGCGGCCGTACTGACAGGCGAAGACAATCAAAAATATGATGGCGGCTTTTTCCTCACCGAAGTCGATGATGCCGACTACGATTACGTGCGCGACATGTACAAAACCATTGGTGTCGACACGTCGTCCTTCGTAGGTGAATAACGATAAGTCCATAAAACTTTGGGGCGGCTACGAGGCTGCCCCTTTCTACATGATGGGCTTGCCAAATGGCTGACGTCATTGATCGCACAAGCACGACTGCTTGCTCTGGGGTTACATCGGCGCATCTCGGGGACCCGGTATTGGTCGCACGGGATCTGAAGAAAGCCTACAAAGGCAATTCCCTCATCATTGATGGCGTGAACCACGACCGTCTCAGGCAAGGCCACGGACCTCGTTGCTTTCGTCCAAGAATTGATCAACACGCTCAAACCGGATGTGGTCGTCACTGAGAAGTGCGACCAGGAGTGCCGTAAGGGCTCCCGCTCGCGGCGGCTGATCGCCTCCATCGCAGAACTAGCCAGCCACAACTACGTTCTCGATGTGCAGGTGGCTCGCCCGCGTGTCTTCCAGTCAAAGTACGAAGAGGCGGAAAGCGCCGTAAGACGGCACCCCGACCTGATCGGCTATCTGCCGGAGAAGAAGCGACGCTTCTTTGAAACGGAGCCGCGCAATATGATTGTCTTCGACGCCCTGGCATTGGCCGAAGAAGTGTTATGTGGCCCGCCAGACAAGTTGGCCGCCGCCATGGATTAGCGTAGCGTTTGGTTTCATACGAAAGACCGTCCAACGTACTTGGACGGTCTTTTTGTAATTAAAACACAAACTTACCTAGTGCCAAACCATCTTCTTCATAAGCTTGCAGCATTTGCTCGAAAACATCCTCAGATTTGTTTCTTGCACCGACTGTATTGGTCCGATAGGTCAAATGAGTGGTTACTTTGATAGGGTACTTTGTTTTTCCAAAATCATGTCCGTCTACTTTCAATCGGCGTAAACCGAAACTTTTACTTGGCCTAATGCTAGAAGCCAGTGATCCAGATACGGAATTCGTAAAACTCGCTACGGCTTCATAGGAAGAAGCGAAGCGAAAGTTATGATTGTCGACCTCAAAGCCAGACTTCAGTGAACGTTCGGCTAGGTTAAGGTTTTTTCTCACCCGCGCCACGCTCGTTTCCGCACCATCTAGAAAGTTGCTTCCTATCATTCGCGCTAGAGCCCCGACATAAGTTGGACCGCCGCGAGATGCTAAAAAAATGGGTGTGTCTTGTCCACCCAACTCATTCCAGTTGCTAACACTACCCGAGTAAATCGATCCAAGTTGCTCAGACGACAGGTTCTCAACCGGGTTCTCTCTGTTTACGTAGAAAGGTACGTACTCTGTGACTGAAGACAAATGGGTAAGGTTCGGAAGATTTAGAAAATGACCATGTTGAATGATTACTTCGCATGCGCGCATTCCGGCGAAGCTGGTTGTCGAATTGATTAAAAATGAGTGCTCAATACCACCCCCAGAAAACACAATGTGACTGGGGGTATGAGACGACACATGTGGGTGAGGGTGACTGTTGCCGTTGTCATGTGCGGAAGCCTTCGAAACACAAAATGAGCTGAGCGCAAATCCAAATACATTCTTGGTAAATCTTCGACGGTCCATGTTATCTCCAACCTTTGCTTTCCGATAGTACAATTTTCTCAAAGAACTTGGGGTCGGCTGGCGTATTGTTTCGCCATGTTCCGCGTTCCAAAACCGAACTTCCTTGCCACGAGATCATGATTTCACGTTCAAACAGTTCTTTAAGCTTTTCGCCTTCTGGACCGCATTCCTGCTGCAAAGTTTCATCAATTCGATTTGTGAAGAAGTCAACGTCACCTTGAAGCAAAGAAACTATCCTATAAACCGACAGTTTTTCTGGTGGAAACTCGCGTAGTGTATCAGAGCTGTTATTGAAATCCCTGAAGCGCAGGATCCTTCTGTAGCCATCCAGGCCGCGGTCAATTTCACAATATCCGATAAAGTTGCTCTCAGCGAATTGGTCGAATGCCAGTTCCAATATCGAATGACGAACTCTAGTTGCCGAGTCATCAAAAAGCTCTTCCAGATCTTGCATGGCCATTTCATATTCCTGATTTACGGCCTGCGGCTTAAATGACGCTAAAACCAGTCTGTATAATCGTGCAATTGCTTCCCAATCACCCCGTTGCGGGTTGGCTCTTTCTTCAGCGCGTTCACGAGCATAATCTCGTAAAGCCTCAAAATCGGCCGAATTAGATTCGGACAAATCAGATAGACTCTCAACTTTGGCATGAAACCAGACCAAACGAGGGTCATCCGCATATGCTGGATCGACACATCCACATGCAACATCATCACCGGCAGACAGCTTCTGAACAAATTTCGGCGCTAAAATGTCAATTAACCGGTTTGCAACGTCGGATCTTTTGAAACCGATTGGTTCTGAACTCACAATTCTCGCAAATGCATCATCATACCGTGCGCGCCAAAGCAAATGTTGAAAAACTGTAAGGTTCTCTTTTCGTTCGGGAGCAATCTGATACAGATCGGAAAATTCCTGCACTGGATCGACTATTCTATTTGCCTGTCCGATCAAACGATCAAGTGCATTTCCATATCGGTAAGAGATATATCGACACCTGTAGTCATCGTAGTAGTAAACCATTCCAGAAAAAATGACCACCAGTGAAGCTACTACTAAAAAAGGGTATTGAATTTGCTTCGCAACCAACGACCGTAGAATGTTTTCGCCACTGAATTTTTTGAAGAACCTTTGACCGAGGATGCCAGCCAAAACTGGAGTTGCAGATACAATGATCGCTTGCGGAAACGTTAAGAACTCATTGGCACCGCTATTCACTAGCAGCAGGCAAAACAAAAAAATCTGTGGGTAAAGGAGATAAAAAATGCACCATCTTTTCCATACACCACACATATCGCTCACCCGAGGCTGCGGCCCATAAAATTTATCTCCTTGTGTGGGAAAGAAAAAAGCACTTTCTTGGTTTTGAGAAGCGCTGAACTTCAAAAAACGTTTCTCAAAAAAAGACCCTTCTCTTTGACTTTCAAAGTCCAAACTAAAACTGTACCAGGTCCAGCCTTCAGTGTGTTCTTGCTTTGTTAGATCGAATGGACGTCCATCTATGGTCAACCTTGGCCAAGTTTTTCCCTTGAATGCAAAGCGAAGGTAAAAGTGATCAAAACGGACATCCGATACTGTAGGCTCAAATATCAAAGTGAGGTCGGTGCCAGTGGCACGAAAACCTTCTAGCGCCCCAATTGGTTCAAAATTTAGGTGACAATCAATCAAATCCGGATCAGACGCGATTACCCTATCATTAAGATGCCACTTCATAACACTATCTCGAATTGTCTTGACGAGTTATGTTTTTCCCTGAACAAGCAGCGACGTTCGTGTCCGTATTGCGTATATTGAGAAAGCTCAGCAACGAAACTGATCCAAAAAACGAGAAAAATCAATTAGCTTAACTTGCAACTAAACGTTGTATTTAACAAGAATTTATTCAATCAACAGCTTCAGGCTTCTTAGTGTGCTAAACAGTATGGTGGATAAAGAAATCCTTGTGGCCGACCCGTGCCCACGCACCTCCAAGAAGAAACGACCTTGGCTCGGGTGGTCGCCAGGGTGCGGCAAAATCAGGGAAGGTTTGAAAGAGCTGATAGGAACACACACCTAGTAGGGTCTCGACTTGCTTTTGCATCAAGCTGAGGCGCTGGTCATCCGGCACCAAGTTCAGGACCAAAAGAGGTGCGGTGAGCTGTAGGTGCTCTTTGTATGCTCCACCGACAATGTATGCCTCGTACTGGGCGAGATGCCGCGTGAAGCTCTTCCTATTCCAGTTGCGCGATGTGACCGGCTCCGTGCCACGATCCGCCTCAACAATAAAGAACCTGTACTTGTCACCGTGCTTCGTGTGATAGGTCAAGCCAAACAGCGCGTCGGGCTTGAGGTCTTTCCGAACCAACTGGCCAGACGCACCATCCTTGATCTTCACCGGCCAATTCAGCGTCGCATTGGCTCGCTCTAAGATCTGATGCTGCGGGATGAACGAAATATCTGGTCGTTTGAGAGTTGCCAACTCTATCGAGGCAGTGACACACGCCACCATGTGCCGATGCACCCATGGCCCCTGGTGACCGCTGGGTTCGTGCGCATGACCCACTTCCTTGAGCGCCTTCCGCCCGGCAGGGGCCACTTGGTGCACCAGTTGGTTGTATCCAGCCTTCAGCGTTGCAAACTGCTGTGGTGGGCGATCAAGGTACCCTCACCACAACAGGGCGCAGCGAGCAGATGCGGCGCGTCAAGTCCAAAATCACCAAGCCTGAGCTATTGGTACGTCGATTGGTGCACGGCATGGGATATCGGTACCGGCTGCACACAAAAGACCTGCCAGGCACACCAGATATAGCCTTTCGAAATAGACAGAAGGCTATATTTGTGCATGGATGCTTTTGGCATCAGCATCCTGATCCAACCTGCAAATTGGCGCGGATGCCGAAATCACGACGCGATTTTTGGGGGCCAAAGTTGCGAAGCAATCGTGAGCGTGACGAGCGAACCCTCAAGCGATACGAGAAAATGGGGTGGCAGGTCTTGATTGTTTGGGAATGTTTAACCAAAAACGAAGAAGAACTAAAAGAGAACATCCGAGAATTTATGGAGGATTATTGAGGTGAGGTCGATCGAGCTATTCGCGGGTGCTGGTGGACTCGGTATTGGCCTATCTCGGGCAGGATTCCATCCGGCGGCAGTGGTAGAGATTGACCGATACTGTCAGGACACCATAGAAGAAAATCGGTCTCGAGGTCAGGCTGATGTGGCGCTGTGGCCAAAGGTGTTTGGCGACGATGTGCGCCGCTTCAACTATAAGCCCCACGAGGACCAGATCACTCTCGTATCAGGTGGTCCTCCGTGTCAGCCGTTTTCAGTTGGCGGCAAGCACAAAGCGTTTGCGGATAAACGAGACATGTTCCCGGAAGCTGTCCGAGCGCTACGCGAGCTACGACCTGCCGCCTTTATTTTCGAAAACGTCAAAGGGCTCACCCGCTCCAGCTTTCATAACTATTTCGAGTACATCAAACTACAGATGAAGTTCCCGGAATTGGAGGCCAAGACCGACGAAGACTGGATGGAACACTTGCGTCGGCTTGAGCAGCACGACAGCTCCACCAAGTCCAACAATCTGACATACCACGTACTTAGCGAAGTTCTAAACGCTGCTAACTATGGCGTTCCCCAAAAGCGAGAGCGGGTGTTTTTCGTTGGATTTCGCTCCGATGTCGATGCTGGTTGGTCTTTCCCAACGGCGACCCATACTCAAGATGCATTGCTCTGGTCCCAGCGGGAAGGCGGTGAATACTGGGAACGGCACAGTATCAATACTGGGACCAAACACCTCAATCCACGCGCCCAGTCACGGCTTGCCAAGCTCTGTTACGCACCAGATGGAGCCCCTTGGCTCACTGTGCGCGATGCACTCGCTGATCTGCCGCCGCCAAGCAAGCGCGCCAATGGCTGCAATCAGTTCAGCAATCACACCTTGCAGTCAGGTGCCCGTAGCTATCCCGGGCATACCGGCAGTCATGAGGACGAACCAGCCAAGACACTCAAAGCAGGGGTGCATGGGGTGCCAGGCGGCGAGAACATGAAGCGTGATCCCAAGACCGGATCAGTTCGGTACTTCTCAGTACGCGAGAGTGCTCGTCTTCAGACCTTCCCTGACGAATTTATCTTCCACGGTTGCTGGTCGGAAACCATGCGACAACTCGGCAACGCTGTGCCAGTTCAGTTAGCTGAGATCGTTGCTTCCTCTGTTAGAGAAAAGCTGGAGGCGGCGGGTGTAAAGTGACGGAGGGATATGCTGAATTCGAATTCGATTTGCCAGCGGCCCTCCTGGAGCGTCTCGTCTGGCGGTTCGACGACATTCAAGCAGCCTCCTTGTTACCGAAAGTAGTGGCGAACGTTCCCGAGGCTCAAGGAGTGTACCAGCTCCTCCTAAATGATGAGCTAGTGTACATCGGTAAGACGGATGCCGCCAAAGGCTTGCGCAATCGTCTAGCGCGCCACGCAACCACCATTCAGCACCGCCGAAACCTCCTTCTCGCGAATGTAACATTTAAGGCCATTCGGGTATTCGTGTTCACGGCGATGGATTTGGAAGCCCAACTGATTGATCATTATGGCGGCGTTGCGTGGCAGCACAGCGGTTTTGGTTCTAACGATCCAGGTCGCAACCGTGATGGAACGAAGTTAAAGCCTGGCGGGTTTGATGAGCTTTATCCCATCGATCTAGATCAACCGCTAGAATACGACTTTTCTAAAGCCAAAACAGTTGGCGAGGTATTCTCTGGTCTTAAATCCACTCTACCGTACCTTTTCCGTTATGAACGACTGCCAAAAGACGTATCAGGTATACAGATGTCAGTTGATGGAGAGTATCCTACGGCCAGGGAGATTGTTACGAGCGCCCTCGGTGTGTTGCCGGCTGGTTGGCAAGCCACCGATTTGTACTCCAGACTAATTCTGTATCGAGAATCTAAAGACTATGTGCACGGTCATATCGTGGGTCGCTCAACAAGTGGTCAGCCCTAGGCTACACATCGCGGAACATAGCATCGCGATTAAAAGGGTGGACTGAATGGGGGTCTAGAATTTTATGAATAGTATTACCGCAATAAAATCATTTATTTATTGGATTTAGTGGTGCCCGGGGGCGGAATCGAACCACCGACACGAGGATTTTCAGTCCACTGCTC
>ERZ1740070.1661-NODE-1661-length-13659-cov-7.489488_pt1 | contig 13659 bp, 13 predicted proteins | sample MGYA00581734_ERZ1740070 | MGnify/ENA primary metagenome ERZ1740070 (study PRJEB43018, sample SAMN04849744) | marine metagenome | isolation source: floating plastic debris | place: Pacific Ocean | collected 2008-09-01 | study: EMG produced TPA metagenomics...
CCGGGCAATCCTGGCGTAGAATTCGTACTGTTTCTGTCTGTTCAACGAGTGACCCTCAAGGCCAAACGGAGCGCTTGTGGAGCTCAAACAAAACCAGTCGGAAAAAGCCTCTTGCGGCAAGGTCTCTTGATACTTGCCACATAGCCACACACAAGAATGCCGCTGCCGCCAAAGCCAAAGGTACGGCTACTGACTATGTCTGGCTGGCTCTTCTGGTTACAGCAGGCGAAGCGATTGGCAATTCCCGGTGGGTCACCTGGGCTGGATGGTCCGAACCTCCTGCTGTCCGGGCAATGCCCGTCGGTGATCCCTCTTCGGGTAAATCCCCAGCCCTAGACGCGGTCCTTGACCCGGTCCGCGAGATCGAAAGGGATCTGGCTGAAGACTACAAATCCGCCAGGGCAGACTGGGATGTCAAGGATGAACTTGCTCGCCTGTCCCTGACCGCGTGGAAGGCCGATGCCAAAGCCGTCATCGCAGATGGTGAGGAAGCCCCGGTAAAGCCCGACAGCGCGGATGCTGGCCCCATGCCGGTCAGAGAACGGATGCGCGTACGGCGCACGTTCGTGGATGTCTTCACCTCACAGGGATCGGCAATTGCCGAGAAAGCCATCCGCCGGGTCGCCGAGCTCTACGCCGTGGAGAAAGAGGTACGTGGCAAACCACCTGGAGAACGGGAGGCGCCCCGGCAAGCGAATTCCAGACGGATCTTCGATGCCCTCGAAGAATGGTTGCGCGTCTAGTTACCCCGGATCTCGGGCAAAACGCCATTGGCGCAAGCGATCCGTTATGCTCTTGGCTGGATGCCAAAGGCCCGGCCATACTTGGAGAACGGCCACCTAGAATTGGGCAACAACGCAACCGAGCGCCCCGTCAAACCCGTCGCCATCGGTCGGAAAAACTGGATGTTCGCAGGTCCATAAGGCGGGGGCAAAGCCATAGGAATCGACTTCACCCTGATTGAGACCGCCAAGCTCAACAACGTCGATCCGCAAGCCTGGCTCACATGGGTGCTCGCCCAGATCGCTCACCACAAGATCACTCACGTCGACGAGCTCCTCCCATGGCGTTACCCTGCCACGGCAGCGTAGCAGTCACCGCCCAAGCGCAACATGACGGGTTTAACGGACGGGCACGCTCCAGTCGCGCTATGAATTGCTACGTATAACACCTACCGACTAAATAAGTATTGGACAACATCGACGTCTTTTCCCCGTGTGAAATATCGACCTCGGTGGAGCAAGACATCAATAAATTTCGTCAAATACTCACCGGTGCGCGCTCAGAATGTTGAACAATCTTTCCCCAAATTGGACATTCCAAAACATGCTCGCCACATGCACAAGTTACCCTCTTCCATTCCAATTATTTCCACCGCCTTTAGGTCACCATCGCCGAAAACTTCAGTTTGGAAGCTTTATATCATGTCAACAAGCGTGGACGCACAATGACCACTTCCCACGATAAAGACCACTGGTGGTTTTTTCGAAATCAATCGAGACACATTTAACAATCACTTGCGGGTATCACCAGTTTCGATGGATTTGAGGCGCTCGAGAAGATTTTTCGGAAGCACTGTACCTAGCGTAGCGGCCAGTTTATCTCTCATCGGTATCATCGAGACAGATGCGTTGGTGAACGTTAGCGAACGATACACGCTCAAAACATCGTCCGCAGTTACTTCCTCGAAATTTCCATTTTTCCTAGAACCCACCCAAGTTCCATATCCAAATATTTCCCCGTCGTCGATGTATCCTTTTCTCTGATAAAGTTCCACCAATCTGTAGGAGAGTCTGTGCTTAAGGTCGACTTTGCACTTGGCATGCAGTCGTTCTCGCCCCACGACTTTGACACGGGTCATGTCCTGCACATCGTCGATAATAATTGGGGCGCCCTCAGCAACTTGAGAGAAAAACAAACGAAAATCACGATCAATCGCACCGTCCGCATCAAGGCAAAGCAAGCCAATTCGCTCGGATGATGGCACTCTGCTGGCCAATTCAGAAACATCGCCTATAATTAACTCGCATAAATCTGAGACTCCGAAATAGTCCAGATTCGACTTAATAATTTGGACGTTCTGATCCATACTCCCAAATGCTTCACGCGAACCGCCAATGATCTTTTCAAAGGTATATACCTTCCCTGTTCGGCCGCTGTCACGAAGACCCATAGCAAGGCAGACAGTACCCGCTGCATGCGCTGTTCCCACTTCCACGAAACTTTGGGTGGGAGCGGACCGAGCCGCAGAGTAAATCGCCTCATATGCAGCGGGCGCAAGCATACCGTTACAACGCTGTATTACAGCAGACACGTCAAACTTCACTGGTTTTACCTCCAAAAATTGGGAGTTAAGATGGGCACTTTAGCTAACCAGATTAATGAACCCATCGTGTTACCCCTCCCAATTCGCCGTGAAGGATGTCAAGCTCCACCAACGCGTTGCTTCTACCTTGTCCGTCCTTTTGCGACCAGTCAAGGCGAGGCGTGAAAACTCGCTGAATTGCTGGTGGAGGATCGTCGACAGCGTCGTAGCGCGTGACAATATCCTCGGCCACCACTTCACTTACAATCATCGCATCCGTGCTGTCCCGCTGGGCGGGGCGCATCCCTGCGTGCACCAATACGAATGGAAGGGCTTCATCCACTTGAACGAGGCGCGCACCAGGCGGCATCTGCACCGTGTCTACCTGTACGGCACCATTCGCAGGTTTTGATCGGATCCGCTGGCCAATTGCAGAATATGTGGGACGGATAAAATTGTCGCGCTCGTACATAGTCGTGACGACGCCGATATCGTTGTCCATTTGTGCCAGTCGTCGCCTGTTCCTCCAAATGTACTCATTCTGGAACAAGTCGACCGCCATCGTCGGGGGCCATTCAGATTTCTCCTCGAGCACCACTGGCACTGATGAGATTTTCGCCGCGGGGTTATCACCAGAAGATACAAATACATTCGATGCAAAAGACACAGTGCAGGAATTCTCCAAGCGGGGCATACCACGTCGCGCGCCGACGAAGAAATTGCGATAGAAACCTATCCGGGTATTGGTGTTACGAACCAACGGGCCGAACCTGTGATCGCCTCGCTCGGTATCAAACAGCTGAAATCCGATCAAACAGTCGACGAGGCAGACTTGATCGCTGACGGTATTATTAAAGGACATCATTTCATCGACGCTGTTTGCCCCAGAACAGTTCTGAAAACGGGCTTTAGTTACATTGTCCACTTGCCAACTGTCGCCAGGCACAGATTTCCCGCCCCTAAAAGCAAGATGCATGAACAATTGCTCGCTTGCCTGCCGCGCTTGGAATGTATGACCCCAAATTTCGATGGGCCCAGGCGCTGTTTGGCCTGCAACTATGGTTCGATTCTGGTTGGCGCGTAGAATATGGCCACCTAGATCGATGCGACCAGAAACATCAAAGACAACAACGCGATACACACTCTCTGGAATATCGGCCCGTTGCAACGCCTCGCGGAGTGAGCCGGCACCGTGCGTATTCAAGTTTGTTACGCGCACTATTTCTACTTCGACGTCATGCGGCACGTTCCAACCGGCAATTTCGTCTGGGTTGGCCGATTTGGAAGAAGGATGCATTTCGAGCGCATCCGATGTCGCTGCCAACCCTCTCGGGATGCCAAATAGCGCAACACCAGCCGTGCCAGCGCCCCCACTCAAAAATACACGTCGTTTCATAAGCCACCCTCAAAGCAGGCTTGTACCTTTTGTTTAGAATTCGAAAAAAATCGCAGACTGTCTAGCCCCCTTTTCCGTATCACTAGTTTGGGTATTCTACAATTAGGTCTCTGGGACGCGTGGATTGCTTTACGTATGCGGACATTGAGAATCTGGCCTTCGCTAACGCAGCATGCATTCGCATTTGCGGCGTTTCTTTGTCACGATGCTGCATACTTTGTCGAAGTGGTCACTTGTGGGGCTCGATCTGACTCACGCCGAGACTGTACTTTCGCTTCTGCTTGATCCGCCGACTCGGACGCGGACAAGTTCGGGTGCATTGACTTTTTCAGTGGTCTTCTGATCAGGAAAATTCGGCCCCGAATATGAATTGATCGGGAGAATTAGAGGCCATTGCCAATAGTGTACATGTTATACATTCGTCATCCTGTGCCTCGCTCGATTGCACTTTCGCTTTTCCAATCTCCTAGCTTCAAAAACCAAGAGCGTTGACTCGTCGAAAGCCCGTTACCTATGGTATAGGTATGAACAGGTTTGAACATGAGAATACAGGTAATGACCTGATAGGTGCAACCAAGTCCGCGAGAATCGCGAACGTGCTTGAGGTCGAGATCCGATCTGGCACAATTAGCAAAGGCGATGCGCTGGCAAGCGAAAGCGCATTGGTTAAGCGGTTCTCTGTTAGCCGAAACACCGTTCGAAAGAGCCTTGAGATCCTGAGCGACAAGGGCCTGATCACCACCAAAAGCGGCTTGGGCTCTTTTGTCACCTATGGCGGTCAGATGATTGATGATCGCCGTGGATGGAGCGTCGCTCTCTCTGAAAGCGCGGATTCGCTGGGCACCAGAGTGCTGCGCATTGAGCGGGCACATATGGATTTCGAAGATGCACCGGCGGACGCCAAGACAGATTGCCTCTTTGTGGATCGGCTACGGTTTCATGCCGCAACGGGTGTTGCGGTGTCGCTTGAGCGAAGCCGGGTGATCTGGCGGTCCGGGTTTGAGAACATTTTGAGCGACGGCCTGAAGAACGGTTCGTTGACGGACACATTGCGCTCGAAAGGTCTGGTTGTGGCGAGCGGTGATGAATGGGCAAACGTGCTGCCGTCATTGTCCGCTGACGATGCGCAAATTTTGGGGCGGAGAGTTGGGGAACCGATGCTGCTTCTCCGGCGCCTGACCCGCGCTGCCGACGGGATGTCTATCGAGTATATTAAGAGTCTCCTGGATCCGCATCGTTTTGGCCTCCACATGAGGTTTTGAGAAGAAATGCAAGGTGACGTCCCAATCTTTGACCGAGCGCATGGCACGCTGATGGGTGCGGCCATAGGCGACGCGCTTGGCATGCCGTCGCAGACTTTGCCCGTAGATCAGATCAAGGCGCGTTACGGCCAGATAACTGATTTTGTCGCCCCGTATGACAATCACCCGGTCTCGCACGGGCTGCATGCGGGTCAGGTGACCGATGACACCGAACAAACCCTGCTTTTGGCCCGACGTTTGATTTTAGGCCAAGGGCAGATTGACGACGCAGAGCTGGCAAAGGATCTGCTTAGTTGGGAAGCGCAGGTCAAAGACCGTGGGCTGCTGGATTTGCTTGGGCCGTCTTCGAAGGCCGCGCTAGACGCGATGTTGTCGGGGACGCCGATTACTGAGACAGGTCGCAACGGTACGACGAACGGTGCCGCAATGCGCATCACTCCGATTGGGATCGCATTTCGTGTCGAACCAATTTCCGACTTTGTCGATGAGGTGCAGTCGGCCTGTCGTCTGACCCATAACACTAGAGAAGCGATTGCCGCAGCTGCGGCGGTTGCGGCAGTGGTCAGCGCCGGCCTTGAAGGCCGCGGTCTTGAGGCGGCGCTAGAGGCGGCTTTGAAGGCGGCTGAAGAAGGGCAACGTCGTGGATACTCCGTTGGCGATGCTGCAATGGCGGATCGGATCAGAGACGCGCTGACGTTTGCAGGCCAATGCCAGACCGCGGCCGATCTCGCGAAAGTAACGGGAACATCCGTTGCGTCTCATGAGTCTGTGGCGGCCGCTTTCGGACTCGTCCGCATGGCCAAAGGTGACCCTTGGCAAGCCGCTCTGATGGCAGCCAACATTGGCGACGATACTGACACTATCGGTTCGATCTGCTGCGCCATGGCCGGTGCATGCGCAGGAATCAACGCGTTTCCCGCCAGCGCCGTCAAAACGGTGAATTCGGTCAACACGCTTCAGTTAAAAGAGATAGCATACGCGCTTCTCGCATTGCGCGATGTTGCGACATCAAAGCATCAACGCGTAGGGGCCGGAGAATGAGCGCTCGTTTGCTGCAATTGTCAGGCGTTGTTGTGGACCTTCTCTACGACGTTGAGGCTGTACCGTCTGCTGGAGAAGAGGCGATCGTCAACGGGTTTTCAATAACGCCAGGCGGCGGGTTTAACGCTATGGTTGCCGCCAAGCGCGCAGGCATGGAGGTGAGCTATGGCGGAGGGCTTGGGACCGGTCCGTTTGCTCGGACCGTTCGCGAGGGGCTGAACCAGCAAGCGATCCCCTTTTTGCGACCTCAAGACACTGAGCGAGACCAAGGGTGCTGCACGGTGATGATCGATCGTTCAGGTGAACGCACGTTTGTCGCAAGCGATGGAGCGGAAGGCCATGCGACGATGGAGGAAATCTCGAAGCTGACGGCATTGAATTTCGACTGGATACTGCTGTCAGGTTACGCTCTGCATTACCAAGGGTCCTGTGGGGCAATGCAGCAATGGCTTCAAAGCGATGCACCCGTCGCCAATCTCGCCTTCGATCCTTCGCCTGTCGTCGCGGCGCTACCGTCCGATGCGCTTGCCGCCGCGTGCAAAAAGGCAACCTGGATCAGCGCGAATGTTCGCGAAGCGGCTGTATTGACAGGAACGACTGACGCGCATGAAGCGGCAAAGACACTTGCTGCAAAGATGCCAGATCACGGTGGCGCCGTCGTCCGGCACGGCAAACATGGCTGCATCATTGCGACACATGATTTTTGTGAGAGCATTGCGGCATTCGAGGTTACCCCCGTTGACACCAACGGGGCGGGCGACGCGCATCTAGGTAGCTTCATTGCCCGACTGGCGGCGGGTGACACACCTTTCCAAGCGGCGCGATATGCCAATGTCGCGGCGGCGCTCGCAACAACAAAAAGAGGTCCTGCAACTGCCCCGTTACCTGAAGAGGTTTTTTCGGCACTTAACCAAAAAGAGGCGGTTTGACGGGCTGACCCAGCACTCAATCCAATGGGAGTAAAAAATGAAAAACAAACATCTATTTGTAACGGCAATCGCGGCGGTTCTCTCCGTTTCCAGCGCTCAGGCGGACGAAATCCGCGTTTTGAATTGGCAAGGTTACGGCACGGACCTCGATTGGGCCGTCTCTGAGTTTTCTGACGCCACCGGTCACACCGTGGTTCACGAGTATTTCAACTCGGAACAGGAGATGCTGACCAAACTGCGCACGAACCCCGGCGCCTACGACGTGGTTCTGATCAATGCCGCCTTTACGCCACAATCGCAAAGCGAAGGGCTGATAGGTCCGATTGATACGTCCAAGATCGCCAATCTGGGCGATGTGCCAGCCGATTTGATAGGAAATCAGGACCTGAACGCAGGCGGGGCCCTGCATGGTGTGCCATGGACATGGGGGCTGACGTCCTTTGCCGTGAACAGAAATGACTTCGCCGAAGCGCCAACTTCCATCGAAGTGTTCTGGGACGACAATTTTAAAGGGAAGGTATCAATTCGCGATGACGCGCTCGAAGCGGTTCAGTTTGCAGCGATCGCAACTGGTCAGAATATTAATGACATCAGCGACTTGGATGCCGTTGAAGCAAAGCTTGCGGCGCTGATGCCTCAAATCAAAACTTACTGGGGCTCAGAGAACGACTGGAACCAGTTCATGGCGGCGGGTGATCTGTCGGTCGCAACCTTCTGGTCCGGCTCTGCAAGCCGGTCGATGTCCGCGGGGCTACCTGTTCAGTTCGTCGTCCCCCAAGAAGGCGCGATTGGCTGGCTTGATGGTCTCTCCATCCCCAGCTCATCTACCAAACAGGATGCAGCCCATGCGTTCATCAACTGGATGATCGACCCCGACTTTTACGTGCGGTGGGCCGCCGAGGGGGCACCGGCTTCGGCCAATGCCAAGGCGGCAGCGGCACTACCGGACGATGCGTTTAACAAGCGCGTTTTGGGCGATCCAGAGGTCGTTGCACGCGTTCAGTTCCAGCGCCCGGTCTCGGATGAAAATCGCGAGAAATATCTTGAGCTTTGGCAAGGCCTCAAGGCGGCACAATAAAAGGGCGCCTGACCAGAAGGGGAAGCAGATGTCGGCACGGCTCGCCAATCATGATCGGCTGCGCATCGTTGGCTTGCTTTCCCCTGCATATCTTTGGCTGACGGTTGCAATCTTTTTGCCGCTGTCGGCCATGTTCTATTTCAGTTTTCTGTCTGATGTGCCCTTCGGCAACACAGAATGGACCTACACGACCGAAAACTACGCTGCGTTTTTTCAGACCTCGACCTACGCAACACTTCTTTGGAAATCTATCCGCCTCGGCCTTATCGTCACCGTGATAGCTGTCCTTGTCGGTTTTCCCTGCGCCTACGTGCTGGCCAAGGTGATCAAGGGGCGCTCGCGCGAGGCACTTTTCCTTCTGGTGATCCTTCCCTTCTGGTCGAACTCTCTGGTGCGTATCTTTTCGTGGGCCATCGTGCTGCGGGGAAACGGCGTGTTGGATCTTGGGTTGAACGCAATTCTACCCTTTGAGGTCGACGTGAACCTGATGTTTTCCACACCCGCTATCGTGATCGGGCTGGTGCATTCATATCTGCCCTATGTGATCCTCACCTGCTATCTTGCATTGCAAGCCATTGATGACAATCTGATCGATGCCGCACGCTCGATGGGAGCAAGTAAATTTACGATCCTCTGGCGGGTTATCCTGCCATTGTCGCTGCCTGGATTGCTGGCAGGCGCAGTTTTAATCTTCGTTCCTGTTGTCGGTTCGTTCATGGAGCCGCGAATTCTCGGTGGGCGGGTCGGCACCTACTATGGCACGGTAATTGAGGATCAATTCGTCGCTGTCTTCAACTGGCCGCTCGGCGCAGCGCTTTCCTTCATCCTGCTGGCCGTCGTTCTCTTGATACTGGCGGTTGCCAGCCCCGTCTTGAAGAGGGCTCAAACATGAGAGGCACATTCCTCGCCCGTCTCGGCAAGCTTTGGCTCGCTTGCATTTTGTTCTTTCTTTACGCGCCCATCTTGGTGATGGCCTTCATGTCGTTCAACGCGTCGCAATACTACCAGCTTCCCTTCGAGTTTTCGCTGAAATGGTACGAAAAGCTGGCCGGCAATTCCGAGATCATTGACGCAGCAACACGCTCAGTGGGCATAGCGCTCGTGACAACTTTGATCGCGACCATCCTGGGGACGGCAGCCTCGGTCGCCTTGTTCCGATTTGAGTTCAGAGGAAAGCGCTTCCTGCAAATCATGCTTTTCCCGCCCATTGCTATCCCGTGGCTCATCACCGGCACGGCCATGTTGATATTCTTTTTTGGCGTAGGGCTTGGGCGCGGTACGCCGTCCGTCATCATCGGCCACGTTGCCCTGGCCCTCCCTTACGTGATCGTTGTCGTCAGCGCCCGTCTCGCGACCTTTGATGCTACGTTAGAGGAAGCAGCACGCTCTTTGGGTGCTGACAGCTGGACAGTCACGCGCCGCGTGACACTGCCGTGGATATCGTCAGGCATTATCGCAGGCGCGCTCTTTGCCTTTGCCGTCAGCTTTGATCAATTCGTCGTATCCTATTTCTTGTCAGAGCCCGGCGACAGCACGCTACCGGTGCTGATCTACACCTCGATCCGGAAAGGCTTCACACCCGAGATCAACGCTGTCTCAACCATCATTATCGTCATTTCAATGGCCGTGATGTTGATCGCTGCGCGGTTTTCAAACTTCGGAGGAGAGCGCTGATGGCCGAAGTCTCTGTGCAGAACATAACCAAGTCATTTGGCGCTCTCAAAGCGCTTGACAATATCACGATGGAATTTCCGGATGGGGGCTTCTTCGCCCTGCTCGGCCCATCGGGCAGCGGTAAGACGACACTTTTGCGCGCGATCGCGGGGTTCATCTTTACGGACATCGGAACCATTCGCATCGGAGAAGAGTCAGTCGAGAACATTCCGGTAGAGAGGCGTGACATCGGGATGATGTTCCAGAATTACGCTCTTTTTCCAAATATGACCGTGGCAGATAATGTGGGTTTTGGGCTGCGGGTGCGAAAGGTTGGCGCGGTGGAGGAAAAACGCCGGATTGGCGAGGCGCTGGAGCTTGTGCGGTTGAACCAGCACGGAGACCGCAAGCCACACCAACTTTCAGGCGGACAGCGGCAGCGGGTGGCGCTGGCGCGGGCCATCGTGACAAATCCCCGAGTATTGCTGCTGGATGAGCCATTGTCGGCCCTCGACAAGGCCCTGCGTGTGGACATGCAGTTTGAGTTGAAGCGCATTCAGCGCGAAATTGGCATAACTACTATTTTTGTCACCCACGATCAGGAAGAAGCACTTACGCTGTCGGACAAGATCGGTATCCTTCGGGATGGCAAAATGGTGCAGGCGGGTCCGCCGCGTGAGGTCTACAACAACCCTGCAGACCTTTTTGCGGCAGAGTTTCTGGGCGAAGCAAACATCTTAACCGGGATCGTGAGCGACGGCGCTGATATCAAGATACCACAGACGGCGGCACCTAACAGTACGCTGGCCGTGCGGCCTGAGAGTATCACCATTTCCAAGGATGAACCGACCGGCGAGGCAATCTCTAAATGCAAGGCCGTCTTGGAACGCCGCGTGTTTGCCGGGGCGATGGCAACATGCGTCCTTAAAAGCCACGGCAGGACGATCAAGGTCATCTCGCGCGATCAGGACATTCCCCAGAATGTCTCAGAAGGGGAGGATTTATGGCTCAACTGGCCAGTTGAAACAACCTTGATTGTACCTGAAGTTTAAAGGGAAAGATACGCGACGCTTCATACATTAAGCCGGACGTTAAATTGGGAAACGACAGCGGCGCGTCTGCTTCAGAAATTAGAGCGTCTAGATTATTGCCCGCTTGCTCGACATCAAAGAGGGCACGCTTTTAGGCATGTACGCCTTGCTCACAAACGCCGCCTAGCCGGGATAAACGAACCAGCGACGCAAAGGCAAAGTCGAGCAAGACCAATCGCGGCACAGTTGAGCGAATGGATAAATTGTCACTTAATGCCCGCTTTGCTCGGGGTGGAAGCTGCAAAAATCTTTTGGTTGTTGCAAACGTTGGACTTGAATCTTTGGTTGCCACTCGGTAGCAATCCTATGCGATGATTGCCAGCTGTTCCGCTGGAACGTCGTCCAAGGCGCGTCTCATGGATGAACAGACTATCAATCTTCCAAAATATTCCGTCACGGGTGGGGAGAAGGTAGCGCCGGTACAGGCAGCAGCAAACATCAGCGCGTAGCCCATCGAGATATCGGCAGCACTGAAACCGCGATCCAAGATGTACTCGCGATTGCTCAGGCGTTCCTCCAACATACCAAGGGCTTTCTCAAGCTGGTACCGGCAATAGGCGTCAAAGGCCTCGGTCACTTGATATGGCTCCTCTCCGGATGCGTGTCCGAAGGAAACCGCGATGTATCCAGACACACCGCTTTCGCCCATATGAAGCCATTGCAGGTAAGTGGCAAACTCCGGGTCATCTGCTGGGACGTTCAGGTCCGTCGGGCCGAAGCGCTCCATCACGTATTGCATGATTGCGATGGATTCGCTGATCAGCATCTCCCCGTCATACAACGCCGGGACCTTGCCCATCGGGTTGATCTTTCGAAACTCATTGGAGGCGAAGTAGGCGCCATCATAAGCAAGCGTTTTCAAGTTGTAGGACACGCCCATTTCCTCCATCAGCCAACGCGCGCGGACCGAACGGGTTCCAGGGGTATGAAAGAGTGTCAGTGTCATATCGTATTCCTTTATCTTGGCTGCTTCGAATTTCAGACGCCGTTCGGCGCAAGCAGAACTTTGCCCGAGCGACCACCGGCCACTGTGTAGGCAAGTGCCTCATTGATCTGGTCCAGCGTGAAAATCTTATCGATTGGCGCGTTGAGTTTGCCTTCAAGCACGAGCTGCGTGAGTTCGCCGTAGACGCGCTGCATCTCCTCGGGCCCTGCTGATGTCAGCCAGTTCACGAGCCAAAAGCCCCGCACTACCACGTTGTTGAAGATGATAAGGTTGTCGGGGATGCTCATATCTTCGCCCGACATCCCGCCATAGCTCACAGCAGTGCCGCCATCGGCCAGCGTTGCCGCCAGGCGACCGAATACAGGCCCAGAGACTGCATCAATGGCCAGTACCGGCGCGGCATCCAGTTTGGCTGCGACCCTCTCAGCCAAGTCAGGGCCATCGACAAAGGCCGCGTCACAGCCAGCATCTTCGACATCTGCGATTGCGCTTTCCCGGCGGACAACAGAGGCGACTTTGATACCGCGCGCCTTCGCCAACTGTGTAATGTATCGGCCCACCGCCGAATTGCCCGCTGATTGGATGATCCAGCCGCCCTCTTTCAAGTCGACATATTGCGTCAGCAGCAGGTATGCCGTGGCCGGGTTCACGGTCAGCATCGACAATTGATCAATGTCGGCGTGGGGTACTGGAACAAGAGCTGCGCTTGGGAAGACACGTTCCGTCACCCATGCGCCGGGCGGGTCCGACAAAAGAACGAGTGTGCCAACTGGGTGCCCTTCGCCATTCACCTCGATGACTTCACCAATCCCTTCCATGCCTGCAGGTGCAGGCAGGGGCGGTTGAAGACCGTAGACACCGCCGATTTGAGCAATGTCTGACGGGTTGATCGGAGAGCGTAGGATTTTGACCCGGGTCTGCCCTTCGCCAAGCGGCTGCGGATCAACGGTGCGGATATCGATCACGTCTGGGGCGTGGCCGTGCTTGTTGTAGAAAGCTTGTTGCATGTTCTTTTCCTTTGTCTCTCGGCAGGAGGAGGGTACTCATCTACATTAATGAATTTAGTTCACTAGCGCTCATATGGCATTGCGACTTGCACTGTCAACACTAATGAATATAATTCAGTAATGAAAAACGAAGAGACGTCTCCCAAGAGAACCCGCGACCCCGAGAGCAAGCGAGCAGCACTGCATGAAGCCGCGCTGCGCCAGTTCACAGAGCGCGGATACGAACATGTTTCAATCGCGAGCATCGCCAAGGAGGCAGGCATCGCAGTTGGCACTGTCTATCGTTTCTATGAAAACAAGCTCTTCTTGCTCCGTGCCATGTTAGAAGGCATTGAAAGCGATTTTGTGGAGCGTATGCAGGCGGATTGGGACCAGGGAGGCGACTATTCAAAGCGCCTGGACCGCATCTGTGAGGGCGTGTTTGACGTGGCCAAAGAAAGAAGCTCCCTGCTACGCTTGTTCACCATGACGACAGACGTCGTCTACCAAGATGGCGGGCTTCCGGGCGACCGCATTCAGCAACAGATCAAGAGCATGTATCGGGAAGCCGTGGGCGACGGGGCGTTCCGCAAAGGCGATGTGGATATGATGTCGTCTATGGCACATGGCCTGGTTGAAGGGGCCATCATGCGGTGGATGCGCACCGGGGCACCAGCCGAGACGAGTGCATCACATGAACTAGCCAACGTGATGAAGAATGGCTTCCTCAACTGACTTTCGTGTTTAGTGAAATGAGCCCGAAAACTGAAGTTGACTGATACTGCGGCATCGGTCGAAATACGCTCAAAGCAGACATTATCAGCCACGCAGCAATCATTCAACTGACCGTCCGCTACTCAGCCCGCTTTATCGCCACCCCGGACCCGCCAACAACTTCACCGTTGTCCAGGAACTGGAGTTGGAGTTCCCCCGGTTTGATGGACACTTTTTCACTGATGAAGGAGAGTGTTT
>ERZ1740070.1662-NODE-1662-length-13637-cov-6.128552_pt1 | contig 13637 bp, 11 predicted proteins | sample MGYA00581734_ERZ1740070 | MGnify/ENA primary metagenome ERZ1740070 (study PRJEB43018, sample SAMN04849744) | marine metagenome | isolation source: floating plastic debris | place: Pacific Ocean | collected 2008-09-01 | study: EMG produced TPA metagenomics...
AGATGCCCTATTTACGCTGGCCCAAACCCTGGGAGGCTATCTAGAGAGTATGCCTTCTGAAGCGGAGTCGGCCCAGCTATTTGAAACTCTAGATAAACGCATCCTGGCGCTAACCACCGCTGTTGATCAAACGACCCAGTCGGCCGATAAATCACAGTTCCAGGCCATCATTGCCCAGCTGATAGCGGATATGGCGAGTCTTAAAGCCTACGATCGTCAGCGCCATTCCCTAGAGAAGCTACATCAGCAGACGAATGATGTGAACCAGTCTAGACAGGCTGCCGTTGCCAATTCTCAATCTCTGGTGACAGCGGCCCAGAGCATGACTCAAATTTTGTCAGAAATTGAAACGATTACAAATTCCCTCAATAAAGATTCCAAACAAATGTCAGATATGCTTTGGGGCGATCTGCAGCAGGGGAGTATCAATCCTTCTGCAGACTCTCAGCATATGCCCCTAGATGACTTTTCAACACAAAAATCGGGAGATGTGGTTAGCCAGGATAGCCCCCAGGACACCATTGCCGATCCTTGGCAGGACAGCGTTAACGCAGAGAACACCCAGGACAGTACTGCCCTCCACAAAGACTCAGAGTTGCCCATCAAATAGACACTCTTGTTTCTAGGAAGACTCAGAATCCTAGCCAGCGCAATCCATGAGCTGCTAAATTCGCCTATGATGAGAGCTGCGGCAGACAGGAGCACGGACGGGGATGGCTAGATGGCAGCGGTTTGGTTTGAGGATTTTAGGTCTAGTAGTTGCGATGTCGCTTTGCTGGGTAATGCTGCCTCAACGTGCGATCGCAGAGTCTGGAATGATTAACTACACCCTAACTGACCTGACCGGACGCAACTTTGAGGATGCTGATCTGACTGGGACATCTCTGGCCGCCGCTGAAGTGCGCGATGCCAACTTTCGTGGTGCTAACCTCAACGCCAGTATCTTGACTAAGGCCAAATTTATTCATACTGATCTAACTGGGGCCAATCTATCGGAGACCTTTGCTGATCGGGTTGAGTTTACAGGCTCCAACCTGACTAACGCCATCATCACCGATGCCCTGATGACCAGCAGCACCTTTGCCGACACAGAAATTACGGGTGCCGACTTTTCGTACAGTATTCTTGACCGCTTCCAAGTAAAGTTCCTGTGCGAACGGGCTGATGGCATTAACCCTGTTACAGGGGTTTCCACCCGTGAAAGCTTGGACTGTAAAGACTAGAAAGACTAGGCGCGCGGGTAAAGACCCGCAGTATAGCTGACGCCCTACAGAAATATACCGAAGCTCGATGCATATCGGCTCCGTATCAACCGTAATTAATCTGGTTGGCAGCGCACTGCTCTAATAAAAAGACCCGCCCCTTCACGCAAAGAAGGCGAGTCTGCGATAGCGAACATGTCAACGAAATGCGCTTATTCCAAGCGTAAGGTTTGGCGGTTCGTTGGCCAATTGGTCAAAGGTCTAATAGCTATGGGCTTCAGTTTGCTCCGTAGCCACGTCAGGGGCTAAAAATCTACAGCTAGTCTTAAAATTTGAGTCAGCTAATCAGGCACTTAAACACCCCGAAGGAGGCCATGTTTTGGTGAATTTTGATGGCTGCGTGTTTACACCCAAATTTCATTTAAATGCTTGCGTATTAACAAAAAAATGTTGATTCTAGATAGGGGCAGAAGTATTCATGATTAACGTAAATCCCAAAATTTTTGGGTGAGGTAGGAGTGGATTAAAGATGTGCACATCGCCTCGTTCAATGGCTAGCTATGAGTCGGAGATTGCAGCTTCGGATATTCGTCAGCTCTGCCAGTCTCAAATTGATCACCTGAGTGAAAAACTGTCGGCCCTAGACGTTTGGCTAGTGCGGTGGGATCAGGTTGAGAATAAGCGCGACATGCTGTCTTCTCGCCGTCATAGTCTCACCAACACTGAAATAACCTCATATCTAGAGCCAAAACGCTGGATTACTGAGAATTTGCCATTCTTAGAGTTGATGCCGTTGTCGCTAGACTCCAGTGAATCCTGTGCCTATGTATGTGGTCTGCGCCAAACAGAGACTCAATGCGAGTACCTGTTGCTGCGGACACAAGAGCATGTTTCTAAACTTCAGCGAGAGCTAATTAAAGAAAACGCTCAGTTACTGCACCAATACCTCGCCCTTTATCAAGAAAATCAGCGTCAGCAAGAAAAAATTCAGCTATTGGAGCAGACGCTACAGCGGCTGAACCACCAGCTGCGCAATCCCTTAGCCTTGATTAATCTATATGCGGAAACAATTGTTTTAGACGCAGAAAACGACATTCAAAAGAGTAAGGCTAGCTGCATCCGCCAAACGGCTGAAAATATCTCCGATAAGTTGGAAGACTTGCTTGCTTGTGGCAAACAGGCATCGCTTAAAAAAGAAAACCACAATTTGTTGGTTTTGTTGCAGAATGTGGTTCAACTGTTAAAGCCGCGTATCGATGCAAAACAACTCACAATTGCTCAACCCAGTCAAGCGATGCCTGTTGTGGTCGATGGCTGGCAGTTTGAACAAGTTTTGCAAAACTTACTGGATAATGCCATTTACTACAGCCCCGTCGGTGGCACGATTACGATCAATTGGCACGGGCCTCCAAAAGCTGTGTTGGTGACCATTCGCGATCAAGGTCCCGGCATCGGCGATGAGAGCGATCCTCAAGAGCTGTTCCTGCCATTTTATTCACAGCGTGAAGGGGGGACTGGGCTAGGGCTTGCGATCGCAAAAAAAATTATTTTAGATCATCAGGGTAGCATTGGAGCTGAAACCCTTCCTCAAGGAGGTGCTCAGTTCTCGGTTTTTTTGCCGCACGTGCCATAAGTGTGTCTCTCGTTCTCTGTCGTCCCTCATTGTTTTAGGTGGCGCATCCACTATGATCGATGCCATTTCTATTTTGTTAGTCGATGATCACGTTGAATTTAGGCAGGGACTCCGCACCCTACTAGGTCTTTATACCGACGGTCCCGGTATCTTTGAAGTGGTAGCCGAAGCGGCATCGGTCGATCAGGCCGTTGAGATGGTTGAAACCCACAGCCCGATGATTACGCTATTGGATATGGAACTCGGCCAAGGCACAGGTATTGACGTCCTGCAGCGGTTAAAGACGCTCGGGGCTGACACACGAGTACTGAGTCTATCGGCGCATCGAGAAGATGAGTGGATTTTTCAAGCGATGCAGGCGGGGGCTAAGGGCTACGTCGCTAAGGATAAGCTGGGAAGCCAGCTGTATGAGGCCCTACGGACCGTATTGCAGGACGAAATTTATCTAGATCCAGAGCTAACCAGTGGGTTTTTCCGTCTGTTTCATGCCCATGCAGATCGCCCTTTGCAGAGCGCCTCGGAAGAGATCCGTTTGACAGAGCGGGAGCAGGATGTTCTAAATTGGCTGGTGCAGGGCGCCTCTAATGAAATGATTGCTAAGCAGCTGTACATCACTGTTGCTACGGTAAAAGCCCATTTGACTGCAATTTTTGAGAAACTAAAAGTCCGCAGCCGTACCCAGGCCATTGTTAAGGCCATTAAACTTGGGCTAGTCAAAGCGTAATTGTAGAGACGTTCCATGTAGAGGCTTTCCATGGAACGTCTCTACAATTAAGAAATTAAAATCTTTCAGGCTGAGTTGTAGTCCTCTATCGTGTTAAGACACGCGTACCGGCTCAAATTTCCCTTTTCTATTCGTGCACTCTACCTTTCCAAACCCTCTACCTCGACTCCGTCGCTACTACACAGAAATTATTAGGCTATTGGGCAACACACCACGGTTAGTTCAGCTAGTGTGGTCGGCGGCTCCAGGTTGGTTAATCTTGAGCATCGCGATTACACTGCTGAGTGCGATGGTGCCCGTGGCCCAGCTGTACCTGAGTAAATTAGTTGTCGATCAGGTTGTTTTAATTTTAGCTAGCGAGACGCCTGGATTTACGACATATCTGTTAGTTCTAGTCACGACTGGGTTTGGGCTACTGCTGCTGAGAGAAATACTCAGCCAACTAGACAACTATGTTAAACGCGTTCTCAACGATCAATTTTTGCTGCATGCCAATGTACAGCTACTGCAGCAGGCAATGCAGCTAGACCTGGCCCACTACGAATCATCTGAGTTTCACGATGTGCTTAACCGGGCACAGCAAAGTGGCAGTACCTATCCACTACGGGTGGTGGAACTCCTCTCTCGATTGTTGGGGGGGATTACCCGGCTAGTAGGACTACTCACATTGCTGTTGCGGTTTAGTCCGAGCGTCATGGCATTGCTGTTGGTGAGTGTTTTACCCACCTTCTGGGTTGGCATTCGCTATTCGTCTCGTCGGTTTTGGATGAATCGTCGCCAGACCCCGTCCCGGCGTTTATCGGATTATTTCTACCAGATTTTGACTGACCCCAAATATGTAAAAGAAGTTCGCTTGTTTAGCCTGGGCGAACATATGGTGGAACAATATCGAACCATTCGCCATGAGTTTAATCAGGAGTCACGACGGTTGGCTCGACAACAATCTACCGCCCAGCTCAGTATTGAGCTGTTGGGGGGCATCAGTTTTTATGGAGCCTATGGTTTAGTACTATGGCAGACGCTGCGAGGGTTGGTTACCCTAGGGGACCTGACGCTTTATACAGGGGCATTTCAACAGGCTCAAGAACTGATTGAGTCAATTTTGCTGAGCTTAGCAACGCTCTATGAATACAATCTCTATGTCTCTCAATATTTTGAGCTGCTTGATCTCTCGCCCCAGGTGGTCAGCCCTCACCATCCGCAGCCCTTTCCGCAGCCTATGCGACATGGGCTGCGGTTTCAGGACGTGTACTTTACCTATCCGGGCGCAGAACAGCCGACGTTAAAGGGGATTACCCTGACTGTGGCACCGGGGGAATGTATCGCCCTGGTGGGGCTAAACGGCTCGGGCAAGACAACATTATTAAAGCTGTTGACTCGGCTGTACGATATCCAGCAGGGAAAAATTGTTATCGACAATATTCCTTTGCAACAGTTTTCTCTAAAGGAATTGCGCAGTCAGATTGGCATTATGTTCCAAGACTTTGCTCGCTATGCGCTCAATGTACAAGATAATATTGGCTTTGGTAATTTACCCCAGCGACAGGACATAACTTTGGTGACCCAAGCTGCAAAAGGTGCCGGTGCTACAGCCGTTATTGAGCAGCTAGAAGATAGATATCAAACCATTCTTGGCAAAATGTTTTCTGGTGGTGTTGATCTCTCTGGTGGTCAATGGCAAAAGATCGGACTAGCCCGAGCCTTTATGACCAATGCCCAGATTTTAATTTTAGATGAGCCGACAGCGGCGGTGGATGCGATCGCAGAGCACGATCTGTTTCAGCGATTTCGGCAGCTCACCCAGGGCAAAATGACGTTTCTAGTGAGCCATCGTTTTTCCACCGTTCGCATGGCCGACCGCATTGTTGTCTTAGAGCAGGGCGAGATTATTGAAGTGGGTACCCATGAGCAGCTGATGACCCACCAAGGCCGGTATGCTGAAATGTTTGACCTCCAGGCCGAAAGCTATTTGGGCGATACCAAATAAACCACGGTGTGGGGACGTTCCATGTAACGTCCCCACACCGTGGAACGTCCCCACAGCCGTATAATAAATCCCCATGGAAATCATTTTTGTTCTGGTCGAGCCCGAAGAGGCTGAGAATGTTGGAGCTGCTGCCCGTGCTATGCACACCATGGGCTACGGCACTTTGCGGCTAGTGCGCCCTAAAGCCGACCATCTGAGTGAAAAGGCTATTGCCCTGGCCCATGGTTCTCAGCATGTGCTGGAGCAAGCTCAGGTGTACGATGCGCTTAAGGATGCGATCGCAGACTGTGATATCGCCTGTGCAACCACTGCCCGCCACCGCTACGAAAAGCACCACTACACATCTGTACGAGACCTGCCCGCCTACCTACAGGCCAAGGGCGAGTGGCTACACCGCATTGCCATTGTCTTTGGGGGGGAACGCTCAGGACTGACAGCAACCGACATCGAAATCTGTGACCTGCTGACCACGATTCCCCAAAATCAGCTGCAGCCTTCCCTTAATTTGGCCCAGGCTGTGATGGTTTATAGCTTTGTCTTATCTGCCGACCAAACCCAGGTGCAGATTATGGACCAGCGTCTCAACAGTAGACCTATGCCCCCAGCCGAATATGCCAGTCTAAAACGACTGTTGCAGCAGCTCATGGAGCGAGTGGGGTTACCTGAACGCTATCAGCGGTATGTGATCCAAGGCATTGCCCGACTTAACCGTGAAGATCTCTATGTTATCCATAAGCTGCGCTCGGCATTGGACTATGCACTAGACCAGGCCGCTACTGAGAAAGAAACCCCGTAAGTATCAGGGGCAGCAGTATCAACAGAACGCCAACAAATAGCAACGTTGCCGGGTCGATATCAATAACAGGGGGTTTGTTAGACATGGCTCTTATGGTGATGATCTTATGAATTGAGAGTACTCCATGTGAGCTGTGCGACACAAACACCCATTTACCTCAACCTGTAAGACTATGGGCGCTAGCAGGCTGAAATGACACCATCGCTCGACCAGGCTGACGCTACCCTGTCATTTGTAAAAAACTACGGATAAATTTGACCCAGGTTGACACCCCCGATCCATGATGGAGTGATTGAGGAGTGAAACCTATGGTCCATCAGCAAAACGGTCTGTTTAGTGACGATGCCCTGACGCGCCCTTGGGATGGTGCGAGCTACGACTGTTCGATAGCCATTATCGGTGGCTCAACGGCAGCCTATGCTGCAGCCGTTACCGCCCTCAAGCTAAAGCTAGATGTTTGTTTAGTCCAGCCCCAACGGATGGTGGGTGGTCAGTTTACGGCCCAGGCTCTGCCAGCCTCTGATGATGGTGATTTGTTGCGTCACCAGGCCGATTTAACCACCCTAGCGGGTGAAGAATTTGCCATCTCTAAGAGTCAACGATTGTTTCGACAACGTCAGCGTCAGCTACAGCCAGTGAACAAACGTGTTGTTGCTGATCCCGGTGGGTCGTGGGTGTGTCCCTTAGCGACCACACCAGTTGTGGCCTCTACCGCCCTAAACGAGACCCTGCTGCCCTATTTAAGATCAGGCAAACTGACCCTGATCCCCTATGCGGAGCCTGTATCGTTAGTCTTGGCACCCGACAGCACTGTGCGGCGTGTGACCGGGGTCATGTGTCAGGATACTAAAACACAACACTCATTTACCGTCTACGCCAACATAGTTATTGAGGCCACCGACTTGGGCGATGTACTCGACGTTGGCGATCTGCCCTCTCGGGTGGGGCAAGAAGCCCGTAGCGAAACGGGAGAAGCGATTTTGCCAGAGGACGCTCGCCCCCAGTGCCAGCAGTCTTTTACCTTTGATGTGTTAGTGGAGCGGACCCGCCCTGGTCAGGGTGTCCCCATTGGCGCACCAACAGAATATGGTCGTGTTCCCTGGCTCAATCTGCAGGAGTTTACGGGAGACTTTTGGACAAGCAAAAACAACGTTTGGAAAAAACGCAGCTTTTTTAATGCCTTTGGCATTTTTCGCTACCGGCGATTGTTGCGTCACTCTCTTTATAAAAAAACAATCTCCCCTGGCGATGTGGCCGTCATTAACTGGGGCACATCGAGCCATCCAGATCGTGGTCAGTGTTGTGGCAATGACTATCGCACAGGCTATCTGGTGGGTCTGAGCCGTGCTGAGCGCAAACAACAGATTGAGCGGGCACGAGTACGTGCTCAAGCCTATATTCACTTTTTACAGTCTAACGGTGTGCCTGACCTCAAACCTCGGGGAGATTTAACCTGGACTAAAGATGGCATTGCCCTAGAGCCCTATATTCGTGAAGCGCGCCGTGGTGTTGCATTAACCATCATTCGCCATGAAGATGTTGCGGCCAGTTTCTTTCCAAATCAGGCCCGCGCTCGCACATTTGACGATACCCTTGGCGTTGGCCAATATCACTATTTAGATTTACACGGCAATTTGGTGGATGGTCATGTCAGCCCTAAGGGAAAAGATGTTATCGCCTTGCCTTTCACCATACCAGCGGGGGCTATGGTTCCGATTGCTGCGGATGGCTTAGTTTTGTCAGCCAAAAGTATTGGTACCACCCACATTTCCAATGCCGCTTATCGTATGCACCCGGTTGAGTTGGCGATTGGGGAGGCCGGTGGCTTTTTGGCAGCATTTAGCGTGTGGACCAAAAAACAACCCCGTGAGATTGTCAATGATGAGGCGCTACTGAGAAAGCTGCAGGGCTTTTTGACTCGTAACGGTATTCCCATTGTGTGGTTTGACGATGTATCCCATGCGGACCCAGACTTTGAAGCGATTCAAGTAATCGCAGCGGCCGGAATTATTAGAAGTGAAAACGCTAAAAACCTGCATTTTCGACCCTATGGCAGCGTTAGCCGGGCTGTGGTGTGTACCGCCCTGGTCAATCTTTTAGATTTAGAAAAAATTACACCCGATCGACCATCTTTTAAGGATTTACAGCCTGGTGAACACTGGGCCTACAGTACGATTGAAACCCTGAAAGCCAACGGCATGGTGGCTGGTGTCGGCAGAGATCGCTTTGCCCCTGACCAAGCCATGACCCGTCGACAATTGGGCTTTTTGGTTAAACGAGCAATGCCGCACAGTTACGAGGCTGCATTTGCTAAAACACCCAGAGATCGGCGGATTGTCCAACGTCGGGATCTCTCACGGGTGCTGTACATGTTACTTAAAGCTAAGCTGGCTATCTAAACAGAACAAATTCTTAAAAACAGAATTAGTTGCGCATTTGTGACCACAAAGATAAGCCATTTGCACATGCTGTTGGATGGCCCTGTGCCTTTAGACTCCTGATATGTACAACAGGGTTAACAGCCATGCCAACTGAGCAGATGACAATCTATGTTCCCCCTCGGGTCAAAAAAGCGGTTAAACAACTGGCGGCTGACAAAGGTCAGTCTATGAACACAGTTGTTGTAGAAGCACTTGAACTTGCGATCGCAGCCTGGTCTGGTCAAGCTGGGTTTTAACCCGCAAGAACAACATTAATCAAAACCTAGAACCAGAATAGAGAGTAAAAAGAGATGCACCCTGAATCGGTTGTGTCCTGCTCATAAGAGCTGCTTGTTGGCACATACCCCCTGAGTCCGAGCTCAGAATCATGACATCATTACTGAGCTCTCTACGCTATGTAAACAATCATAGGAGAAAATGTTCACCTATGATTGTAATGTACGTGATTCTGAGCATTCTTTATGGTTCTCTAATGTAGTTAGAACCAATGTCTAGGGGCTGTAAAGCAGGTTAGGGTGCTTGATGCTTATGCCATTGACGAGCGCTGGCTCGAATTTCTTCATATTCTTCTGTGGACATTTTATCCAGATTTTTAAGGATAAAGTTCATGCGGCCCTGGTTCTGTAATTTTTCACGGTGGCGGGCTAAGAAGTCCCAGTAGAAGAAATTAAACGGGCAGGCATTCTCTCCGGTGCGTGCTTTAGGGTTGTACTGGCAGCCCTTGCAGTAATCGCTCATGCGGTTTACATAGTTTGCTGAGGCGGCATAGGGTTTTGTTGCCAATATGCCACCGTCGGCAAAGAGACCCATGCCAATAACGTTTGTCTGCATTACCCAGTCGTAGGCATCGATAAAGGCCGCATGGAACCAAGATTCCACCTCCTGGGGTGATAATCCAGCAATCAGCGCAAAATTGCTTAAAATCATCAGTCGCTGAATGTGGTGGTTATAGCCCGTTCGTTTTGCTTGATCAATACTCTGGTGTAGAAAGTTCTTGGGAGTGTCTCCGGTCCAGAAAAAGTCAGGTAACGGGTGCTGGTGGTCAAAATAGTTACCCTGCGGATAGTCTTCATCTACGTAGCTGTAGAGACCGCGCATATATTCTCGCCATCCCAACACTTGTCGAATAAATCCCTCAACACTGTTGAGGGGAAGATCTTTTTCGTGATAGGCCGTCTCAGCCGCTTGAATCACTTCCAACGGGTGCAGCAGACCCGTATTTAAATAAGGAGAGAGCAACGCATGCCAAAGGGTATCTTCGCCTGTGACCATGGCATCTTGATAGGGACCAAACGTGGTTAGCCGGACATCAATAAAATAGTCAAGCACCTGTAGGGCTTGGTCGCGGGTGACCGCCCAGCCAAAGGGTTCAAGCTCACCAAAGGTATCTAGCATGGCCACATCGGCCATGACCTGTTGGGTAATGGCGTCTGGCTCAAACCAATGGGGCGCTGGCGGATTAATTCCCTTTTTGGGCGGTTTGCGATTTTCTTTGTCATAGTTCCACTGACCGCCGACGGGGGTGGGCTTTTTTTTCGGGCCTTCCATCAGAATGCCGTAGCGTTTGCGGCCCTCGCGGTAAAACGACTCCATGAGTAAACTTTTACGACCGCTGGCCCACTGCTTAAAGTCAGCGACCGACCACAGAAAGTGATTATTAGGAACAACGGTGAGGGGTAAATCTAAGCCCTCTAGAAGGCGTGCAAAGGGACGATCAGCGGGTTCCATTACCCGAATTTCAGTAATACCGTTGTCTTTAATCCACTGCTGTAGCGGCGGTTCGAACCTATCCGCAACCTCATAGGTAACGGTGTGGCCCTGGGCTTCTAGCTCGGCTGCAAAATGACGCATGGCCGACCAGACGAGCACTAGCTTTTGGCGATGATAGCGACGCTCCGCACCATGACCACGGGACTCAATCATAATGATCGGGGCCTTGACCTCGCTGGCTAAGGCCGCCTGATTTTGCCACAGCTGATCCCCGAGTACCCAAATCCCAACGGTCATAAAATGCTTTGCTCTTTTGTATACATTCTTTAACTTATGGTGTTTAGATGGGCACGCGCTAGTATTTGCGTATATCAAATGTTCTGATGCACGAAATGCAATCGAATGCACGAAGCATTCTGATGCACGAAATGCATCAGAATACTTTGCTGCTGTAATCTATGGTTTTCAAGGGGTAATTTGCCCGGAGAAGGCCCATTTAGTGATTAGCAAAATAAGCTTAAAGTTTGCGCTGCATTTTACCGAAATCAGGAGGTTATCTCCATGAGTGCTGCTGAAGCCACACCTTGTGTTCTGCTGGTAGAAGCCAATGAAGAATTGGCCCACGATGTCAGTAACGATCTGCGGGAGTCGGGCTACATTCCTCTGGTGGCCACCACCATCGACTCAGGTTTGAAAGAAGTGTACAACCACCACCCGGCCTTGATTGTGGTGAATCGCCTGTTGGCGGGGGAGTCGGGGCTAGATCTATGTCAGCAGCTGCGATCGCAAGGAGACCGCACCCCGATGCTTTTGCTGATGGCCCGCGATAACCTAGACGACCGCGTCGCCTGTATCGAATCTGGGGCCGACGACTATTTTCTTAAACCCTATCGCAGCGATGAATTTCTAGCCCTGGTTAGCGCCTATCTACAGCCCAGCGAACATGGGGTTGAACAGCTCGTTTTTGGGGAGCTAACCCTTAACGTTACCAATCGTCAGGCCATGCGCGGCAGTCGCGTCATTGACCTGACCATGAAAGAATTTGAGCTGCTTAAGTATCTAATGGAACATCCCCGCGAGGTCCTGACCCGCGAACAAATTCTAGAAAATGTATGGGGATACAACTTTGTGGGTGAATCAAACGTCATTGAAGTGTATATCCGCTACCTGCGCTTAAAAATCGATGGCGAAGGCGAAAAACGATTGATCCAAACCGTGCGGGGTGTTGGGTACGTGTTACGCGAAGCGTAGGGTGGGCAATTGCCCACTGCCCATTAAAAAGGCGGTCCATGTAACGTCTGTACATAAATCAAAGAGGAGAAATCAGCGTGAACGATTGGCGCATAAAGCGATATTTACCGCTGCTGGGTTTATGCTGTCTGCTATTTGCCTGCAGTAGCTCCCAACCCACTGAGATCGCCTCTTCCCCCGTCACCGAAGCCGACACCAACGCTGCTGATTCCTCTTCTATGCTCACTGGACCTGGTCAAGTCCTTCCCATCTCTGCCCAAGCCATGATTGCGGGCGAAACGATTGAGTTAGAGGTGGCTGAAACATCCCGACAGCAGCAGCTGGGTCTGATGTTTCGCGAAACCCTGCCCGACAACCGGGGCATGCTGTTTCCCTTTAGCCAGCCGCGACGCGCCAGCTTTTGGATGCGGAATGTGCCCGTGGGGCTGGATATGATTTTTTTGTATCAAGGTGAAGTCCAGGGGATTGCGGAAGCCCCCCCTTGTGAGGTTGACCCTTGCCCCACTTACAGTCCGGGCAACATGCTCATAGACAATGTGATTGAGCTACGCATAGGGCGAGCGGCAGAACTGGGGTTAGAAGAAGGCGATCGCATAGAGATTACGTTTTTGGACCGGTAGGGGCGCACCGTCGTGCGCCCCTGCAGAGGCACGGGTTTGCGGTGTTTATCGCAGTACCTGGCTGGCGGCAGAAACGCCGCTACCGGGGGTAAAACCTTCATAACCAAGGATTTGTAGCGTGGTTTCTAAAGAGGCGATGGTGGTGAGGATGTCGCGATCGCACACAAAACCCAGGTGGCCAATCCTAAAGATTTTGCCCTTTAGGTGGTCCTGACCGCCCGCTAAGGCAATATCAAACTGCTTACGCATTGTCGAGCGAATATCCTCGGCGCTGACAATGCCATCAGAAATAACCGAGGTCACAGCAGGGCTGCTGTAGTCATCGGGGGCCAGCAACGGTAGCCCAAGAGCCTTCATCGCTGCCCGGCTAGCCAGTTTCTGACGGTCGTGACGGGCAAAGATACTTTCTAGACCTTCATCCTTCATCATTTCCAACGCCGCCTGTAGACCAAAATACAGATTGACCGGTGGCGTAAAGGGGGTGCTGCTTTTAGCAAACGACTTTCGATATTTGCCCAGGTCCATATAAAACTTAGGCAGAGTTGCCTTTGCATAGGCAGCCCAGGCTTTTTCACTCACCGAAACAAAGCCCATACCAGGGGGGATCATAAAGCCCTTCTGGGATCCCGAGGCAACGACATCTAGACCCAGCTCATCCACCTTCAGGTCATAAGATGCCAGGCTAGTAACCGCATCCACAATGATGATGGCGTCACCGTGGGCTTTAACATGCTCGTTAATAGCTTCCACAGGGTTGAGCACACCACTGGAAGTTTCGCTGTGGGTAACAATGACAGCCTTAATCGCTTTTTCGGTATCAGCAGCTAGAGCTGCACCAAAGTCCTCAGGCTTTAGGGGCACACCCCAGTCTTCCTGGATGACTTGCACATCCAGGCCAAAGGCTTTAGCAATCTGTGCCCAACGGTCGCCGAACTTACCGTTGCTGCCCACCAGCACCTTATCACCAGCGCTCAGGAAATTGATGATCCCTGCTTCAACGACACCGGTACCGCTGGCGCACAGGGTCAATACTTCATTCTTGGTTTGAAACAGCCACTGGAGGCCCTCATTAATTTCGCCAATAATTTTGCTAAAGTCGCCGCTGCGGTGGCCGATGGGGTGTTTGCCCATCGCTTGAAGGACCTTCTCGGGAACTGGTGTTGGTCCCGGAATCATTAGCATTGCTTTATTTTCCATGGCTTTGGGGGAGGATGTATCAAAAGTGCATTCCCCAGAATCGCACAAGTTCTGAGATACCCCCTAGCAATTTATA
>ERZ1740070.1664-NODE-1664-length-13630-cov-14.217532_pt1 | contig 13630 bp, 15 predicted proteins | sample MGYA00581734_ERZ1740070 | MGnify/ENA primary metagenome ERZ1740070 (study PRJEB43018, sample SAMN04849744) | marine metagenome | isolation source: floating plastic debris | place: Pacific Ocean | collected 2008-09-01 | study: EMG produced TPA metagenomics...
TGTCAGCGGCCATAATTTCCGGAATCGCTCCGGCCATAATTTCCGGAATTCACAGTAGGTCGTTGGAGACATAGACGCGCCATCCAAGCAGTCGCTGTGCTTGTTCGTAGGCATCTGGGTCAAGCGTGGCGTTCACATGGACGGTGGTTTCTGTGAGGGTGCGGGCTGGTTTATCCCGATAGGCGCGTTTATGAATCGTTTGGGTGGTGGTTTCATAGTCTACCTGTAACAAGGATGTGACCCGATAGCGTTTGAGGATCGTCTTGGCAGCGGCCATGGTTTCATCAACCGACAGCCGTTTGTGGCCACGACCCGTGACATTCAAGTTGGCGAGTGCCTCAGTAGCCTTCTCAAGGCGTTGGTCTAACCCGGTTTGTTGCCGTTGCTGATGCTTAAAGGAGCGCACCACTAGCCACTGCTCCGTCCATGTGAAGCGGTCTGCACCAGTCCCCAACGACTGCGGCATCGTAATGGCAAATCCCTCAGCAATTGCCTCAGTCTCAGATGTCTCTGCACTACTTGTGCCGGTCGCATTCACTTCAGGGGCCGCAATCGACTCAAGCTCTTCCTCTCCGCGAAACATAGGCGCGAGCAACTCGGCTAAGTCGGTCTTTGACACCTGCACCTCAGGCAATGGACAGAGGTAGTCGTTCTCACTCTTCGCCAGGTACCACGCGTTTCTATCGCCGACATCTTACTGTCGCCGACATACAACAATCCACGCTTCGACAGATGCATTTGAACCTGCTTGATCTCGGGAATATACAGCGGGTCATCGGCTCGGTTGCCACTCACCACGCTCGTACTCACGGGCATTCCTAATGGGTCCAACGCCGCCTGCGCTATCTTCACTTGCGGTAAATCGGGCCGATAGTCTTTGCTGTGCCCAAACTGAAATAAACCGTCTGTTGTTGGCTCTCGATGACCACTGGCAGTCGTCGTGTCAATCCGAACGATCTCTACGCTCAAGTCATACACCCGAACCGTTTGACTATTCAACGCTCCCTCGAAGCGCTCCCACGCTAGGTCATTACTCAATTCGTCTAGCACTGTTGCTAGACGGTCGTCACTGAAATCTAAGGGCCGTAATGATCCACTCAGACAGGCTTTTAAGCAAATGCTCAGTCCCTCTACCCACTCTTCGACTTGATTAAGACAATGATCTCCTTGGGAGATAATGTACGATAGCCAACCCGATACTACGTTGCCTAAACTCAGACCTTTCCAGTTCCCATGGGGCGCAAAGTGCTCGTCGAGTAGCTCACTCAGACCCAGGGTTCGCATCTGACTTAACAGCAGTGGGATATCATCGACGCGTTCGTTACTGATCAACTGGGCCATTGCTTGGCTAGGATACGATCTTGGGCATTATTACGCTATTCGCTATTCTCCTATATTTTTTAGCGAACCGTGAGATGGAACTCATCTTAAACACTATAAGTCAATTCTCAATAAGCTCACCCCAAAATGGAATCTTGACAGATTACTGGTCAAGATTCCATTTTGGGGTGAGTTAGCCATGAAACAATTGCTATAAATAGCTTTTGGAAGTAGCCAATCCGAAGAATAAAAATTGACGCACTATATAGTGCCCCTTAAAATCCTACCTCCTAATTTTAATATCAAAGGTACTAGCTGGAAGTCCGAACATTAGAGTCTAGAAATGGTTATATTGATCATCTGATACTTTAGAGCATCATTATCAGGCATGAAACTCAATAATCAAAATAGTTTTTCAATTCAGTCACATGAATACTTTAAATATCGCCCCAATTATCCTAAAGAACTCTTCACTTGGTTGTCTAAACTGTGTCTAACAAGAGACGTAGCACTAGATTGCGCTACAGGTAATGGACAAGCAGCCGTAAGCTTAGCAGATTATTTTTCTCAAGTTATAGCAACTGATGTAAGTGCTGAACAGCTAAAATACGCTCTCCATCATCCAAAAGTAAAATACTTAACACAAGCAGCAGAAGAGTTAGAATTCCCTAGATACTTTTTTGACCTTATTACAGTAGCGCAGGGGTTACACTGGCTAAACTTACCTATTTTTTATGAAAAGATAAGGAATGTAGCTAAACCAGGAGCCATATTTTCAGCCTGGGGATATGATTTTTTTCAGATTTCAGAGGAAATTGACCTTTTAATAAAAAGACTCCTATTAGAAGAGATTGAACCATATTGGTCTACCAAAAACAGTATTATCTTTAAAGGATATCAATCAATCGATTTTCCCTTCCATGAGATTTCCCCACCTCAGATCTGTATAGCTACCAAATGGAGTCTAGAAGAATTAATTGGCTACATAAATACTTGGTCCGCAGTTAAAATCTATAAAACTAGCCAAAAAAAAGATCCTACGTTTTTACTGAAAAAAGAATTATCAAAGAGCTGGAGCAGAAACACTTACAAGACAGTTTACATTAAGCTATTCATTAGAACAGGCAGAATTGTTTAGTCATGGAATTGATTCTTAAGGCTTTCATTTCCTTAAGAAATTCATAGTTATTTAGCTTTTAGCATTGACCATATATTGAAATTAAGAGATTTTTGACTTTATTTTTTTAATCTGTCTTCGAATCCAAGTAGATATCAGGAACTTATCTGTACTTTCAGTAGGAAGATTATTCCATAGAGCTAGCAATCTCTCTTGAAAAGCACGGACAACGATAGGATCATCACTAGCATACCAAGTACTCGTGTTTTTGCCGGTCATATCTTTTTTAGAAAACTGCATGAAAACAAAGTGGTTCCCTTGGACTTCGCAAAATGAGGGTTTTATTTTGCGAAATATATCTTCTTGATCATCCTTTATCAGAGCCATCCTGTAGTTATCATGCTCAAGTAAAGACAAGATTACTTCCAATTGTTCTATTCTTTGCCTTTGATTAGCCTCGAAGTAATAAGGATTTGGCTTTCCATTATTTACAAACTCTTCTAATGTAAAGTATGGATAAATATAGCGGCGGGTATACTTTCCTTCTTTAATGCTATTGACTAATTGGATTGCCCTACGTTGACGATTTTGAATATGATCAGACATATTAGGCCATGGTTTTTGTGTGGTTTCTTTTAAATGTTTTATTAATTCTTTTGCCCATGGATGACTAGGGATATACCAATCCAAGGGGCGCGTTATCTCCGATAGTCTTTGAGCAATAATTATTCTCTCTCCTGGTTCTTGATCTGAAGATTTTAATCTTTCCACAAATTCAGGTTGCTGATAAGAAGTAAAAATTTTAAATATAGGTTTAGATTCTTTATATAACTCCTGACAGTGCAACTTTATAACTTCTAAAGACTTAGAATCTCTTATAAAAACACCCGCTCCAACAGATTCTTTACTACATACTGAAAGAGATAGAATTGCTTCTTGATTGGATATCAGAAAGACTCCATAGGGAATCTTGAGAGCAGCTCTCGTATCAAGATAACAAGGATGATACTCACCTTTTCCACCAAAAAATCTAAATGTATTTGAGACTAACTCATATGTTCTTTCTCGAGCGGATGCGTCAAGTCGCATGATATGAAAGACATGCCAACCTTTATCAATTAAATTTGAAAGTGTTTTTTGATACAGCCACTCTAATTCTCTATCTTTGACTTCACTAAAAATACTTCTTAAAGAAAAAAAAGTAATATATATGGAATTTTCGCGTGGAACTTCCTGATTTAGGAGGCTCTTTAAAATCCTTATTTTAGTCTCAATCAATTTTCGAGAATCATCAATTGCTCCACAGCTGTAACCTTGAACAGGACGATAATCTAGAATTTTTTCTCGCGCTTCATAACCATTATATTCGCCTATCCCAGTGAGGGGCTCTGCTAACTGTTGAAGCTTTTTTGAGGGAGCAACTGGATGCTTATGTTTCTCTGAGTTCTTAACTTCAATTGATTGAAGATGATAACCCTCAATTTCTTCCAGTGGAACATCAAGAACAGATGCAATTTTCTGAATAATTGGACTTTTGAATTTTGGCACCCTGGTACCCTTAACTATAGCCCGTATAGGACCACCGTTATAATTGACTCTCCTGGCTAGCTCTGTCGCTGACAATTTTTTTTCATTCAGTTTGGTCTGAAGAAAAAGTGCTAGAGGATCTATTGAAGAAATATCTTGATTCATCTCAAGTTTACTCAAGGACATCTTTGACTAGAGACTCAAGAACCAATTCAGGATAGTCAAATATGACAAGCACATATCCCTAAGTTACATTGGTTGCTATTAATCCAGGCTTTTATGCTTGAAAGCCTTTACCAGCAAGGATTCTGCAAGAATAAAACCCAAAATTCTTGAAGTCTACATAAAGCTTGATCGGATTGTATCTTACTTACATCAATTTTTATCAGAAAGTTCAAAATAGAACGTTTTTTATTGAACTCTTATACAAAAATTCTTTTTTGAACCCCCATTGACATCAAAAACTGAACTACCTTAATCTTCACTCATCAAGGAGGATTAATTATGACTCAAAAATTAGGTACGTCATTTTTTCAATTGTCTATGCAACTGAGGACAATTCTCAATTATTTGGGCGAGACTGAACTTAGTGTGAAATTAACTGAAGACTTAAAAGAGACTGAGGAGAGATTGCGTTCTGTTGTCACTGAGTTGAACACAGTCGCTGATTCAATCCCTTATTTTGACAGAACACCCCTTACATCAGACATCCATCCTTTGTGTGATCATGGCTGGGGCGATTGACTTTTATATCTGGATATAAACCCGAGTAGCCACTGTAGTTGCTTTAATTCCAGAAAATCTAGCTGAAAATTTGCGGTTAGGAGGACTTCATTACATGAAAACAATAGCTCACCCTAAAATTTTTGAAGATACACTAAGCCTAAATATTCTTGACAGTGAATATGACTGGCAGACAACAGAGCCTTATTGTAAGGAGGAATTTTTTGAACATATCGATACTCTGGTTCAACGCTACTTCTATGGATTTAGGCATCCTTTAGGGCAAAAATTGCTTGAGGGACAGCTCAACTCTCAAGCTCTAAAGTTCCTTGCTACACAAGAATATCACTACTATTCTGGAACAACCTGGTGGAATGCTTGCAAACTAGCTCAAAGTGATACGCTAGCGCAACAGCGTTTACTTCATGCTCCTCTGTTAGATGAACTAGGAACAAACTTAGTTACACCGCAAGGAGAATTAGCTCACATAGAGCTTTTTATGAATTATTGCAAAAGCTTAGGCCTAGAGGAGAAAGATGTTAACGAATCGCCAATAGTACCTTCTGTCGTTTTAGCCGTCACTGAACTGCGTCGTATTATTCGTGAACGCCCTACTTTCGAGTCGTTAGCTTGCAGTAATCTTGTCGTTGAGCGTATGCGGCCAGCACACTATAAAAAATTGCTTGAAGTTTTCAAATCAAAGTATACGTGGGTTCCACAGTCTGGCTTACGCTTTTACGAGGTTCATGCAACTCTGGATGAAGATCATGAATCTCTAGGACGAAAAATTATAGGTCAGTATATCTACTGCAAGCAAAATCAAGACTCCATCTTTTCTTCTGTCCTACGTAGTCTATGCTTGCGCCTAGTCATGTATGACGGAATTTTCAATGCAATAAGTAGTTCGGAAACATTCGCAATAGTTCCATGGCCAAACTTTCCAAAAGAGCCTTGGCCTCGTCCACAGGGAACAAGCAATCTATAATTTTCCACCAACTCGAGAAACATACAAATTTTGAGGATTTAAAATGTCACCACAGATTGTTGATTCAACGTTACGTGAAGGCACCCAGGCTCCTGGTGTGCATTTCACAGCTCACCAAGCTGTTGAAATTGCTCACCTGTTGTCTAATGTAGGCATAGATGTCTTAGAAGTTGGACATCCGGCCGCATCTTTAGAGCAAATGAACATTGTTAAACGTATTGCTCAGCTTGGCGTACTACCTGTTCTTGCACATGCTCGATCTGACGAGAAAGATATCACAATAGTGAAAAGAACAGGTGCTACATGGGTAGGACTTTTCTTAGGTATCAACCACGAAACTCGTACAGCTCGAGTTCTTGGGTGGTCAGTTAAAAAAATTTTGAACCAGATTCAAAATGCAGTTCTGCATGCTAAAAGATTAGGTTTAAAGGTTCGTTATACCGTAGAGGATGCTTCTCGCACGAACGATAAATTGCTACTACAAGCTTATCGCGTGGCAATTGAAGCAGGTGCTGAATGCATTTGCTTATCAGACACCGTAGGAATAATGGAGCCCGCTGAAGTCGCAAAAAAGGTTGAACTTCTGAAGAAAAATTTTCCAGAAGTTGCCCTGGAAGTCCACTTTCATAATGATCGTGGGCTAGCTATGGCAAATGCATTAGCTGCTGTCGATGCTGGAGTTGATCGCATATCAACATCAGTCAATGGGCTGGGAGAACGTGCAGGTATTACTGATACTCTTGGACTTCTTGTCAACCTCCATTTCCAGAACATTCGCCAGGCTTCACCACCAAATATTATTCGCGAACTCAGTACTCGGGTAGCCGCATATGCCCGTACTCCACTAAGTCCCAATCATCCAATTACTGGATACAACGTCTTCACTCATACTGCACACTTACATCAAAAAGCCATCCAACTTAATCCTCATAGCTACACGTGGATTGATCCCCAAAAAGTAGGTATGAGTAACAAACTGGCTACTCAGAAATTATCTGACTGTCACTCTCTCTTCCTTAGCCCATTCATAAAGTGTGCTAGCGAATTAAGATATCATCGTTCAGGTTATGGAACACGATATGTCATGCTTGACGAACGTATGGTTCCAGATTGCCGACAATATTGTATTGTGCGAGAAATTCCCGCAACAAAAGGAACACCTATCCCTCACGTAGATTCACACGTACATAAAGTCGATAGCCTTTTTCTGTTCTTAGGAAAAGGTCCTGGTTTAAGTGGATTGAAAATTGAAGTAACGGTGGGAAAAGTCGTCCGCCAATTGGATAGCCCAGCAAGTGTTTTTATTCCAGCAGGGTTGTCCCATACTTATCGAATTCTTAGTGGAAGTGGAGTTTTTATCAACCATGTTCTTTCTGGCTCCTACAATGACAGTTTACTAGAACCATTGCCTAAGCTGTGCAACAACAATTTTATTGCTGCTTAGTTTTCATATCCGAAAAGTATATGGATCAGTACTAAGCATCCTTCAGTAGCAGAACAAATTGAAGCAATGTTCGAATTTAAATTGATTAACAGCGAGTTTTTAATCAATTTGCTTCTATCTATAGAAATGCTGGTCATAAGAATCTACTCAACCTTCGAGAACTGTAGTTATTTCAGATTCAAGAATCATGTGTGGAATTGTAGGTGTCGTAGGACATCCAAAAGCTTCTGAACTCACTTTTTCAATGCTTCAAGAAATTGAGCATCGAGGTCCCGATGGTAATGGGATGATCACCTATGCTAATCAATCTATGGGAATGTGCCGTCTTCGAATTCGAAGCAAACAGGCACAAGCTATACCTATTGTGAATAAAGAGACGGGTAGTTATATTGCATACAACGGAGAAATTTACGGTCAATTAGGAGAGAACGGAAATCTTCCTCTAGAGCCGGAGGGTGGCCCAGGTGAGGTATCTTTAATTCTTGCAGCCCAATCAAAGAATCAGATTTCTGATATAGATGGGATGTATGCTGTTGCTCAAATGGTTCCTGATCAAATAGGAATTAAATTAAGTCGAGATCCCTTTGGAATCAAACCCATTTTCTATCGAAAACTAAATCATGGATATGCATTTTCATCTGAAATAAAACCTTTAGTTAAGATCGGTAATAAAGCTATCTTACGCGATAATGTTTTGGCTGAATTTCTTGCTTTTGGAAATCCATTAGGCAATCAAACCTTCTATAAAGATATCTTGAAAGTTCCTACTGAAAGTAGTGTTTTTCTGACCCGTGATAAAGCAAAAATAATCCCAAAAGATTCATCAAACAAGAACTCATTACTCCTTCAGAATAAAATTGACTTAAGGACTGCTCTTAGGAATTCTATAAAAACCTGTTTATTATCAGAACGGAAAATTGGATTAGCTCTTAGTGGAGGCCTAGATTCTAGTATCCTTGCATGTGAGTTAAATGCATTAGGAGTAGAAGAAATCACAACTATTAGTGTACAGATTCCTGGAGTTTCTGATGGTATTAAAACTCTTGAGGAATTAGGCCTTCCTAAAAAGGGGGTATGGAATAGTTGGACTCATAAAGTCGTGACAGTTAAACCGGATGAGCTACCTTACCTAATTCCTGACTCTATATCCGTCATGGGCCAGCCTACCCGTATGACAAGCATTCCACTTTATTTAAAGCTCGCTCAAGCCGCGAAAGAAGAAGGAATCACTGTACTGCTTACAGGAGAAGGAGCAGATGAACTGTTTGGAGGATATCCAAATTATCTAGAGTGGCGAAATAACCTAAATCACTTTAGAAGCTGGGAAGCTTTACAAGATTTTGCACTACCAACTCAGCGTAGAATTTGGCTAAAAAGGTTGTTTAATGAATCCGTGCTGGAATGGTGTGATAGTCAATTCCATGAAATTTACAGTGATTTATCAAAAAGGGAAAGTCTTTCCGCTTTGCGTGCTCTTGAGTTTTCTCTACACTTAGACCCCCTTTTACTTAGAGTAGATCACTGTTTAATGCATTATGGGATTGAAGGCCGAACACCTTATCTACATGGACATATTCCTCTTATCGCAAACTCACTGCCTCTAGATGAATTATTAAGTGATACCGAGACCAAAATAGCTCTTCGAAAAATGTGGGGCAATACTCTCTCTAATGGACATGCTATGAAGCGTAAACATCACTTTCGTATTCCAATAGCTTCATGGATATCAAAATGTGTTTGGATGCTAAAACACGTCGAAAATCATTCAAACACGCTCCATCAACTTGGAATGAATGCAAAGGGATTATCGGCTTTACTAAAGGAGGCAGCTTCGGGCGATGAGCAGGCAGCATCGCTCTGTTATTCGTTATTGACATTCTTAATTTGGTACACAAAGAACTGACAACATCTACATTCATAGCCTCAACATGAAAACAACCGCTGAAACTATGGCTTGACATTTGGAAAACGCATTTAACAGAAAAGGAGATTTTTCATGGAAGATATCTTAACCGGACTAAGCGAGATTGACGGACAAATTGGTGAACTGAAAATTTTGGGATTCCCATTTGAGGAAATAGCAAATCATGCGTCTTTTGAAGAATTGATTTTTCTATTCTTCTATGGCAACGCCCCAAGTGCAGATGAGTTAAGGAGATTCACAAGGATTTTGAGTGATAAGAGGACACTATCTACTCCTATCATCGATCTTTTAAGAATACTGGCGAGACAGCAGATTGAACCTGTCGAAGCACTTCGTTTAGGTGTTAGTGCACTCTCCTTAGATATGAAGGAAGACATGCTGAGAAAAGATGGATTAAGTGGAGCATTAAAGATTATTGCCTCCATTCCTACTATTGTCGCGACGTATTGGAGGTTAGTGAATTATTTGCCTATAATAACGCCTCATGAAGACCTCAATCATACAGCTAATTATCTGTATATGCTCACAGGTGAGAAACCTAAATCTAAGTCTGTTAGAGGGTTAGAAGCTTACTTTGCTACAGTAGTAGAACATGGGTTGAATGCTTCCACTTTTTCTGCACGTGTAATTATCTCTACTCGATCTGATTTGGTTTCAGCTGTAACGGGAGCAATTGGTGCATTAAAAGGTGTCTTACATGGAGGTGCTCCTGGTCCGGCATTGGAAATGCTACTTGAAATTAGTGATATTCGATATGCAGAACGGTATCTCAGACATAAGTTAGAGAATGGCGAACGTCTTATGGGTTTTGGCCACCGTGTTTATAGAGTGCAAGATCCAAGAGCACGCTTCCTCGCTACGGTAGCGAAACAAATTTGGGAAGACAAGGACAATACGGAATTCTGGAGTTTAGCACTAGGGGTCGAAAGGATAGCACTCAGATTGCTCAAAGAATACAAACCAGGTCGTAGTATTCAAACCAATGTTGAGTACTATACAGCCTTGTTGCTCCATGGATTAGGTTTACCCACAGCCATCTTTACTCCTACATTTGCAATTAGTAGAGTTATAGGATGGATAGCTCATTGTTTTGAGCAACTTGAAACATCAAATATCATTAGACCTCGGTCCAAATATATCGGACTTAAAGATCGTCATTGGGAACCCAACACCATGGAACGAAAAGAATTCGGTCAAGTGTATCACCTTTTTGATCATGTAGAAATGAAATCATGATTTACAACTCAGACTATCAAAACTCGGGTTGGATACTACTCCAAAAATTTTTCCCAGAAAGTTCTATCCAAGCTTCTTTAGACTGGCTTACTAAAGCAAGAGAGAATACAACGCATAACTCTTCACTTGAACCAGAATTTGAAAAGTTTGGATTGTCATACCATCGTCACGTAAGAAAAATAAGACGGCTACTTTGGAACGATCTTCCTTTTTGGAGTAATCTCTTAAGTCAATCTGGTGTATTTGAGTTGGGATCTCAATTTATATCTGGAAAACCAGCAATCATTAGACATGCCGCATTTTTAAAGCCGCGATATGTAGGAAGTAAAGTTGAGCTACACCAGGATCAAGCCCTCTGGGAACACGATTATCCTGGTGCAATCAGCATGTGGATTGCTCTTTCCTCTTGTCACAATCAGAATGGATGCTTAGAGATATATCCAGGGTCACATCTAGAGGGGCTACGTTCTCATCAGAAGACCATAGAATACTCTTGGCATGCTCACATCCATCCTGACAATAGTGAGCTGTGTAAGCCTAAGAAGATACAAATGCAGGCCGGAGATATTTTAATTTGGCATCGATATTTAGTGCATGGTAGTGGCCCAAATTATTCAGGAGATTCACGAGAAGGTATGGTGCTTGTGTTTGCAAATACCTCAATTCCCAACTTTCAATCTCGTGACATTTTGGAGATATAGTCATATCTACTGACAGACTATTTAGGAATTAACTACAGCCTTCTCAATCACAAAAAATGGGAGTACTCTATGACAAGGTCAAGCATCATAGGATATCCACCTCCAGATAGATCTGATCATAGCCATGAGGGAACAATTAATGAAGTAATAGAACCCGGAAAAACATGGAGAGTGCATGCTTACGGAAGTTTATGGCAAGCAAGTTCCAAGGTAACCACAGAATTTGAGATAGGTGATAGAGTCCTAGTTGTTGATCGCAATGGAAACAAATTACTGATTGAACCTTTGTTGCCCCAACAATAGCAAAACTGTTATGGCCATCACATCATTCTTGAAATCCTTGTAGAAGAGGAATTTAAAGAATCTTTGTTGTCATGAAGATGAATTATTTCGGCGATTTTCAGTATTTTTCAATTTTTTCTTAGAAAAGTTTGACTGACGTACACTTGTTTGTACATACGGAGATTCATAACACATTCACCTATTCTCCTCCATATCCTTGTTCACCGCAAAACGGGCTAAGATATCGCAACATGTAAACTTAGCTCCAAGACACTGGGCTAGTTTTAGCATGCCCGACATCGAGAATCATCTTGGCAACAAAAGCAAAAGCCCCAACAATCGTCGAGGCTGCAAAAAACAAGTTAGTTCTAGCTACTTAAGAATACTGGGCAGCAAGCTCCTATGAGCCAAACGCCACAGCAATAGCTTCTTCAAGCTCAGCGATAGCCCGTGCCCGCTGCCAGTCAGCGATAGCCCGTGCTGACTCAGCCAGCAACACAGCCAGAGTAGGAGGCTTCTTCGGAATACTCACCATATATCCAAGCGCCTTACAAAACGGGTCATCAAGGTTGGTAGCAGCAGCTACCCGCACCGCATCGGTACTTCCAGCATTAAATGCATCCAGCGCCGCCCTTTGGGCCTCTGTCTGAGGCTCACCAAGCTGCTTGAGAAATTGAGCAACCAGCGTATCGGTATCGACTTCAGCCACTGGCTTTAACGCAGGTTTTATCGGGGTAGCAACCATTGAAAATGTCTCCTACTCTTGAGTTTTACTAAACAAACGACGGAACGATTTTGCCTCCGCTGCACGAATCTGCGGGACGTATAGCTTTTCCCAGTAGCGATCAAAGTGCCACCTGAGCACCCGACTGACCACCACCGTCAGACTAGCGCGATCCACCACAGAAACCATGCGGAGTAAGGCCCCATTGGCCCGACCAATCCGAATCGTTCTCACACGTCTTCGATAGGCGCTACTGGACTCACAATCAATGATGGAGTCCAAAGGTGACGGCTTAAATGTGGGGCGCTCCTTAATGTATGGAGTCAGCTCAGCCTCAAAATTGCAGCACTCATCAAAGAAGTCTTGCACTGACAGCCCTCGAGCTTTAGCATCCAGCTCAGCGCACTCAGCGTAGTACTCCCAGTTGAGGGCAATAAACGAGTTAATCAGCTGTGATACCAGCGTCGTGCGTAGCCACATCAGATGCTTGCACGCTAGCTCATATTTTTCCCAGTACACATCATCGGCATAGAGGTATTTAAGGGATACCTCCAGACCGCCGTCTTCCAAGTCTTCAAACAGTGGTGTACCTTGTGTGGGCATGGGTTTACCACAATGGTGTCACGGAATACCTACAGGTGTCACGATAGCACTTTTAGGTAATAGGGCTTATTACCAGAAAGAAAGTTAATTTACCATTTTGGCAACAGGTAGCCAAAATGGTATAGGATTGGTCCAACGTGGTTCCATAAAGTCCTAAACCACGCCAAAACGGCACCAAAATCTCACCAATATTGATGCGTCAATTCTTCTTTTTTTCCTTGCTTACCATTCTTTCCGGCACCCTATATCTCTGGCTGGGCTGGAAAACTCGGTCACCCACCGAACTGCAGATATTGGCTCAGGAGTCACTTATTCATCTAGGTCATAGACTATAGGCCAGCATCCGCAGCAGGTGATCTTTTAATCATTAAGGCTTAGTTTGGTTATCTCATGTTTGCTGATCCTGAGACTCTTGAGACTCTTTCATTGCCATGGCCGCCAAATGGGCCAGCAGATTGGGGACTGTGCGAGTCTCGTCGGCTGCCCTTTTTTCTAGATAGTCATAAACGTCATCTTCAATAGTGACGGTCACACGCTTAACCACTGGTTCGACTGTTTGGGAGATAGTTACGCACATAATCCTAAGCTTTACCACTACTGTTGAAATGGATTAACACAATATTATGTTAATCGCATATTTTTATGTTAGCGTTCTATTGTGCCACCGCATTTAGTCCAATTGGTTGACTTTTTCGTTCACATTCCCCAAACCGAAACCGATATGGCCAAAGTTTCCATCCGAGATCGCGTCTATAGCGACTTGTTAACCAGATACCCGGATCGGAATTTATCCGAGGCCGTTAGTTCTGCCTTAGCGGAGCTGCAAACCCTGGAGCGTCTGCTCAGGGAGCTGCAATTCGTTCCTGTTAATAGCTGCGATCGTTCACAAAACCTGTCCTAGCAGCCCCCAAATCCCACCACTAGCTATGCTTCGCTTCCTTCCTTATTTGCTAATTACCGTTCTTTCAGGTGCTCCATGTCTCTGGCTTGGCTGGAAAGCTCGGGCACACACCGATCCACTCATGGATGCTAAAGCGTGCGCTG
>ERZ1740070.1665-NODE-1665-length-13623-cov-6.553950_pt1 | contig 13623 bp, 13 predicted proteins | sample MGYA00581734_ERZ1740070 | MGnify/ENA primary metagenome ERZ1740070 (study PRJEB43018, sample SAMN04849744) | marine metagenome | isolation source: floating plastic debris | place: Pacific Ocean | collected 2008-09-01 | study: EMG produced TPA metagenomics...
GCAGGTCGCGCAGGATCTCGATCCGTTCGATTGTGTCGATGTCGGAGTGCATGTAACGGACCTTGATGCCCTGTTCGTGCAGGTATTCCGTGAGGTCCTCGGCCATGCGTTTGGTCAGCGTCGTCACTAGCGTGCGGAAGCCATCCGCGGTCACTTTCCTGATCTCGTCGAGCAAGTCATCGACCTGCATCTCAACCGGGCGGATTTCAACCTCCGGATCAAGCAGACCCGTGGGGCGGATCACCTGTTCGGTGAACACGCCACCGGTCTGTTCAATTTCCCACTTCGCCGGTGTCGCTGATACAAACACCGACTGCGGACGCATCGCGTCCCATTCTTCGAACTTCAAAGGACGGTTGTCCATGCAAGAGGGCAGGCGGAACCCGTGTTCGGCCAGAGTGAACTTACGCCGATAGTCGCCTTTATACATCCCGCCGATCTGTGGCACTGACACGTGGCTTTCGTCAGCAAAGACGATCGCATTGTCGGGGATGAACTCAAACAGGGTGGGGGGCGGTTCGCCTGGCGCGCGCCCGGTCAGGTAGCGCGAATAGTTCTCGATCCCGTTGCAGACGCCTGTTGCCTCAAGCATCTCAAGGTCAAAATTCGTCCGTTGTTCAAGCCTTTGGGCTTCAAGCAACCGGCCTTCGTTCACCAACTGATCCAGCCGGGTCCGCAGCTCTTTCTTGATGCCGACAATCGCCTGGTTCATCGTTGGGCGCGGTGTGACGTAGTGAGAGTTGGCATAAATCCGGATACGTTCGAATGTGCCGGTCTTCTCACCCGTCAGCGGGTCGAATTCAGTGATACCCTCAAGCTCTTCGCCAAAGAACGACAACTTCCAGGCGCGGTCTTCGAGGTGGGCAGGCCAGACTTCGAGTGAATCGCCGCGTACACGGAATGACCCGCGTTGAAAGGCCTGATCGTTGCGCCGATATTGCTGCGCCACCAAATCGGCCATGACTTTGCGTTGGTTGTATTCCTTGCCGACGTGCAAATCCTGCGTCATCGCACCGTAGGTTTCGACCGACCCGATGCCGTAAATACACGACACCGAGGCCACGATGATCACATCGTCGCGTTCCAGCAAAGCCCGCGTCGCAGAGTGCCGCATTCGATCAATCTGCTCGTTAATCTGGCTTTCCTTTTCGATATACGTGTCGGACCGCGCCACATAGGCTTCGGGTTGGTAGTAGTCGTAGTAGCTGACGAAATACTCGACCGCGTTGTCGGGAAAGAAGCCTTTGAACTCGCCATAAAGCTGTGCAGCAAGTGTTTTGTTCGGGGCCAGGATGATCGCGGGTCGCTGTGTTTCCTCGATCACCTTGGCCATGGTGAAAGTTTTGCCCGTACCCGTTGCCCCAAGCAAAACCTGATCACGCTCTCCATCGAGAACGCCTGCTGACAGCTCTTTGATGGCCGTCGGCTGGTCGCCCGCCGGGTCAAATTGTGTGGACATTTTGAACCGAATGCCGCCTTCGAGTTTCTCTCGATCACGGACATCAGGCGCGGGCGAATTCAGGATTTCGAGTTCAGACATGGGTCACCGCAAGGAATCGGAGGGTTCGAAAAGACGTATGGGCATTGAGAAGAAGTCAATTTGGGCCGATCACGGGTCAATTGCAACCTGTGTCGATGATTTCGTGAACCTTCACAATTCAGACTGCAAAACAAGCGGTTGCGCGTGAAATGCCGCGACTTTGGTCGCAGATATCGGTCTCACGGCCTTTTTCATTTCCCAAATGTACATCTGCACTATACCTTTAGGGTGCAAGCAGTTGGTGACGTTGATTTTCGGGTTGCACACACCCACCCCTCGCTCCCCGCGGCCTGTTGGTTGACGAAGCCCTGCTTGCACTACGGCATTCTGCGACACTTATGAATGTCGCCGGGCCTTGCACCCCGCAGCCTTGTCTTACATACGATATGCACATGCCATGAGGTGTTTGTAATGCGCGCACGGATTTACCAGCCATCGAAAACGGCGATGTCGTCAGGCACCGCCAAGACCAAGCATTGGGTTCTGGAATTTGCCCCCGCCAGCGCGCGCGAGATCGATCCATTGATGGGCTGGACGTCGTCATCAGACACTCAAAGCCAGGTGCGCATGACATTCCCAACGTTGGACGCTGCAAAAGCCTATGCGAAAGAGCATGGGATCGACGTGGTCCAATTCTCGCCCAACAAACGCAAGCCGAACATCCGCCCGCGTGGTTACGCCGAAAACTTCGCGGTGGACCGCAAAGGTGCGTGGACACATTAAATGGCCGACTTCGAGATCAAACATGTGGCTGAACCTGAACCCGCCATTGTGGATTTGATCGAACGGCACTTTGCCTCGATGCGCTCTCAATCGCCCGAAGAAAGCTGCCATGTGATGGGTGCGGACGATCTATTTGCCTCCGGCGCGCAGGTCTTTGCGGTGGAAGACGCTGACGGTATTTGGGGCATGGGCGCTATTCGGCCGTTGGACGGGGTGCATGGGGAGCTCAAGTCCATGCATACCAAATCCGAAGCCCGAGGTCGGGGGATCGCCACCGCATTGCTGGCGCATTTGCTGCAATGCGCACAGGAGCTAGGCCTGCAAAAGGTGAGTCTGGAGACAGGGTCCGAAGACCATTTCGCCCCGGCGCGCCGCCTCTATGAACGGCATGGCTTCACCTATTGTGCGCCATTTGGCGACTATGTCGAAGACCCCCTGAGCGTTTTTATGACCCGCACCCTGTGACGGCCACTTGCTCAGTACTGGGAAAGACTGCAAAAACCACACCTAGCGGTCCCTTAGCTCAACTGGATAGAGCAGCTGACTTCTAATCAGCAGGTTGAGGGTTCGAGTCCTTCAGGGATCGCCATCTTATCAATGAGTTGAGAGCAAGAATTCGGTTGGCGCTTTCTCGTAGCGACTACCTGATTAAAGTCTATCCGCTTGCAACTATTAATCCGTCCAAGAGCGCACTCGCAGTGCGGCCGATAATGCAAACTTATTGGACATAGTAGTGAAGTGCAGGGTGGGCCGGTTTACACACTATCTGGTAGGCAAAAGCGCCGTGCTGCACTAGTGTTGTGGTATGACATACCAACCTGCAGCCATCTCGGACGACTTCAACAAGCTACCGCACCTACCTCGCTGGGTCACGTCTGGGCGGCCAGAAACCCTTGAAACTGTGGCCTTTCGGTCCGGAGCGGCGCTCACGGTGCTCGACCAACTGATTTCCGATCCCAGGCATGACGTGCCTCTGAAACTCCTGGCCAACCGTCTAGCGCTTAAGGCAGCAACGGCGAGCTCGAAACTGGAAGGCCGCCTGGCGCGGGAGGCGGATATCCGCGATGCCTACCATCTGACTCTGCCGGGTGAGGCACGGGGCCCGGATGGTGAGCTTCTGGCATTCTGGCGTGAAGCTGTACGCTCGCAGGCAGGCGGCACAGGTGAAATCGCCGACTTGGTCGGCCCGAACTTCGCAGGAGAGGTGGGTGTGTGGCTGGATGTCGGGCAAGAACGCGCACGGACCCACGGGCCATTGGCGGGCTGCGTGGCCGTTCTGCGGTCCGTGCTCGAGACCGACGACCGGGCGGAGCGCATCGCCTGCCTGTTGTCGGATGTCGTCCTGGCGCGGGCCCTCAACTGGAAGACCGTTTTGCCGACCTCGGCGCAGCGGCTGACAAAGGCGACGCTGCGAGACCTAACCGCAGAAGGGCAGGGGGCCGAGCTGGCCTGCCAGGTGCGGATCCTCGAGTCCATCGAAGAGACGATCCGGTCGGCGCGGGACCTGTCCCATCGCACCGAGGCCCTTCGCACCGTCGCCCCAAGGCTGCGGGCGAAAGGATCGGACGCGGCGGTCGACCTGTTCCTGACCGAGGATGCCGTGGTCCCCGCGTCGATGCTCTCGCCGTATATTCGCGGCACCTCGACGCCCATGACCGACCGCGCCGCGCGGCGGTTCTGCGACCGGCTGGTTGAACTGGGTGTCGCACACGAGATGACCGGGCGGGCGACGTTCCGACTGTATGGGATTGCATCATGAACGTCGCCACTACGAAACGAAAACCGACGGAGGAAGGCGGGGCCATCTTTGACCGGGAGCTCAACGATCTGCCTCAAGAGCTGCGATGGCGGGAATGGATGTGCCGGATCGAGGCGGTGCTCTTCGCGAGCGCCTCGCCGGTTGGTCGCGACGACCTGGCCCGCGTGATGGGGCAGGGGGCGTCGGTCGAGATGCTGATCGACGACATCCAGGCCGAGCTGGCCGGCCGTCCGTATGAGTTGGCACAAGTTGCCGGCGGTTGGATGTTCCGAACGAAGACCCAGTTTGCTGATGCCATCAAGGCCGCCGCCGATCTCGGCGACCAGTCGCTGGCTTTCACCGAGATGGAGATGGGAGTGCTCTGCGCGATCGCCTACCATCAGCCGATCGACCGCGCCGGCCTGGCGGACATCTTCGGCAAGGAGGTCAGCCGCGATCTGTTGTCCCGGCTGCGCTACAAGGATCTGATCACCTCCGGACCGCGTGCTCCGCGACCCGGCGCGCCGCATACCTTCGTGACGACGGAGACGTTTTTAATGACGTTCGATCTGCAGAGTTTGCGGGACTTGCCAGAGTTGGAGCTACGGGGTTCTGACGCGTAAGTCTCGGTCTAAGCCGCATGTCGTGACTTTGTTTTTTCACCACCTTAGCTGACATCTCCACTGCGTTGGCCTAGAGAGCATGTAAGATTAGGGTGGCCTTTACAAACTAAACGATGCCGGCAATGGAAAAGGCAGTTACATGAAACACCGGAAATCAAACACTTGGTCCACAAGCTCAGGGTTTTGCTGAATGATCTCAGCGAAACGGCCTGAATACACCATCGTCACCGGCAGTTTCTTATAGAGTGTATTGTTGTTCCAATCCATTTTGGTCAACGCAAGGATACCGCTGACAGTTTCATGCCAGCCTCCATCTCCAGAGAAACGTCGCAGCAATAGCGGCGACGGCGTTGGTTTGAGGGCACCCTCTTTGTAGACATTGTAGCGTGGATTTTGCAGCTGAACGCCTAGGACACTGCCTTGCCACCAAGCGAGCGCCTCAGATGATGACACTGGCACGTATGTCCCACGTTCGACTGGGTAATTATAGGGTTTGGGCTTCTCAGCCGGATTGCCGTACTGCGCCGACTTTCCAGAGGTATATCGCAGACCTGTCCAATCAGTAGATTGGACAATCTGTACAAGTTCGACCTCCGTACCGTCATTGAAACTATCGAGTGCCGCTTCAATCTCCTCCTCTTTGAATTCGGTGTTCTTGTGGATCGTGATTTTCTTCGGCGTCCTCCCTACATGGCCCGATTGATAGACATGCAGGCTCTTCGCCAGAACCGACTGCATCTCGAAATAGGAAAGATACGGATTGTGACGGCGATCCTCAGTGAACTCCTTGGCATCGTAGGCCACAAACTGAAATCCCGTTCCATCAGGATCAAACACTTGGCTGCAACAGGTCGTGTATTCCTGACCGCTGCCGTCATTTTTTCGTCGTGTCGCGTAGCTGATGCCAATAAAGGCTTCCTGCGGATCAAGCCCTGTCAGTTTCCAAGGCTCGCCACGGGCTTTGTCAAATAGGGCAACAGACAAACCCCACATCACATTGGCCCTGCATGATCGATCGAAACTATCTTGGTTCAATATTTGGATCGGAATTCCAGTTGGCGCGCAGTAAGCCTTGATAAAGTGGTGGAGATTGAAGCTTTCACCTTCGAAGCAATCGCTCCAGGTGCGCGGCAGGTATACCAACGCGACATCAAACCTATGACGTTCTGCGCGAAGCTTTATCACCTCGTTCAGCAAGGCGCGCGCCAAGCCCATCTTATCACGCGCCGCTGCAAGCCGGTTCAACTCATCGGGCAGCGCAAAACGCATCGCGTCATCAACATCAGCAATCGGCGTGCGCATAAGAGTTTCGAAGCCTGGATACTCAGGATAATAGGCTGGCGCCTCTTTCGGCTTTGCAGGTGAACCCAATTCACGGACTAGCCCGTCGATCCGGGCAAGGTCGGCTTGAGGAGCAACAACTGCGAATCGGACCACCGATGGAGCGCCGAATCTGAGACTGAAGGGGCCGTGATCTATAAGACCGCGCAGTGGGTGCTGGTCCGTCCGACCACCATGATAAATTAGTTCTTGTTCTGGAGCGATTGAATATGCCGGAAGCGCATCAGTCATGTCACGCCCCTCTTCATCGCAAAACCTGTCTGCGTCGAGAATCCGAATACCGGGTTTGCAAATCCCGTATCGCCATCAAACGGCGAAAAGGTCACTTCGACATCTCTGCCCGCACGGTCCGATAGGATTCCTATCCAAGCCGAAAGCAACCGATCATGTTTGTCGTTGCGTCGGTCAGTCTTACGCTTGTCCAAAAAGTTCGTTGCATGCTGCCGCGCAAATCTTGGCCATATCCAGACATCAGGTTTTAGAAGTAGCCAAAGCCGATTGTCCGCATAGCCGAGCGACATATGCACCGCCTCAGCGAAGTGAACTTGGTGAACTGCCTCATGCTCCTCAGTAGCCGGTAGGGACAGACCCGGTACGGATCCGGTCACCTTTCCGGTCTCGCGGTGCAAATCCTCCAGGATGCCAACATCCAGCGCTTTATGATCAACGATCAAAGAGACCCCCGACCCCTGCCGCCGCTGGAGGAGCGGCCGCACCCGACAGATCGCCCGCGCCAGTCCTTCTTCGAGAAAGTTCTTAATGTGAAGCCTTGAGCCCGCTCGCCAGTCGGGATCGAATGTCATTTCACTCTTACCGAGGAACTCTGTACCAAAAGTATCTTCGATATCTTGTCGCCCACCCCAAGCCAGGACCTTTCCGTCAAAGGTGAGAGCTGCACTGGTTTCCGGCTGTCGCTTGAGGTCGGCAATCGCTTCCCAGCTTGAGCTGGTCTTCAAACTTACCTCGGCACATGTCGTGGGAACTTTGGTCACTGGCAAACCGTTGAACCGCAGAAGCGGCTTGGTACCCTTTGGTTCCGGCACCGAAATCTGGACCGTCCCCGCTCGACCTTTGCGTACTTTCGCATCCAAGCCCTCTGGCTGATTGGGAAGATTGCGCCACAGCCGAAGCATAACGGTGTCGTAAGTCTCAATGTCCACGAATTCAGCGCGAACCCCGACAGACTTCGCAGCTTCCATTAGCGATGCGACGTTATCAATCGGCGTCGAACCCCGCATCTTCATCCAATAGAGGCCGTGCGGAAAAGGGTTGGGTGCTTCCAATATCGCATCAAACAGAGCCATCACGCTCTCGTCGCGGCCCGAGTATCCGGCGACCACAAAACCGAACCGTGCCCCTGCCATTGTCATGCATTGGGAGAGCTGAGCGTTCTGCGTTGCCAGATCTGACGACAGATTCTTGATGCTGTCGTACTGAAAATCTCCGTGCAGTTTACAGTAGATGGGGAACTGCTCGTTGTTGAGCGCCGATACAACGTTGTGAGCGCCCTCAAGGTGATAGGCTGCCAAAGGCTTCCCAGATATTTCCGCAACGGCCTTTTCGACAACCGGATCAAAATTGGTTGTAAACGCCATGCGGCACAAACCGCCTGCCAACAAAGCGCCAAATACGCGGTTTCCTACGGCTAGACGAACACGATCTTCCGCCAAGATACTCGAAATATAGTTCCGCTGACGCTCGCGATCTTCGCCGAAAATCGTCTCAAAATATGTCGTGTACTCTTCGGCAGACCAGCGCTCTGGAAATCCGCGTGATCGCAAGTAGCCTTCAATTTGCGCCCTTACCGCGTCGTTTTGTAGATCCTTTGTTGAGAAGTTCTGGTTTTCTTCACTGCAATAATACCTTCGCTTCAAGTCAGTGATGATATCTTCCGCTGTAGGAAGATTAGCATTTCGCGATGCGCCAGCCCCAAGGAACCACGCAAAGCTTTCGGGGCGCTCGCAAAATATTCGCGCAAACTCTGCTTGGTTCATATTTCCCTGCCCAATACAAAAATACAGAGGCGAGCATAGACAAGCCGGGACATCAGATCACCTCGACGATTTCAGGCAAATGCAATGTCTCAGCCAGTTCATCAGTTCGCGCCCACCTTTCCCCGGGGATCAAAGCAATTACTTCGGTGAAAACCCTTAGGAAGGCCGCGCGACCAGCATCATCATCAAGGGCGTCGGCACGATCGGGTGTCAGTAGCGCACGCATGTCACCCAGCAAGTCGGGCCGTGCGAACTTCGCGAGCATCCGCTGCTCAGCTTCTGCGCGGGAGATGGTCTGATCTTGCTGGCCAAGATATCGGACAAACAACTCCACAACCCGATTCAGATTGAGATCGGGAAGCGCATCGAGCGCATGGTCAAGATCAAAAAGATCTCGCCCCTTGTCGCGCTGCAACAAAGCCCGCAGCTTCGTCGCCAGCAGTTCTTCTGCGGAAAATGATGCGATGGTCGTATTTCCTGTGAACCACGGGTTCTCGACAGCGTATGGGATCGATATCGGCGGATCGAAAGCTTCGATCTCAGCGATGTTGATTTCTACCTTTAACCGTATCTGTGTTTCAGGATCGTCCTCAGCCGGAACGCGAAAACGCAGCTTCGGTGCGACCTGGCTCGATGCAAAGCTCGCTTGTCCCAACCAAGGCTCAAGCATGTCTCGCATAGCATCAAGGATGGGGCCAATCGGCCCGGCCGTTGTGCGGACGAGATCAATATCCTCCGAATAGCGCAAAGGCTCCGGAAAGATGACCTTGTTGAGGGCTGTACCTCCTCGAAACCTTAGTTCGGCGCCCAAAAAATCGTGATTGAATATCTCGACGAGCGCGCGAGAGATAATCAAGTCCTGCTCGTCTTGGCTCGGCTCGGCCCACGGCGCGATCTAGCTCCAAGCTGTGATGTTGGTTTCGGGGATCATTGTTCGTCAACTTCAATTGGGCGGCGGACAATGATGTGCCAACGTACGTTCCTCTCTTGCTCATCGTGGGAGGTGACTGCACTTGCTTCTCTAGGATCAAGCTCGACCCATGGAACATTGCCGGTTCGGATATGCCTCTCCAAACCGAACGCAATCTCATCATGTCCCAAATGCTCGAGAATATAGCCGAGGCGTTGGACGACAGATCGCTCAAAACTCGGCGCGAGGGCATCAAACTCGATTGGGTCAATATGGACGGCAAGCTCGTTTAGTACGCTCGCCGCATGATCGACGCCACCGCTGGCTTGGGGATAGCGTATCAAATCCAACGCGGTGAGCGCTGGCGAAGCCACCCGCATCGAGCCGGTGTCGGTCTTTCGTTGCTTAACGCCTTGCCCTACGTGTTCAATGTCCTTGCGGAAATAGAAAGCGAGCTTTGAACGTCCAGCCCGGATAGGTTTCCACTGCCGATCAGTGACGACTTGGAACTCCATGACCGCTTGATGAGAAGCCCCATGGAGCTCTGCAGCTTTCAGGAGCGCCACATAATAAGGTCGCCCCGCATCCTTCATCATGGCATCGACGTACCAGGTTGGTGGCGGCGCACCCCACTTTAAATACCGTGTGGGCGTAATCACGTAGAAGCCTCGGCGTGGCGCAAAGATATGACCCCGCCTTTTGAGGCGCGCGGCTGCGTCGAGAAGCGCACCATGGCTGACGCCCAAGGCCTCTACCGCCTCCTCGCGAGTGAAGCAGGTTCGGCCGCTGGATGCGAGCTCTTCAACATAGGTCGCCAAACTGGAGGTGCGCTGAGGTATCATACTTGAAAATCCGCTCTATCCGCCGATTTTCTATTATGATATTACAAGATCAGCAAGCCCAATATGGCTAACTCCGCATCCGAAGCGGATTTAAGAATATGATTCTAGGTGCGCAAATGACGGAGACAGACGATAGCGACCGGCTGATTCAAGAAGTTCTCTCAGAGCTCGGCTGGGATGACGACCCGAAGAAAGTCGCCGACAAGGTCAAACGATTGGACCAAGGTCTGCCCGCCGAAGACGAGTTTACGGCCATCTGCAGCTGGCTCGGCAAGGCGCGTCTCCTTCATAAGCTCGACCAGCATCAAGCACCATCAAGTTCGCGCGACCTCTATCAGGTTCCAGACTTGTTGGCCGAGTTTGAACATTCTAGCCCCGTCCTCATCGAGGTGAAGTCAAAGACGAAGCAGACGCTTTCCTTCACCCCGCGATATCTTGATCGGCTTCGCGCTTACGCGCAGCTCGTCAAAATGCGCCTGCTCATCGCCTGGAAACACCACGGCATCTGGGTGCTCTTTGACATTCAGCACCTCACCAAGGCTCAGACAAACTTCAACATCACGTTCGGCGACGCCATGAAAGAGAACCTACTCGGCGTCCTTGCAGGCGACGTCGCTTACAAGATCGCCTCCGGTGCGGGCCTGCGTTTCCGCTGCAAAAAAGAAGCACTCGTCGACCGAGAGGAATCCGAAGGGACCGTAACTGAGCAATGGAAAATGAGGATCGACGAGGTGGGCTTTATGATCTCCGGCGGAGAGACAGCGGATAATCTAGACCCGACGTCACGACACTCTTCACAACTTGGGATCTATCAGAACAGCAATCCCACAGCGACACACACATCGACCTTCGCTTCGTCGCCGGTGATGATGACGGCATGATGTTCGGCCACATGGCGCTTACACACCTCCTGCATTGGACCTTACCGAAAGGGGAGGCGATTAACTGGCGCCATGCGATTAGACGCGACGCGGTCGTCAGCAACATGACCAATTTCCGGCGCGCCCTAGAACAGCGGGTCGTACACATCATCCTCCATCAACAACCGCATACCTGGCCCGACTTCGTTCCGAAGACCGGCGGTCCCCCAACACCCGGAAGCGCAGCAGAGTCATGAAGCAGCCTGCCAAACAGTATGGCCGAGCGTCCCTGATGGACAAAACGCTTGGCCTGGACGAGGTCACCGCGCCAAAGGTCGCCTCTATCATCGTTCACGCTGGAAACATTGAACATCATCTCGAGCGAGCGATCTGGACCTTAGAGAAAATCGAGCCAAAGGGAATTCGTCCAAAGACGGACTCAAAACCGATAACCAACTTGATTTCGATGTTGGAAAAGTACGCTGAAACTGTGCCTGAAGACGATGTTCGCACCTTTCTGAAAACTTGGTCGAAGGCAACACGTTCCGGGTTCATCATTCGTCACAACATCGCACACGGCGTCTCATTCAAAATGGAAAAGTCTCTGGTGTTCAGCCGAAATCCAAGATGGCACGGCGAACTGCGAAAGCGGGAATATGGTGACTTGTGGTGTGAGCCATACATCCTTGATTTAATTCGAGAGTCCTTCGCAACTCTGCTGCGGATCATCGGGGCCATTGCGACGACTGATCGATCATTAGACGACATCGCGAGCCCGCTCGCTCAAAGTGCTGTGAGAGAAGCTCGCTCAATACTGGGTGAGTTTGCTGACCAGTTTTACAATCCAAGCTTCGAAAAATACTGATAAATCATCATGAAATCTGCGACGGCATCAATAAACCTGATAAAGCGAGACGTATACACATTGACTAGGCAAAAAATCGATCGGCACGACATCGCGGAACTGCAGGCCAACCTTCTGGAGTTTTTCCCGGACGATCAGTTTTTGAAGAAACTTGTCAAAGGCGTCATGCGGGTCGCGCGGGACAAGAAGAACCCGATCAGAGGAAATCTGGTTGCGAGCGGGCTATGCGCCGAGCGCAAATCCAGCTTCTTGGACATATTGGAGTTGGCAACGCCAGTTGCACTAGGCACCCCGCAAGAACCAATCAGTTATCTGTCGGGCGAATCTCAACGCGTTTGAGAAGCAAGGAAGCTTGATGCTCCTGCAGAATGCCAATGTCGTGGTCACTTAAGCTGCCACGAACAGCAACGTCTCGCCCCATGAAACTAAAGAACGCACTCCCCGAGAGGTGCGATGAGGGCAGCCGCACCGGGGGTCGCATCGCCGCGCTGATCGCCACCGAAAAAATCACCCGGGGTCGAGCCCTTCGCCTACCTTAAGGCGATGCTCGAGCCGATCGCGGCAGGCCATCCCGTGAGCTGCGTCGACGAACTCGTGCTTTGAGACTTCAAGCCATCAAGCTGAACACCGGTGGGGCGAAGATGCCGCCGACAGATCATCGTATCTGCGACTTGCAGTAGTGCCATCAATTTCATAATCTATAGAAGCTCTTGGCAGGAGCATGGCACTCGCCGTTTCGAAGCTGCTGGCAGCACTGCTCATCTACAATCTATCTTCCTCAACAGCTAACTTTCCGGCTTGAGGGACGTCTGGCGAGTGACGTTTTATCTCAAGCTTGGAGATAGCAATGCTGATCGAAGATATCCGACCCACCACCCTCACTGGGGTCAAACGGCTCGCCAAATAGCTTAAGAAGTCGCATGGCATCACACATTCCGATGCGCTTGAACTCGCTGCCAGGTCAGCAAACTGTGTGAATTTCCGGCATGCGCAACGCACACTTCCCGTAAACGGGGCGGCGCCTTCGTCGCCCTACGTGCTCCTGACCTTCTATTGGAGCGACAAAGACCGTGGTCATCGTTGTGGTCGGGAAACTCTGCGCGTTGAACTCAAAAGGCCTCTCTTGGAGCTATGCGACAAGAGCGGCTTGAAGTATGTCCGCGGTTTTGGCGATCTCAGGATGGTGGCCGATGACCATTTCATCGCGGATTTTATTGCGCCAAACCAAGACTACGCACGTGATCAGCTTTGCAAGGCTGAGCGCTCTCTGCGATTCATGGAACAGACAGGGCTGCGCCCATATCGAAACCGGACCACTTACCCAAAGATTCTGGACCAGAACAAGTTGCCGAACACAGATCACGCGACATCCTGGATCGACCATGCGAACGATCAGTTTGTCCTGATTGACGAACCCTACGGGAATGTACCGGACGAGGCGGCCCGTGCCGCATGGGCAAATCGCATTGGTTGGCGCATCGAGAAAAGCGCATGGCCAGGCATGTATCGCCCATATGACTGTGAACTCTATGTGGCCGTCGACGGTAACTCGGGCTACGACCTCAATGGCTTGATGGCAAAGATCGACACTATGCCTGCTCCCATTGTTAGCAAAAACTGGACAGGAGAGTCCGTTGCTTCTTGGGAGACCTTTCTAAGCCCTTTGGCGACAACCAAACAGGATAAACGTAGGGCTAGATGCAAGGGTATGATCTATCCATCTGCGAGCAAGACCACGGTGCCATATAATTACGATCCCGGCTGTCGTTCTCGGCGACCTGCTGGGGCGCTCGGCATCGAAGGGCATATGGCCGCCGGGCGCATCATCAAGACAGCTATGCGTGCAGACTTCGCGCGCTATTCGCTTTACACGCGGATGAGTTCGTTACGATCGGAACTTCATAACTGGCTTGCGCTTGAAATTGAGCGGGGACAGTTGGACGGTCCGGAATTTTTTGAAGTTTACTATGGTTGGACCGATCAGGACGAAGCGTTCCTGCAGACCTTGCAATCGAAAGCGGACGTTGCGGCCGAGCTCCAAAAACTGGCACGCAATCTCACGGACGCCTATCCAGATTGCGCTCCACTTCGTCAGCAACTTCGCCGGATCGAGATGTCGTTGGCGCTTCTCAAAAAGGCGGGTTGAGTTGGCCTGTCCAAACAAGGGTTCGCGAGAGAATCGTGAAG
>ERZ1740070.1667-NODE-1667-length-13586-cov-6.687311_pt1 | contig 13586 bp, 13 predicted proteins | sample MGYA00581734_ERZ1740070 | MGnify/ENA primary metagenome ERZ1740070 (study PRJEB43018, sample SAMN04849744) | marine metagenome | isolation source: floating plastic debris | place: Pacific Ocean | collected 2008-09-01 | study: EMG produced TPA metagenomics...
TTACGGCCGTGAAGCCTTTGTACTGCTTGCTGAAGTTCGTGACTGTAATCATGTGCTCTTTGCTCAATACTTTCCGGTTTGCCGACAGATTGGCGGGCTGACGTGCTCATCGTCACCGCGCGCGTCATCGGTGTGTTGCACCGGTTTATGTCAAATCTAAGTTCAAAATCGGTGCTCGAGACGACTACTGTATCCGGATCAGAGCGAAAGAGTGGAAAGCCATGGTTGGCGGCTCCGTCGCGTTCGTTGACTGGCAGCTTGGAAGCGCTGCTAACGGAGAAAACGAAAGCCGGTGAAACTGCTTCCATTCCCGCAAAGCACTTTCGCATCCCTACTGCACGTGATCACTGAGCTTTCTGCAATGGTATGAGCAACACTTGGCGCAAACACAGAGACGGTCGAAAAGTCCACATTCTACCGGGCTAGACCCACCTCAAAGCGCGCGCGTGCAGCGATTGGCGCGAAAGCGGTCTGCGACCGCAGCGTCGTCGGATACCGCCGGATGTCTCTTATGGGCCGCCTGTGTAGACGGCCCCGGAGCGCTAGATTTCAATGGCTTCGGCAATCGCCAACCCGAGATTGAAGAAAGCTCAGTATCACGGGAAGGATCCGTCGCACCCGAACTCCGGTTCGAGCTCTTAATTTGCCCGATGCTGCGCCACGCTCGAATGGCGGATTTGCCCTCTGGCTTCCAGCCCACGTCAACTACAGCGATGCGAAGGTCGATCAAAGTGTCGCCCTTCGCCAAAACGTACAGATTGTGTCAGCTATGTGTCCGCGATTTTTCAGGATCGTAGACAGGGCTTGAAGTGATTGTGGCCGTTGTTTCAAGACCGGCACCGGAAATCATGAGAGAGGTTCCCATAGCCAGACCGGGTTGCACATGGGCCAGTGCTAGGGATTTGCCCATACGGTGCGAATAGCAGGGGCTATTGACGGTGCCGACGTTCTGACCGCCCAACATCAGGGTTTCACCGCCTTCAACCATGTCCGGGTGGTCGATATCGAGGCAAACGTTGTTGATCTTCTCAGCACTTTTCGAAGCAATGACCGCGGATTTGCCGCGGAAATCGCCCTTGGTGCTGCTCACCGTGAAGCCCAGACCAACCTCCCACGGGGTGTTATCCTCGGTCATGTCGTAGCCGTAGAACAGCAGGCCCGCTTCGATCCGCACCTTGTCGAGCGCCGTGAAGGAACAGGGCATGACGCCTGCCTCGACCAGTTTGTCCCAGATGTCGGTGATCGCCGAGCTATCGGCAAAAACCTCATAGCCGCGTTCGCCAGAGTATCCGGTGCGTGAAATCCGGCAAGAGTGGCCGAAGAGCGTTGCTGGCGCATGCTCGAAATAGGCCAGAGTGCTCAGGTCCATATCCGTATGCGCGTTGAGAATATCCAGCGACGCAGGTCCCTGCACCGACAGATCATGCAGATCATCGGTGAACTGCACCTGAACATCGTGCCCCTCCGCCGAAGCTTGCAAAAGCGCCATCGTGTCGCCCGAGCCGTGCACGATCATCCATTCCCCGCCGCCGTTGTTCGACACGATCGCATCATCCGCGATCCCGCCCTGATCGGTGAGAACACACAGGTAAGCCGCCTTTCCCGGCGTTACTTTGCAAAGATCGCGGGTGGTCAGGTGATCAAGCACAGCCTGCGCGTCTGGCCCGCGCACGAACACCTTCTTCAAGGGCGACATATCGAACATGCCCGCGCGCTCGCGGACCGCGTCGTGTTCATCGTTGGGATCGGTGTTGTAGGTCCACGCTGTGCCCATACCATTCCAGTCCTCCAGCCCCGAGCCGAGCGCGGTGTGGCGGGAAGCAAGGGCAGATGTGCGGCTAAGCTCTTCGGTCATGAGTGTTCCTTTCTAGTACCATTCGTCCGGCATCTGCGCCTTGCGCTTCGACACGAAGTCTTCAAGCGCGGCTTGGATGCCGGGTTTCATTTCGGGTTGTTGATAGTCGTTCAGCATCTGATGCCACCGCGCGGTGGCGCGCTGATCAGCGGTCAGCGCGCCACTTTCAGACCAGGTTTCGAAGGGTCCAGCGTCAGAAATCTGTGGTTCAAAATTCGCTGTCGTGTAGTGGCGCAGCGTGTGACAGGTCGACAGGAAATTCTCGCCCGGACCGGTTTCAAAATAGGCGTCCCGGCCAAAGGCCTCGTCGTCGCTGTCGAAGCCTTGCAGGAGTTTCAGCATCGCGCCGCAATGGTCGAGGTCCATGATGAATTTCTCATAAGACATCACAAGCCCGCCCTCGAGCCAGCCCGCTGCATGCCAGACCTGATGCGCGCCAGAGAGCAGCGTAGACCAAATCGCGCCGGTGCTGTCCTGCATGGCTTGCCCGTCGGGTGCATTGGACGCGGTGATCTGCCCCCCGCCGGAGCGCACCGGCACGCCAAGCTTTCGGCCCAGTTGCGAAAGCGCCATCGTCGTCATGTTCGCCTCGGGTGAGCCAAAGGTCAGGGCACCTGTCCGCAGGTTCATGCTGGAGTGGAATGACCCGAAAACCACCGGACAACCGGGCCGCACCAATTGTGTAAGTGCGATGCCCACAATGGCTTCTGCCAGTGTTTGAGCCGCCACCGCAGCCGGGGAAAGCGGGCCCATGGCGCCTGCGAAAATCGCTGGTGAGACACAGACACATTGACCCGCCTCTGCGTAGATGCGCAGGGCCGAAGACATGGTTTCATCATAAATCAGCGGCGAATTCACGTTGATATTGGCCTGCATCACCGCGTGGCGGTCCATCACCTCGCCAAAGACGAGGCGCGCCATCTCGATACTGTCCCGCGCGCGTTCGGGCGCTGTAACAGAGCCCATGAAGGGCTTGGTCGAGAGGGTCAGATGCGCCAGCATCATGTCCAGATGCCGCTTGTTCACCGGAACATCTGTGGGCTCGACAACCGTGCCGCCGGAATGGTGCAAAGCAGGAGCACTGTAAGCCAGTTTCACGAAATTCCGGAAATCCTCCAGCGTTGCGTAACGGCGCCCATTTGCCAGATCGCTGACAAAAGGAGAGCCATATCCAGGCATCAGCACAACATTGTCGCCGCCCAGTATCACGGTCTTGACCGGGTCGCGGGCACGCAATTGAAACTCAGCTGGGGCCGTGCCGCACAACGCGCGGGCGTGACCCGGTTCAAACCTCACGCGTTCACCGTCAACCCGTGCACCCGCCTGAGCCAAGTAATCAAGCGCCCTTTGGTCCCCACGGAACTCGACACCGATTTTGTCCAATATCCAGTCCGCCTGATCTTCGATGCGGGCCAATGCCGTTTCATCCAGCAAGTCGTACGCAGGTATCTTGCGGCCCGTGAACGGCGTGCTCATCGACGGCGCGTTATGGCGAGACAGACGACCACGGCGCGCGTTGCTGCTGCGACCCCGAGGTGCTGGCAAGTCTGCTTTTGCGTTCAATGGTTCCAACGCTATCTCTTCTTTCCCGGCCCTATGGAAAGATGATGTTCATAAAAAAATGCGTGGAAATGGAAAAATTCTATTCTCTGCGTATAAAAAAATTATACGCTTAACTCATGACGTCCCGTTTTCATCACCATGATTTGCTGAGGCTTTTTGCCGAGATCGCTCGCCATGCCAGCTTTTCGACGGCGGCAGCGGCACTCAATATGACGAAAGGCGCTATCAGCTATCAGATCAAAACGCTTGAGGCCGATCTGGGAATGAACCTCTTCCAGCGGACCACACGCGGCGTCACTCTCACCGGAGAAGGGCTGAAACTGCTGGCGATCTGCCAGACACGATACGGCGAGATCGAAGCTGAAATTCAAACGCTGAAGGGGATCTCAACCCTTTCTCTGACAGTTGGTGTTTCGACCTATTTCGCCGCGCGCTGGCTGTCGCCACGGCTGATGACCTTCATGCAAAGCCACCCGGATGTTCAGCTTCGTATTCAGCCGATGATCGAGTTTTCAGATGCAGAGATGCAGGGGGTGGATTTGGCGATCAGGTGGGGCACCGGTAAATGGAGTGATGGCACCGTGACATCATTCATGCCAATACCGCCCTTTCCCGTGGGCAATGCCGATGCTGCGAAGCAGGGAAAACGGCTGGGGATCAGGGAGGCGATCACAGACCTAACGCTGCTGCGCGACCGGGAAGACAGCAACGCCTGGTCTGAATGGCTGGACCGCGCCAGCCTGCCGCCGCAAGCGCGTCAAGACGTGTTGATCGTGCCGGATCCCAATGTGCGAGTTCAGGCTGTGATCAATGGCCAGGGCGTCGCTTTGATGGACGATCTGGTGGGCGATGAGTTGGTGGGAGGCAAGCTTCATCGGCTGTCGGATATCGCACTGCCGGATTATGGCTATTTCATCGTCAGGCCAGATAGGGCGTCAGCGTCGGAACCGGCGACGGTGTTCTCGGATTGGCTACTGGATGCGGCTTCGACCCTCGACATACCATTCGACTGAAAAAACACGCAGTGCTGTAGAGATCTTTGCCTCAGCTTGATAGACCAAACTGCAACTTCCTCCCGCAGATTGTGAGTGCGACAGCCGCCAGATTTAGCGCGTGCGGCGAATGGCAGGTTACCGAGCAGCGACGACTGCATCACGGCATATGGACCAACGGCGGGACAGGGCCGGCAGAGTTTAGACGGCGAACCGGTCTTTGGTCTGGACGTCGATACCATACGGCAATCCGGCAAGCACTTTTGTCAATATTTCTGGCTTTACATGACCGACAATGCTGCCTTGATGATCTACGACGTTCACTGGGCAATTTGCACTGACGACTGTCTTAGCAATCGCCTCGACAGTGTCTTTGACATCTACGGTTGTGTCAGCCCCCCCGCCACCTGGGCCTTTTTCCATAATATGTTCCACCCGGATCACTTTGGCCTTGTGGACATCCCGAACAAAACGCGCGACATAGTCGGTTGCAGGGGTTAGGACCAATTCATCCGGGCGACCGATTTGCACGATCTCGCCGTTTTCCATGATGGCGATTCTGTCCGCGATTTTGATTGCTTCGTCGAGATCATGGGTGATGAAAATTATAGTTTTCTGCAACTGCCGTTGCAGACGCAAAAGTTCATCCTGCAGATCGGCGCGGATCAGCGGATCAAGCGCCGAGAACGGCTCATCTAGAAACCAAACAGCCGGATCCGAGGCAAGCGATCGTGCGATGCCGACGCGCTGTTGTTGCCCGCCAGAAAGTTCATTGGGAAAGTGATCCTCGCGCCCTTGCAGACCCACGAGTTCGATCATCTCGCGCGCGCGTGCCTCGCGCTCAGCTCGGCCCAGGCCGTGTATCTGCAGTGGAAATGCGACATTGCCCAATACGGAGCGGTTGGGCAACAACGCAAAATGCTGAAAGACCATGCTCATCAGCCGGCGGCGCAGGGCGATCAGGTCTTTTTCGCTGGCGCCCAACAAATCCTGCCCGTCAATCGTTACGCTGCCATGCGTTGGCTCGATCAACCGCGACAGACACCGGACCAATGTCGATTTGCCCGACCCAGAAAGCCCCATGATCACAAAGACTTCGCCCCGTGCGATGTCAAAGCTCGCATTGCGCACCGCCGCAACCCAGCCTTTCGCAGCAAGCGCCTCCGGGCTTGCACGCTCTGCATCGGTCAGCGCCGAAAACTCCGCTTTTGAGGCTCCAAACACTTTCCACAAGTCATGACAGGACAGCATGGTCGTCATGGAGCCACCTCCGCGCGTTTGGCCGCCGCCTTCAAGAGCGCATCTGCCACTAAGGCCAGCGCCGCCACACAAAGCCCGGCCACAATGCCTTGGCCCACGATGGACCGATTGAGCGCGATCAGCACTTGTTGCCCCAAATCCTTGGTCCCCACGAGCGCCGCGATCACCAGCATGGAAAACGCCATCATGATCGTTTGATTGATCCCCAAAAGAAGCGTTGGAACCGCTGCGGGCAAGCGAATGAAGAGAAGTGTCTGCCAGCGAGTGCACCCGGTGATCGCGGCAGCTTCGAGCCTGGCAGGTGGCACCTGAGAAATCCCGATCATGCCGTAGCGGATCGCCGGTGCAATGGCGTAGAGGAAGATCGCGATGATGGCGGAGACATCTCCGATCCGGAAGAGCATAACCGCTGGCAACAGGTACACCAGCGTCGGCAAGGTCTGCAGCGTGTCCAACATCAGATTGGCCGGATTGCGCAAAGACGGGCGGCTGGCCAGCCAAAACCCCAGCGGGAAGCCGAATAACAGCGCTAAAAAAACCGCGATTGTCATGAGGTAAATTGAATTCATCGCAGGGGCCCAGAACCCTGTGACCACGATGAACATCAACAGCGCCGCGCAATAAAGCGCCACCCGTGCCCCGCCGATGCCATAAGCGATGATGGCGACAAACCCCACGCCGACGCTCCATGGCATCATCGCCAGCGCATCGCGGAAAGGCCGCATGATGTTGAGCAGAACAAACGCCCGGAACGCTTCAAGCGCATCGTAAAGCTCTCGGTTCATCCAGCTGACCAGCCCGTTCCAGAAACTTGCCGTCGAGATTGCCCAATCCTTTGGCCACGTCTGAGCAGGCTCAACGACATGCGCAATCATCGTCGCCACCACCAGCCAGCCCAGAACCAAAAGCCAAAGCGACCGCTGGCCGGGATGTCGTCTGCGCCCTTCTGCGGCCCGCCGGGCCCAAGCCTGGCTGATCCGGTCCAATATCACCGCCAGCGCAACAATCCCCATGCCCGCTTCAAGACCCACACCGATGTCGAGTTTTCTGAGTGCGGTGAGAACCTCAAAGCCAAGACCTCCCGCGCCGATCATCGAGGCGATGATCACCATGTTGAGTGTCATCATGATGGCCTGGTTCAATCCCACGGCGATCCCTGCGAGTGACGCAGGCAATTGAACCAGCCACAAAAGCTGCCGATCCGTGCAGCCCGACACATGCCCGCATTCCACCAACTCATCGGGTACGCCCTTTAACGCCAGGACAGTGTTGTGCACCATGGGCGGCAGGGCATATGCCACTGTCGCGATCAGGGCTGCTGCCGGCCCGTAGCCGAACAGCAGCAAGGTTGGGATGAGATAGGCGAAGATGGGCAATGTCTGCATCACATTCATGATGCCACGCACAACGGCCTCGACGCGGGCCGATCGGAAGGACCAGATCCCGATTGCCAGCCCCAAAGCGCAGGTCAGAACAATACTGACCAGCACGCTCGCCAGTGTGACCATGGCCTGTGCCCACAACCCGAAGACAACGAGGAAGCCCAAGCCGATTGTTGCCGTCAAACACAAGGACCGACCGCCCAGCCGGTAGGCCACAATCGCAGCGGCCCCAACAATCGCCATCCATGACAGCGGCGGTACTGATTGCGTGCGGTTGAGACCCCGGCCTGAAAACAATCCCTCAGACAAGGCAATCACCGCGCCTTCGATAGGCGCGTTCACCACCGCCGCCATCCCGCGTGTCATATCTTGGACGGCCATCCCGGCGATCTGCGCCTCGCGCGCAAACCAGGTCAGGCTGTCGCCCACGATATCCGAGACGGGCCATACCAACCAATCAGGCGGCACCCGCAACCAATCAGGACCCAAAAGCGCCGGCACCACAACAAACAAAGCTGCAAGCCCCAGCACCAAACCGGTGCCGAGGCCCACAGAGGGAGAAGCGCCTGTCGTATCAGCCATATTCTTCAGTCTAGCACGAAGAAACCGGAAGAAGGCTTTGTCTGCTCCGGCACTGACACCGTTCTACTGCGCGCAGGAGGTCCATGGCTCCCAGGTAGAGCGGTTCTCGGTCAGCCATTCGGTCGCCACTTCCGTCATGTCGCGGCCTTCAAGATCGACCTCGGCCAGAAGTGCAGACAGCGTTGCGTTGTCCATCCCATAATTGCGGACCATCTCATAGGCGCAGGGCCAAACCTCTTCGCCACCGGCCCAAGCCATCTTCTTGATCCAGCCCCGTGGTTTGCCGCAGTCGGCGATTTTGTCGGGGTTCACTCCCCAGGATGGATCCTCATAGCAGGCGTCTTCATAGGCAGGGAATTCAATGAACTCTCCGTCATAAAGCGACGGGGCCCAATGCGGCTCCCAGACCCAAAGGATGATGGGTGCTTCGCGCTCATAGGCCGCCTTCAGTTCGGCAAACATCGCGGCATCGGTCCCAGGGTGGATCACCTCGAACGGCAGGCCGAGCGCTTCAATGCGTTCTTCATCCAAGCCGCCCCATGTCACAGGGCCGCCCACATACCGGCCCTTGGGCGCAGTGTCGGCGGTCGAGAAAAGCTCACCACATTCCCGCAGGGCTTCCCAATTGGGCAGGCCGGGGCACTGTTCTTTCATGTAGCTGGGATACCACCAATCCTCGAGCCCTTTCAGCCCGGTTTCGCCCATGTCGAGGACCTTGCCGGTTTCAAGCGACTTGGCGAGGTTCTGCTTTTGCGTGGTCTCCCAAGTCTCCATAGCAATGTGCAGATCACCGGCCTCAAAGCCGGGATAGCGTCCGGAATCATCGGCCACCACGCTTTCGGTGTTGTAGCCATAGGTCTGCAAAATGATTTGCATGATCTCACCCTGCAGCGCGATGGACGTCCAATCCCCGATCATGAATTTGATCGGCTCATCGGACTCCGGCACGTCTGCATGGGCGGTCGATGCGGCCATCAACAGTGCCGCTGTGCATCCTAGTACTCTCTTCATGTGAACTCCCCTTTCATGTCTCTTGTTCTTTTCACCCTTTGGAGTGCCAGCCGTGATCGACATAAAGGCCCACCCCGTTGACAAAACTTGCCTCATCCGAGGCCAGGAAAAGCACCGCTGCGGCTACCTCTTCGGGCTCGCAAATGCGCATCTGTGTGGCGGCAAGATCGGCCTCCTGCCAGTGCTGCCCTTGGGCATCCAACTCATCGATCTCGCGCAGCCCGTGGGCCGTTTTCACAAAACCGGGGCAGACGGCGTTGCAGCGAATGCCCTGTTCGCGATACTCGGCCGCGATCGCCCGGGCGAGCATCAGCGTGCCGGCTTTGGTGACGCAGTAGAGCGATTCCAGCGCGAACGCCTTCTCGGACCCAATGGAAGCCGTGATCACGATCGACCCGCCGCCATTGTCCTTCATGTGCGTCACCGCCGTGCGCGTGACCGTGAAAGCCGAGCGCATATTGATGTCCATCAGGCGGTCGTAATCCGCATTGGTCGTCTCATGGAACGGTTTCACGATGATCGATCCGGCGTGATTGAAAAGCGTATCGAGCTTACCAAGTTTGGCAATCGCCTCATTGGTCGCTGTCTCGGCCGCATCAGCGTCGGCAAGGTTGGCCTCAAAAAACGAAGCCTTGCCACCGCCCGCTTCAATCGCACTCACGGCGTCCTCTCCGGCCTCTTTTTGAATGTCCAGAATCGCAACCTCGGCGCCCTCGGATGCGAAGGCGAGCGACGCCGCAAGCCCCATCCCCGCCGCACCACCGGAGACAATCACGGATTTGCCCACGAAGCGTTTCGCACCGGTTTTGGGGGCCTCAATCGGTTGAATATTCATTGCCACCCTCCCATTGGTCCTTTGGTATAGGTTTTATACCTTTAATGAGCAAGTCAACGATTCTTTAAGTGTGCGGTGCCCAACGGTGTGAAGGTGATGAAGGTTTAGGCGGCTTTGCTGTCCGACGCGCGCGCCTGTTCATACTCGATGACAAGCTTCATCCGTTGCTCGGCTTTTGCCTGATCGCGATCGCGGATCGCATCAACAACATTGCCGCGCAAAAGGCCGCTCTGCGCCACCTGCTCGGCCAAAGACCCATGCGGCAGCGGCATGAACAACGAGGCGAGCGCATCCTCAATAGACGACGAGATATACGGGTTGGCCGACGCCTGCGCGACGGCGAGATGAAATGCAGCCTCTCCTCGGCGCAACTCTCCGGCATTGGTCGCTTTTCCGATCTCAGAGATAGCCTCATCGAGCCGCCGCAAATCGCCCGGCGTGCGCCTCACTGCGGAAAACTGCGCAGCCAAGGGTTCCACTGCTGCGCGGTATTCAAAAATGCGCAGCACGCCGCTTGGATCGCTGCCCAGTCGTTTCAGCGCCATCTCCCGCAGCGGGCCTTCTTGCGCAACAAAGGCACCACCAGACGCACCACGTTTGACCGAGATGTATCCTTCCGCCTCCAAGACCCGCAGCGCCTCGCGCAGGGTTACACGCGATAACCCCATCTGCTCGGCTAGCTTGCGCTCCGCCGGCAGACGCTCTCCTGGCAGGACCATGCCCATGTGAACCTGCCGTTTTAGACGCGTCACAGCGAGGCCGTAAGCCGCTTGCTGCTCCACTGGTTTGAGGCCCCAAAGCATCCTGCTAAACCGCCGTAAACGTATTATCTACATAGATTTCTGCGCCATTTACAAAGCTTGCATCATCGGACGCCAGGAAGAGCGCAACGGCTGCGACCTCCTCCGGTTCACAGATCCGACCCTGAAGCACGTTCACGTCATCCTCTGACGCGAGAACGCCGTAAGTGCGCAATTGTTCGATCTCATCCTCGCCATGTTTGGTGCGAATAAAATTTGGACAGATCGTGTTACACCGCACCCCGCTGTCACGATACTCAACCGCAATCGCGCGTGCCAGCTGGTGCATCGCAGCCTTTGAGGCGATGTAGGCACTCTCCATCTTGGAGCACACGGACACGGCCGTAGAAGACGTGTTGATAATCGATCCATGCCCGCGCTCCAGCATATTCGGAAGAATTGCGCGAGTGACCAGGAACGCGCTTTTGGCGTTCTGATCCATCATCATGTCCCAATCCTCAATGGTGTAATCAAGGAATGGTTTTACGATTATTCCTCCAGCATGATTGAAAAGGATGTCGATCTTACCCTCGCTTGAGATCGTACGTTCGACAGCCTCGGCCACCTGATCGGGCTCAGACACATCCGTGGCAATGAACCTTGCCATTGCACCGGCCTTTTTCAGTTCATCACAAAGGGCTTGCCCGGCATCGGTGTCCCAATCAAGGATGGTGACGGACGCACCCTCGGACACAAACATTCGCGCAGAAGAGGCCCCCACGCCGTTTGCACCACCAGAGATCAGCGCAACACGGTCCTTCAACCGCCCGAGCGATGGCCGTCCCAGCACCTTGCGTGAAATACTCTCAACATTCATGGTCCACAGATTATACCTTTATGCGAGTTCCTTGAAAAGGCTCTCCAAGCACAAACTGCTGCTTTGGTGTTAGAAACTGAGCGCTAGGTTTTGCGGTTTCTATAGTCTGGCATGGTCACGCACCGCATCGCAGGGGGGTGCTCGTCTTGACTTTGCTTTCATAAACTCACGCACTTTGTCAGCTTGAGTTCGAGTGCAGCAACGGTTTTGCTTTAGCCTTTGGATCTCGGACAGTGCATTCAGCAACAAGCATCTAGAGTCCGCTTTCGGGAAGCTGAAATGCAGCGATGGTTATTACGAGGAACGGCAGCTAATGGGATGTACTGGCTGCTTCTAATGGGAGGTACCGGCTGCTTCACCCAGCAAGTTAGGCTTTGCCAATTTCTGCGGAACGGAGAAGTAGCATGGCGAAGAAGACAATTGATGAGCCGATGTCCGTTGGCATCGATATCGGCAAAGACACACTCCATATCGTGGCTTTCGACCCTCATGGGCATTTGGTGATGCGTAAACAGATCAAACGATTGGCGCTGGTTCAGACGTTTGAGAAGCTGCCCCGTTGCATGGTTGGTCTGGAAGCGTGTTGGAACCGTTGGTTATGTGCGATTTGGATCTCAAAAGCACGTCGAATGAAACACTGAATACCGAGCGACTCAGCCGCGCCTTTTTCAAAGATTTCTGTCATTTCTATTGGTAGTTCCAGTACGATTGCTTGTACCTGGTCGGCTTCGACGTGATCCAACAAAGTCGAGATAGCGTGCATCGTGCCTGAGGTTACATCATGATTTTCCCCGAATAAAATATCGTGCCCAGCTTTTGCCGCATCAATTACTTTAAAAAGCGCATCTTCAGAAACTTCCATACAGTTAAAGTATAATTATTTATTATTAACAATGCTTTAATGTTTGGATATGAAAAGCGAATTAGTTGTTCTGACTGCATCTAAGACAACATCCCTTTGTTTCGCCTGTGAGGAACGCATGACTCTAAATTTTTGTGTTCATCGCCTTAATCGAAACCGTGTCACCAGATGTCCAAGAACATCAACCATGGCAATTTGGTCAGGAGATTGCTGAATGGAATTGCACCGAACTTTCCGAAACATTGAATGACATGATCGACAACTATTACAAACAACACTGCGAATGTGTGGCGAAATTCATTGAAGAGTGCGGAGACATTAGTTCCGGGCCTGATGCCGATGACTTCATTCCGTTTTAGAGCTGAGAACTCAGAGCCTCAATCCAAACTCCTGGTGTTTGATCATACCGCGAATTTCGACTGTTTGTTCTGCAAGACACTGCTCAAAGGCTGTTGCGCTTCAGTCGATCTTTTGCGGTTTCCCGGATTTGCTCAGGGGTTTGGTCACTTAAGCCGCTTTTCTCAGATGCGATCAGCTTGGCGCGGAGCGCCGGAAAAACAGCGTCCTATTGATCTTTGACAGTGATGTTCTTTTTGCTCATTGTGGTGCGCACCTCCTAAACTAGTTTATCTCATCCCAAACGCTTTTTCGTCACAGGCTTGCAGGTTAATTTCCATTTATTCATCACCAGAGAAAAGATCGGCGATGTCGCGAGACCCATGAACAACGCGGACAATCGTCAGGTTCGTATCATCGTACACGTAGTAAATTGCGTAGCGTCCATGGAAATGAACGCGCAGCCCGGGAGCAAGATACTCTCGGCTAGGGCCTATCTCCGGATGATGACGAAGTGGCTCGAACCTCTCTGCGATCTGGTGAACAAAATTTGACGCTTCTTCTTCAGAATCTTCTGCGATGAACGCCCAAATGTCTGCCAGGTCGTTTTCTGCTGCATCCGTTATCTTTAGGCGAAGAGGTATTATGCGCGTGTCTTTCCTTTGGCGATGACGGTCTCGGCATCAAAATCTGTCACGCGGCCCTGCTCAATATCGTTCAAGCCCTTTGCAACGTCGGCGCGCAAACGATCCAGCTCTGCGATGCGCCTCTCTTCGTCGTCTTCAAGCAAGCGCAGTCCTGCGCGGACAACCTCTGAGACGCCATGATAGCGTCCGCTTGAAACAAGAGACTCAACAAATTGCTGCTGGTGCTCCGTGAGAGAAATACTTGGATTACGTGCCATATCTGCCTCCTTCCTTTAAATTGTAGCATATAATACCAAATAATAGCAAATAATAGCAAGCATCTCAATCATGGTTAACGAAGTGTTAATCGGGTTAAGCGTATAATATTGCTATGGATTTTGAGAAGGAGCACAGGCTGGAGGAACGTGCAGCGAGACGCGCGCAGGATTTGGACGACCTCCACAACGAGATGGCTGGCCGGGGCGTTGGCCGCATCAATCGCTTCTTTGGTGAAGCGTCGGCTCCGCGCACAGAGCGCGAGAAACACAAGGTTAAGCGAGAGATGCAACTTACAAACCTTCAAGCCCTGCTGATGAACGATCCTGAATATGCGCAGCTTTTCCGCGAGACAGAGACCAAACTCCGTCAGGCTCAAAACCGTTTGG
>ERZ1740070.1669-NODE-1669-length-13582-cov-11.162859_pt1 | contig 13582 bp, 14 predicted proteins | sample MGYA00581734_ERZ1740070 | MGnify/ENA primary metagenome ERZ1740070 (study PRJEB43018, sample SAMN04849744) | marine metagenome | isolation source: floating plastic debris | place: Pacific Ocean | collected 2008-09-01 | study: EMG produced TPA metagenomics...
TTCTAGATCGTCAATGTTCATCTTTTGCATAAAGGGCTGCGCCAGCCGTGTCTGGTTGGGCGAGCCCCCCAGCCACAGCTGATAGGAATTGGGCGCACTGCCCACAAAACCCAGCTCCGCCATATAGGGGCGAGCACAGCCGTTGGGGCAGCCGGTCATACGAATCACAAAGTGCTCCTGTTTTAGACCCAGCTTGTTGAGCAGCGCCTGGATCCGATCCAAAATGCTCGGAATAATCCGCTCTGACTCAGTCACAGCTAAACCGCAGGTGGGTAGAGCCGGGCAGGCCATGGCATGGCGATGGAGCAGATTGATCTGATCTTCGGCATCGATACCATTGCTGCTCAGAATATGCTCGATTTCCTCCTTGTCAGCCGGATCAATCTCCGTCAGCAGCAGGCTCTGGTTACCCGTCAAACGGATGGGCAGGCGATAGCGCAGCTCAATTTCCTTGAGGGCCGACTTGATCTTAAAGCTCCCCCGGTCATGGATGCGACCATTTTCGATATGCACCCCCAAAAACAGCTTGCCATCCCCCTGTTCATGCCAGCCCAGATAGTCATAAAAAGTCCACTCAGGCAGGTCTCTGTAGGGTTGAATAGCCTTACCAAAAAACTCTTCCACCTTGGCTCGAAACTTGTCTACACCCCAGTCGTTGATGAGGTATTTCATCCGAGCGTGGCGGCGTTGAACCCGATCACCGTAGTCCCGCTGGGTCGATACGATCGCCTTGACTAGATCGTAGACGTCGTCCTTATCGACATAGCCGATCTCATCGGCTATGCGGGCAAAGGTCTCTTCCTTGTTGTGGGTGCGCCCCATACCGCCACCGGCTAGCACATTAAACCCAAGCAGCTCCTTATTGTCATCGACAATCACCACCAGGGTGACATCCTGGGTATAGACATCAATGGAGTTATCACCGGGTACCGTCACCGAGCACTTAAACTTCCGAGGCATGTAGTGGGTGCCGTAGATCGGCTCTACACTGTCATGGACAATGGTGCCATTGCCGTTGCGCTGGCGAGCCGCGACCACATCGGGATGCTCTTCCCCGGTGACCGCCTTTTCGCCATCTAGCCAGATCTCGTAGTAGGCAGCGGTTTGGGGTGTCAGGAGGTCAGCGATCCGATTGGCATAGTCCCGCGCATAGACATATTCGGGTCTGTCCTTAAAGGGTGCTGGCACCGCCATGACATTACGGTTGAGGTCGCCGCAGGCCCCCAGGGTAGACCCCATGCTGCGGATAATCGACGCCATGGTGGCCTTGAGATCTTTCTTGAGAATGCCATGGAGCTGAAAGGCCTGGCGGGTGGTGGCGCGAATATTGCCATAACCGTAGGTATCCGATAGCTCATCTAGGGTCAGATACAGCTCCGGTGACACCAGACCGCCGGGGTTGCGCGTGCGCAACATCATCCGATAGTCCTTTTCTTGACCCCTGACCCGGTTATCCCGGTTGTCCTGCTGATACGACCCGTGGAATTTTAGAATTTGGATACCATCTTCACTGAAATGGGTGGTGTCCTGGGCCAGCTCAGTCGCCACCGGCTCCCGGAGAAACTGGCTACGCTCTTTGATGCCTTCGAGCTTAGAGACTTTCTTAACAGGGGAAATCGGCGTTTGAACCATGATGCGGCGGTCGATAGCAGAACAGTAAACAAAAATAAGCGGAGAAGCGAAGCAGTCTCAAAACGGCTAGGGCTCCAATCCTTGAGCAGCCAAGCTAGCAACGCTAATTGTAGTCAGATACTCAATCAATAAGGGCATTACCAAGCAAATTGTTAGATTTATTGCCCGGTAATCCGGTCGGAATTGTGGTGTATGGCCATGGTAACATTGCTCACCCACCTGTGCTGGGATTATTCCTTGGGAAAACCTAATATCCCCCATAGATGAAGTGACGGGTGGGATTTACTCTAGCAGGTGCGATGCCGCTGCTAGAGTAAATCCCAGAGTCAACCACAGAGTCAATCACAGTAAGCGGAGGCTGGATGATGGCGGATGCCACGATGTACAGCGAAGACATGTATGTACTGCTAGTCCCTGGCAGTGAAGAGGTGTTTTTAGAACCCGAGGAGCTATTGGCAAAACTTAGGGCCATGCTGGCTGAATATCCCAGCCAGCTGCCTCGGGATCTGCAAAAGTTTGACTCCCTCGATAAACAGGCCAAATATCTCTGTGAGACCGCCTGCGAATTTGAGGTGGCTCCGGGTGTTGCCTGGCAGTGGTACGCCGTACGTCTGGAGAAGTAGGCTAGCCAGGTCACCAAATACAGACAACGCGGTAAATTCGTTGGCCCACTGGCGCTTGGAATACCCCCTTTTGCTGAGAAACTATGTAGAATAAGGAGCAAATTGCGTTGCTGCTTGGAGCGATGGGCTGATCTGTGGACGAACTCAGAACGGGGTTAGAGTTGGCAACCCGCGACGAACTGGCGGCCTTGGGCGAGGTTCTGTTTCGGCCAAAGTTTAATCCATTGGACTACTGGCATACCCCTGCCCCTGAAATGCTGCAGGCGTGCGATCGCAGCCACCGCATCGCCCAGATCGAATCCCGTGTACGCTACCTGGCCGCCGATGGGTTTACCGTGCTGCGCCAGGGAACCCAGCAGCTGAGCTATCGACAGATTTTGCTACAGCTGGGCCGTCACCTCAGGCTCCAGCTATCGTCTGGGCTATCTACCCTCGACCTTGAGGCCGAACTTTTTTTACAGCTGCTTGAAAGAACCTGGCATCGGCTTAGCCCGCAACAACAGCGACAGCTGCAACAACGGCTAACCAGCGAACTGTCCCAGGCAGAGCAGTTTCAACAGCTATCACCCCAGCTCCAGAAAAATCCCATGGCCCTGGTGCTCAAGGGTAGCAGCGCCGTGGCCGTGAGCGCCGTTCTTCGCCCCTGGCTACTCCAGCAGATTGCAAAGCAGTTTGCCCTCCAGCTAGCCCGGTATCAGGTGGCCCAACAGTCGCTGCGGGGGGCCGCCGCCCTGGGCAGCAAAGTCCAGGGTCGCGTGGCGGTTCATCTGGCCTCCCGTGGCATGGCGCTCAACGCCGCCCGCTACGGAGCCATGCGCAGCGTCTTTGCCTGGCTAGGTCCAGCACTGTGGACATGGTTCCTAGCCGATCTAGGCTGGCGGGCCATTGCCTCCAACTATACTCGCGTAATTCCCGTCGTCTTTACCCTGGCCCAGGCACGATTAACCCGCGAGTCGGGTGGCGGGGCCGTGGGGGAGTTAGACGCAGCAGCTTAGGCAATCAGGTATGACAAGTAGCTCCACCGGCTCCGACAACCGTCCCAAAAATTACTACGACCTCCTGGGCATCAAACCGACGGCCTCTGCCCAGGAGATTCGCCAAGCCTATTGGGAGCTTAGCAAGCTCTACCATCCCGATACGACCGAGCTGTCTAGTGCGATCGCAACCCAAAAGTTTCAGGCCCTCAACGAAGCCTATGGCACCCTCAGCAACCCGGAGCAGCGCTCCACCTACGACCATAAAATCGGTTATTCTCGATTTTATGTCAGCCAATCCCCCAAGGATTTGATGTCTGGGGATCCAAATACTCGGTCATTTGAGTCACGCTACACCTACCTTGACCCCACGGATCGCCCCCTGTCCGCTGGCGAAATCTTTGCCCTATTTATTTTGGGGCTTACCTTTGCGGCCTGCTTGGCCCTAGTATTTATCCTGGGTATTGCTGACAGCGATTTTACCCTACCTACCCTGACATCCTAACCGGCTGAAAACACCATGGCCCTTCCCTCCCCTGATACCCCGCTCTATAACCACACCCTGCCTGATATTGAGCTATGGCTAACCCAACAAGGCTGCCAGCAAAATAATTCCGAACTCAACCAGTGGGAAATCACCCAGGCCGCCTGGCGAGCAGATCTGCTTTTAGAAACCGATTCGGTGGTGGTGCGCTATCTCAAAGTTGGGGATACCGGAGAAGATATCCAGCGAGGCTTCAAATATTCCCTCAGCCGGCAAGATCTTGAAGACGCCATTTTTGCCGGTCCCTAACCTTACAGATATTTCGATTTGCCGACCCTCACCTGTAGAGATATCGCAAAACGCTCAAACGTTTAATCTTGAGACCGGCTTAAAAATATTGCCCACACCGGTCCGACTTACAGACGCGATAGGCTGACTCATAGGTCGAGGTACGCCGTCCAAACAGCCGGTAGCGATTGTCCCGCACATACGCATACAGCTTATCGCCACCCCGTTTTAATCCCGGCAGGCCCCGGTAAGCCGCCACAAAAAGCGCTCCCAAGGGCAGCCGCGCTCCGATCTCTTCAGCCGCGTCACTCCCCTGCCACCGCCGTGTAGGATTGGCCTCATCAATCAGCAGCATGCCCATTTCACAATCGGCAGCGGTGACGTTAAACATCTCTAGCATGTCCGCATCCTGCATGGATCCATAGCGAAATAGCTGCCCCCGATCAAGCAGCTCTAACCACTGCACCAGGGTTGTACACAGATTACAGTCGCCGTCGTAAATAACACAGTACATAGCAGTAAAACTCAAAATTTCGTCTTCTTAAATCCATCAAAGCCTGGGGATCGGCAAGCCACCGCTGCCCACCCTCGACCCCAGATGTAGCGTGCAACACATTAAAACCGTTGTCGCGCGCACAACAATATGGAAAAAATCGTGTTAACTTACCATCATTTTCGAATTTTCCTTAACCTGACCTTTACCTTAACTCGGTAGTTTTCACCAAGAATGTTTCTAGATATTCGTTGCTGATTTGAATGGACGTTAGGGTTCATCATAATTGCTGTTTTCAGGGATTGGCAGCTCAAATGCATGCCAAGGTGCAGCAACGATTGGAAAGACGACTGAAACGTTTTTTTGTGAGGAGTTAAGTCTAAGCAATCATGGAATTCAAGGCACAAAAAATGCGCTACGCATACTCAGCATCCTTGCTGGCCCTTTTAACGAGTTTAGCTGCTTGCGGCGGCGGCACTACAACCACCGAAGCGCCTGCTGACGGTGGCACCGATGCTGAAGCCGGTCTAGCTGGAGAAATTCTCATCGACGGTTCTAGTACCGTTTACCCCATCGCAGAAGCTATGAGTGAGGAGTTCCTCACAGAGAACCCCGACGTAGCTTTGACCGTTGGAGTCTCTGGCTCCGGTGGTGGCTTCAAAAAGTTTTGCGCGGGTGAGACCGATATTTCCAACGCTTCGCGCCCCATCAAAGAAGAAGAAATCGCCCTCTGCGAAGAGGCCGGTATTAACTTTATCGAGGTCCCCGTTGCTTTTGATGGTCTGACCGTTGTCGCCAACGAAGCCAACGACTGGGCTCAATGCCTGACCGTCGACCAGCTGAATGCTATGTGGGCTCCTGAGTCTGAGGGCACGGTTGCCAATTGGAACCAGGTGGATCCCTCCTTCCCCGATCAGGAGCTCGGCCTGTACGGTCCTGGTACCGACTCGGGTACATTTGACTACTTCACCGATGAAGTCAACGGTGAAGAGGGTGCTAGCCGTGGTGACTATACGGCTAGCGAAGACGACAACGTCATCGTTACCGGTGTAACTGGCGACGAGGGCGCGCTTGGTTACTTTGGCTACGCTTACTTCGAAGAGAATTCTGATTCTTTGAAGGCCATTGAAATCGAGAACGAAGCTGGCGAATGCGTTGGCCCCACGGCTGAGACCATCGCTGACGGGTCCTACAACCCCATGTCTCGTCCTCTGTTCTTCTATGTCAGGCAGGACGCCTATGAGGCCAAGCCCGAAGTCAACGCGTTTGTTGACTACATGCTCGCCCCTGGCAACGAAGTTCTGATTAGAGAAGTCGGCTATGTGCCTCTACCTGAGGATATCCTAGCCAGTGCTAAAGCTCGTGTTGAAGAAGGCAAGTTAGGCAGCGATCCTAAGGCGTTCTAACATTTTGTCCCCATCAGACATAGAGTACTGATTGGGTAGTGACGGCTGGGAGAAGTTAGCTTCTTCCAGCCATCTTTTGGGCGTGCCTTAGCAGAATTACGCCCCCATTTGATACACAACCAACAGACAACACTTGTTGATCCGGCCTGAGGACCCTGTGCATGACAGCTGAAATCCCTATTGATAACATTGCTCCAGGTACGTGGCGACCTAATCGCGATCGCGCCCAGATGATTCAGTTGATCATCAAGATCATCTGTGGAGCATTTGCAGCCATTTCGATCTTTACCACTATCGGTATTATCGGAACGCTCATTTTTGAAGCTTTTGCTTTTTTTGGAGACCTGCCACGGGAGCTATCCCAGGATGGTGATAACGTTTCCTATGTTCAAGGAGTTATCCACTTTTTAACCGCTGGTCGCTGGACACCTCTATTTGCCAGTAAACAGTTTGGAATTTTTGTGTTGATTAGCGCCACGCTAATGATCACATTTATTTCTATTTTGGTGGCACTACCGTTAGGATTGCTGGCAGCTGTTTGTCTGAGTGAATACGCCAGTCCTAAGGTACGCCGCATCCTTAAGCCTGTTTTAGAAATTTTAGCGGGTGTGCCAACGGTTGTTTACGGTTACTTTGCGCTGCTGACGGTGACCCCGTTTTTGCAATCGTTTTTGCCACCGGTGGAAGGGTTCAATAGCTTGAGCGCAGGTATTGTTCTAGGGATTATGATTACGCCGATGGTGGCATCCTTAAGCGAAGATGCGATCTATTCGGTACCCCAGTCCCTGCGGGATGGTTCCTATGCCCTGGGTGCAACCAGACGGGAGACGGTGTGGTCTGTTGTACTGCCGGCTGCCCTGTCGGGAATTGTTTCATCGCTGATTTTGGCCACGTCTCGCTCCGTCGGAGAGACCATGATTGTGACCTTGGCGGCCGGATCTAATCCGACTCTGGGCTTTAACCCATTTGTCCCTGTGATGACGATGACAGCCTATATCGTCCAGGTGACCAAGGGCGATGCTCCCCATGGCACCATTGCCTACGAGACTCTGTACGCAGTCGGGATAACCCTGTTTTTGATTACCCTTGCGCTAAACGTCTTTAGCTTCTGGTTTGTGCGTCGTTTTCGTCAGAAGTACGAATAAATATCATTTTCGAGGTTTTCTAGAACCAAGATGTTTAGTCAACGCAGAAAAACTATCCGGACTAGGAAAAACAAGACATGACGGCTCAAGAGATTCAAGCAAAAGAAGCAACGGCTGGCAAATTTAAACAGGATTTGTCGGGTCGTTACAACCTGGATAAGATATTTGCAGCGGCGGCTTGGACAGCGACCGTTGTCTCTGTGGTGGTGCTGGCCTGGCTGCTACTCACAATTTTGATGGATGGATTAGAAACTCTAAATTTCAACTTTCTAAATTCCTTTCCATCGCGGAAGGCTGAAGAAGCTGGCATTAGGGCCGCTTTTTTTGGCACCCTATGGGTGATGATGACCGTGGCGGCGGTCTCGTTCCCCATTGGTGTGGGGGCCGCTATTTACCTAGAAGAGTTTGCCTCCGATAACTGGTTTACCCGCCTTGTGGAAATCAATATTGGGAATCTGGCGGGTGTACCGTCCATTATTTACGGCTTGCTGGGTCTGGCTGTTTTTGTGCGCGTTCTTGAACCGTTGACCGGAGGACGCAGCGTACTCTCCGGCGGGCTGACGCTGGCGCTCTTAATTTTGCCTGTAATTATTGTGGCCACACGAGAGGCCCTTAGGGCGGTACCCAACAGTATGCGACTGGCGGGGTTTGCCCTGGGTGCCAACAAGTGGCAGGTGGTTTGGCATCATGTTCTACCCAGCGCCATGCCGGGGGTTTTGACCGGGGTGATTTTGGCACTGTCTCGGGCGATTGGAGAAACGGCCCCACTGCTGGCAATCGGTGCAGTGGCCTTTATTCGGTCCACCCCCGACAGTTTACAAAGCGCGTTTACGGCCATGCCGATCCAAATCTACAACTGGGTTGGACGTCCCCAGGAAGAGTTTCACCACATTGCAGCATCGGGAATTATCGTGTTGATGGTCATGTTGCTGCTGATGAATACGATCGCTATTTACTTCCGCAATCGTTTTCAACAGACACGGTAGTTATTGCAGCCGTTCTTTTTGATATTGGGTACTAGCAGGAATCTAACATTATGCAGGATACACGCCCCACGGCTACAGCCGATAAGGCTATAACCGATACAGCTCTAAAGGCTGAAAAGATTTCAGTTTACTACGGCTCTAATCTAGCGGTTAAAGACGTTTTTTTGGATATCCCTCGGAATGAAATTGTCGCTTTTATTGGTCCATCCGGATGCGGTAAGAGTACGGTTCTGCGCTGCTTTAATCGGATGAACGATCTGATCCCTAGCGCCCGCGTTGATGGGAATATTCTGTTTGATGGGGAAAATATTAAGCGGCTTGATCCCGTAGAACTTCGTCGACGGGTGGGCATGGTATTCCAAAAGCCCAATCCCTTCCCTAAGTCGATCTATGAAAATATTGCCTTTGGTGCCCGCATCAATGGCTACCAGGGGGATATGGATGAGCTGGTGGAGCGCTCTTTGAAAGGGGCGGCTCTTTGGGATGAGGTCAAGGATAAACTGCAAGAAAGCGGTTTGGGTCTCTCGGGTGGTCAGCAGCAGCGACTGTGTATTGCCCGTGCGATCGCAATCGAACCCGAAGTCATCCTAATGGACGAGCCCTGCTCAGCCCTAGACCCCATTTCTACCCTCAAAGTGGAAGAGCTGATGCACGATCTCAAAACGCAGTACACCATCGTGATTGTCACCCACAACATGCAGCAGGCATCCCGCGTGTCCGACAAAACTGCATTTTTCAACGCCCAGGCAACCGAAGCCGGCGGTAAGATGGGCTATCTGGTGGAATACGATGCCACCGAAACCATCTTTAGCAATCCCCAAGAAGAGTACACCCGCGACTATGTGTCTGGCCGCTTTGGCTAAACGCAACATCGACTAGCAACGATTTCACAACCAATCAGAAACCTTAGGAGGACTCGCTACGGGTACCCTTAAGGTTTTTTTATTGGCCCTACTGAAATAGCAAAATGCCAACCTGCACCAGGCCAATGGTAAACCCGAGAATTCCACCCAGATTGACAATCGCCTGTAGCTCATTACGGACAATGCCCTGAATCGCCATCTCCAAATTTTGCGGCGAGGTGGCGTTGACCCGCTCCATAATCACCTGGTCAATATCTAAAATCGGGATAGCCTGGGCCACAATATTTTCTAGATCTTGCTCCAGATAGCGCTCCAGGGTCAGGGCCAGTTCCTGGCTGACCGTATCCAGGGAGTCCATCACAACAGGCGACTTTTGCAGACGTTTGAGCAGCCGCTGGGCCAAATCCTCCCAGTTGATGGAGTCGCTCAAGCCCTTGAGTAAAGAGGCTCCATCGGTCTGGAGATAGGAACGTATGGTCTGACGCAGGGTGAGTCGCAGCTGCTGGGCGGTGGAAATCGGCAGATCCTGCAGGGAAAAGTTTTGCAGCCATTCCTGAAACCGATTTTCTATCCGGAGGGCCGTAATCAGTTCGGTAATGCGATTGTTACATTTGGTCGGCTCATCCAAACAGTAGGTGCGCATCCGGGTCAGGGCGTTGCGCACGCCAAAAATATTGGCCACCACCCAGTAGGTACCGCTGGTCTTTTCCCGCAGGGTTTCATCGATTACCTTAATATTGCGATCGGTGAGAAAGTCAATAATTAGCCGACGCAGCCGATCCGGGGGTAAAACACCCTGGCGGATCCACACCGCAATTTGCTTGGCCTGGGCATCATTCAGGCGAAACTCTAGCAGCACCCGGTCAAAAATATGGTCAATCTGGTCGGAGAGAAAATCATCATCCTGTGCCCAGACCTGCAGCATTTTGGGTAGGGCCTGGCCCAACATATCTTGAAGGATATTGCCAAGAATACGGGCTGTTTTGGCCTGGTTGGTAGTCTGGGTTTGGGTAAGCGCCAGATCCAATAGCCAGCGGATCGCTGCCTGCATCCGTTCGGTTTGCAACAGTCGCTTAGCCAGCCGCTGGAGCTCATCTGGGGTCAGCAATGACCCCATAATGGTATCGGCGATGCGCTTGGCCAGACGGCTTTGATTGCTGGGAATCAGCCCTGGGGTAAACGGCAGCCGCCGCCCCAAAAAATGAATCGGACGGTAGGGCCGAAACAACATTTTGATGGCCAGATCGTTGGTGAAATAGCCGATCAGGCCACCCGCAACGGGTGGCACCACAAATAGGAGGGGTGAAAAATCACTCATTTCTCAGCCACCAAGACACCCATCATGCCCCCGGCCAGGGCGTAGTGGACAGCGTTGCTAAAGCCTGCTGCGCGGGCAAGGGCGGCCTGCTCGCGGCCCTTGGGAAAGCGCTCTACACTGGGGCCAATGTAGGCATATTCTGTCGTTAGGCCATAGCGCTCTGCGGTCGGCACCACAATCCGATTGAGATACCAGCGTTGGAACTGTTTTACAAGGTCAGAACTTGGCTGGTGAAAGTCTAAAACAGCCGCCCTGGCACCGGGTTTTAAAACCCGATGGAGTTCCCTGAGACCCTGGGGAATATCAATCAGGTTACGTAGACCGTAGCCCATGGTCAAAGCGTCAAACCGAGCCGTCTCAAACGGCAGCTGTAGGGCATCGGCTTCTACCCACTGGGTCCGGGCCGTATAGCCTCTGGTGGCCGCGCGCTGGGCTGCGATCGCAAGCTGTTCTACCGCAAAGTCAGCCCCGATGACACAACCTTGGTGACCGACTCGCCGCGCTAGCAGCAGGGCCAGATCGCCGCTGCCGCAGCACACATCGAGACCGGTCATCCCGACTTTAGCACCGCTCCAATCCACGGCCATCTGCTTCCAGATAGTGTGGAGGCCAAGGCTTAGGGACTGATTGAGGTCATCATAGACCGGTGCAATCCGGTCAAACAAATCGCGAATATAGCTGGCATCGGGGGTGGCCTGAGCCATCAATCTTTTCCTAGGGACAGAGGTGATCCGCTACGCTGTGTACGTGATTGCAACCAGGACAGCGGGTCCGCTCCTTATCATACTGCTGCTAGCGCCTATCGGTAGCGAATGGCGATCAGGGCTTGGGCCAGCTGACTAATGGCAATAGAAAGGCTACCAATGACACTATCCAAGGTGCGATAGCGCTGATGCCACTGCAGGGAAACCACCGCCAAAAGACGATCCTTAAACACCACAGGCAGGACCAAATGGGATTGGGTGGCCGTTATTTCGTAAAAGTCACTGGTCAAGTCATCACGGCTGACATCGGGGGCGGCCTGGATAGTCCGGGTTGCGATCGCGGCCTGCACCAGGGGGTGACTATCCAGACTTTGTCCCTGGAAGTCACCGTAAACGACGGTTGCGCCCCTGCGGCCCGTGTCGATCGCCTGGATGGCACACAGGCTAGCCGACAGGATTTGCCCCCAGCCATCGGCAATAAATTGGAGGGCCTCGCCTTCAGTCACATCCAGGTTGGCTAGCTGGGCCACCCTGGCCATTAGGTCGGCCTGGCGCTTAGCCACATCTAGCTCATAGTTACTCTGCTTGAGCAATACATAGGTATCGGTTGCCTGCTGGACCACCGCCTTTAGCCTAAGGGGATCCCAGGGTTTAGTAATGTAGCGATAGACCTGACCATTGTTAATGGCTTGAACCAGATCCTCAACATCGGTAAACCCGGTGAGAATAATACGCACCGTATCCGGAAAGTCAGGTACCGTTTTACTAAAAAATTCGGTACCGGTCATTTCAGGCATCCGCTGATCGGAGATGATAACGGCGACCTCACCGTTATCTTTTAGGATATCTAGGGCTTTGGTACCGCTTTCAGCCCGCAGCACCTGATATTCGCGGCGAAATGTGCGGTAAAGCAAATCCAAATTATCGGGTTCGTCATCAACCACCAAAAGACGGGGTTTTCGCAAGCGCTGATCTGGGTTTGAGGGACTAATTGCGTTCATAGAGCAACGGGATTACACACAAAATAGACCGTAGTCGCATGGGATAGAAATAAACCGGTGTCTGACGGATACGTTGGGCTACCTGACACGCCTTATTAGTAAACCCACAGGGGTAGGCAACTATCAAGTATTAGCACCGCATAAATTGAGAAGTAACCTCGACCTAGACAGTTATTTTGGATGACCTCTGGTCTGGATGCAACTCGATACAATAGGGTGGCTGCATGGGAGCTAATCAAGATGTTACAGTCATTGCTGCACGCTGCTATCAATGTTTCAGATTTGGCAGCGGCGGAACACTTTTATGGCACGGTTTTAGGTTTGACTAAGGTAGAACGATCCCTGACGTTTTCTGGAGCCTGGTATGGGTTAGGCTCCTTTCAGCTGCATCTAATTACGGCGGAACGGGACTATCTCCTGCCAAATCCCCAGGAAAAGTGGGGGCGGCAGGCTCATCTGGCATTTGCGATCGCAGATTTAGAACCGGTTAAACAGCGATTAACAAAGGCCAAAATACCGATGCAACCGAGTTCCTCTGGTCGAGCCGCCATCTTTATCCATGACCCGGACGGCCATGTGATTGAACTAAACCAAGTTTAATGATTTATTTGGATCGACCCAGGTTCCAACTTAAACCTATTCGTGAAAATTGTTATTCTCATTTTCCTGATTCTCTTCGCGGGGAGCATAGGTATAGAGTTCAGCCTAAGGCTACTATTGGGTTTGGGTAATCCTCCCCTCTACGTAGCTGACGATACCATTGGTTATCTGCTTGCCCCCAACCAGCGGGTGCGGCGCTTTGGCAACCTCATCGCCATCAATCAATACTCAATGCGCTCCCACACCATTGAGCCATCTCGACCGCTCAACACCCTGCGAGTCCTTTTAATTGGTGACTCAGTTGTCAACGGCAACTGGTGGACCGATCAGTCCGAGACCCTATCCACAAGAGTCCAAACCAAGCTCTCCCAGCATAGCGAGACCGTTGAAGTCTTAAATGCGTCAGCCAACTCCTGGGGACCGAGAAACGAACTCGCCTACCTACAACGGTTTGGCACCTTTGAGGCGCAAATAGTCATCCTGGTGATCAACACTGACGACCTGTTTGGCATCGCACCAAGTTCGATCCAGGTCGGTCACGATCGGAGATACCCTGACAAAAAGCCCCGATTGGCCATCCTAGAAGCCGCCAACCGTTCCAAAAAACAATCGCCAGTGCCAGGCTTAAAAGACCTGCAAAATGAATCAGGCGATCGCGTCGGCAAAAATCTGGCGGCGATTCAAGCCATCAACAACCATGTGGCGGCCGGGGGCGGCCAGCTGCTGTTGGCCATGACTCCCCTCAAGCGAGAAGTCCTCGATCGCCCCAAAGACTATGAAGTTGTTGCTCGCCGTCGGGTTGATGAGGTTGTTGCCCAAGAGACCATCCCCTATCTGGATTTTCTGCAGACGTTTCAAACCAATCCTGCACCCGACACGCTCTACCGTGACCATATTCACCTCAGCCCCGCTGGCAACACGCTAGTCGCCCAGACCTTGACCAATCTGATTCTCCAATCGCGATCGCCTGATTCAACGAAGCAATAAGTTTTTTAACAAGAAAACAATATTAGGACTTACGCATTGACAAAAAGCTAAAGATATAGGGCGATATAGAGGTGTTTA
>ERZ1740070.1670-NODE-1670-length-13579-cov-6.370157_pt1 | contig 13579 bp, 9 predicted proteins | sample MGYA00581734_ERZ1740070 | MGnify/ENA primary metagenome ERZ1740070 (study PRJEB43018, sample SAMN04849744) | marine metagenome | isolation source: floating plastic debris | place: Pacific Ocean | collected 2008-09-01 | study: EMG produced TPA metagenomics...
GCCTGGTACGACCCGGGTCGTGTCGCTCTTATGGGGCGCGATCAGCGTTATGCTGTGTGGGCGGCAAAACGCTTGGGGTATCGCACTGTGGTCTATGCGGAATGGGAGCCGCGCTGGCTAAGCTGGGTAGATCGGTTTGGCATGATGCAGGGGGATACGACTGAGAAAATGGCGGCAAAGTATCGCTCTAAGCTAACGGTGGTGGGTGATTTGATGGCGGATGTGGAGTCTGCTGCCAGTGCAGAATTACCCTTTGCCCCTAAAACTCAGATAATTGGTCTGCTGCCGGGGTCAAAGCCGGATAAATTACGGCCTGGGGTGCCGCTGTCGCTTGCGATCGCACAAAACCTCCACACCCAATACCCCCACCTCCAGTTTGTCATCCCTGTCGCCCCCACGGTGACTCCTGCCACCCTGGCCACCTATGCTGACCCTGGTAAAAATGCCACCGTTGAGCTGATGGATGGACCCAGAGCTGATCTGGTCACTCCTGACAACGGTTTAGCCTACTTTCAAATCAAAGACGGACCCAAAGTCTGGCTGTGGACCGAGTTCCCGGCCCATGGTTTGCTTAAACGCTGCACCCTTTGTGTCACCACCGTCGGCGCAAATACGGCCCAGCTGGGTTCCCTGGCGGTGCCCATGGTGGTGTTGCTGCCCACCCAGCAGCTGGATGTGATGCGCACCTGGGACGGTTTGTGGGGTTTGCTGTGTCAGCTGCCCATCGTTGGTTCGCTGCTTACCCAGGTGATTAATACGGTGGCGGTTTACTACATTCAGCGCAGCAATCGCCGGTTTGCCTGGCCTAATATCTGGGCAAAGAAAGAGGTGGTGCCAGAACTGCTGGGTCGGATTACGGCAGACGAGGTGTGCGATCGCATCTCCTCTTATCTAGACCATCCCGAACAGCTAGAAGCCATGAGTCAAACCCTCCGAAACTTACGCGGACCGTCGGGGGCAGCCAGTCGTTTTGCTCAATTAATTCTGGAGGTGTTAAATCAGCCCCAGATAGATTGAAACAAATCGTGAACGGTCTGCGGAATGTAGTCGCAGGCAGCTGTTGCTTGCCAAAGTCTTAGTTTATGCTACGACTACCCAATTGAATTTACGCGGTGACGGTATGTCTGAAGCGTTGTCTCCATCTCAAGATCTGCCCCCTAATGCGACCCAGCCCCTGGTGGTTGAAACTCGAGGGTTAACCAAACAGTTTGATCGTCATGTCGCTGTTGACAATGTCGACTTAGCGATCGCAGCTGGTGAAGTGTATGGATTAATTGGTCCGAATGGTGCGGGTAAAACCACCCTGATTCGTTTGTTGGCAACGGCAGAAGAACCGACTGCTGGGGACGTTCTGATCGGTGGTCAACGGCTAAAGCGGGGACACCCTAATGCCCAGATTAAGCATCAGTTGGGACTACTCCCTGACAATTTCCCCCTCTACGACGATCTCACCGTTGACGAATATCTACAATATTTTGGTCAGCTGTACTATCTGCAGGGGCCTAATCTGCATCAGCGTATCGGCGATGTACTGGCATTGGTCAGTTTAGAGAACAAACGCCATGCTCTCATTAGCGCGCTTTCGCGGGGGATGAAGCAGCGGCTTAGTTTAGCGCGTACGGTGTTGCATAAACCTACCCTACTGCTGTTGGATGAACCGGTGTCTGGATTAGATCCGATTGCTCGGATTGAGTATCGTCAAACCATTAAAATGCTGCAGCAGGAGGGAATTACTATTTTAATTTCGTCCCATATTCTCAGTGATTTAGAAGATTTTTGTACTGCCATTGGCATCATGGAACAGGGCCGACTGGTGCAAAGCGGTCAGCTACATACCCTGTATGAACCTGCAACACAACAGCTGATTATTTCTGTAGTTGATAATATTGATGGGCTAGTTCGCTACTTAAGCGACCAAACGATACCTGCAAGGCCGCTAGACAACAACCAGCTGGCTATTCAGTTTACAGAAGATGCTCAAGCGGCGGCTAATCTCTTACGGCAGCTGATCTCGGCAGACTTTGCCATCACTGAATTTTATCGTACCCAAGAAACCCTGGAAGATATTTTTATTCGCTCTGGCCATGGGCGCACTGCTTAAGCCTCATTCGTAACCCTGACGCAAGTTAACATACGGCAAAACAATGAACTGGATCAATCAAATTGGCAATTGGAATCCTCAATTTTTGCGAGAGTGTCGGGGTCATCTTAAGCCTCGAAGTGTGATAGCGACATTAGGTACGTCGGCTGTATTTCAAATTTTATTTTGTGCCTTAGTCTTTCAAAATGTCACTACTGCATCACAAATAGATGCCCGATGGCTTTATGTTTGTCGTATTTTGATGTGGTTGCTTCCCTATTTTATATTCATAGCCGGTGGATATTACCTGGTAAATGATTTAACCCAGGAAGAAAAAAAAGGAACCCTCAACTTTATTCGTTTGAGCCCGCGACCTGCTAGAGAGATTCTTCTTGGCAAACTATTGGGTGTACCGATTTTGCCCTATTTAGTTGTGCTGTCCGTTGTTCCCCTGCATATTTTTTCCATGGTGCAAATAGGGGTACCGCCAACGTTCTTTTTTAGCTATTACACTCTGTTGGGCGCTACAGCATTTTTTTACTTTAGTCTGGCACTTCTAGCCGGCATTACTCAGAATCTGCAGCCTAAAAAAGCCTCCAGTGCTATCATTTTTGCGGCCTTTAGCCTGCTGATATTTTCTCCTTTCTTTATGTTTTGGAATATAAATACCAGCTGGCGCTATGTGGCTACGGCGTTTCCCCTATTTGATACATCAGCGCCGCGCTCATCCATCGCCTGGCTGTACACTAGCCTGACTGAGGGTAATTTCTGGGCCTATGGATTTACTCTAATCAATCTAATCATTGTTACCGGGTTGGTGTGGTGGATGCTGGAGCGTCTTTTTCACCAGCCTAAAACCACACTTATTAGTAAGCGATGTAGCTATTTACTCACGGCTTACATCAATGTATTGATCTGGGGCTTTTTTCAGCATCGAGAACTGGTGAGCGACCCAGAGCTATTTGTAGGATTTCAAAATCTATATCTAGCCAACTTTGGCTTAGTGTTATTTTTTTTGTTGGCCCTTACACCTCGTCGACAACAGCTATTTGATTGGCTAAGTTACTCAAAAACCAACCTAGCTACACGGCTTTGGATGGATAAAAGCCCTGCCTTTAGCGCTGTAGGGGTAAATATTTTAATTGCTGGTTTATTGGTGTGGCCGTGGCTGATAGTTGTGCTGCGGGCATCATCGGTTTCGATGCATTTTTTAATCATGCCCTTAAGCATTGTTTTGAGTTGGTTAATCTATGCGGCCATTGCCCAAATCATTTTTACAAGCCAGGTGCGTAGCCCAGCGCTTTGGACCGCAGGGAGCATTCTGCTGCTGATTATTGTGCCGTTAATCGCTTTGGTTATTTTTCAAAATGGCACTGCGATGAATCCTCTGTGGATGGTTTATCGGACGGTGTTTGGCTATCCTTTTTCCTTTTATGATGAGACTCCATCTGGTCTTGTAGCAGCTCTCTATGGGGGTATGGCGTTACAAGGCGTTGTTTTGGCTGTTTTGGTGACAGTGCTCCGTCGTCGTTTGCAGCAGCTGAGAAGATTAGTACAGTCACCCAGGGGATAGAACAGTGGGTAGGAGAGATGCGATCGCACAACTAATCCTGAAAACGCTAAACTACCCGATAAAGGTGTAGTTCACTTTCCTCCCCATGCCCTTTCAATACCCCACCACTCGCCGCTGCGACCAAACCGACACCTACCACGGCACCCCCGTTGCCGACCCTTATCGCTGGCTGGAAGACCCCAACTCCGACGAGACTAAAGCCTGGGTTGAGGCCCAAAATGAAGTCACGTTTGGCTATTTGCACGGGCTGTCTGCGGTTGAGCCCCTCAATCAACGGCTAACACAGCTATGGAACTATGAACGCTACAGTGTTCCATTTAAGCGGGGTGGGCGCTACTTTTACTACAAAAATGATGGGTTACAAAACCAGGCGGTCCTCTACACACAGCCGTCTTTGGATACTGAGCCAGCGGTGTTGCTGGACCCCAACACGCTGTCAGAGGATGGCACCGTTGCCCTCGGCAGCATTGCTGTCAGCGAAGATGGACGCTATTTAGCCTACAGTCTCTCTAACTCAGGCTCAGACTGGCTAGAGATGAAAGTGCGCGACATTGAAACCGCTAAAGATACTGCCGACCATCTAAAGTGGAGCAAATTCTCAGGCGCTACCTGGAGTCACGATCATCAAGGCTTTTTCTACAGCCGCTATGATGAGCCCTCATCTGAGTCTCAATTTGAAGAAGTCAACTACTTTCAAAAACTCTTTTACCATCGTCTGGGCACTCCCCAGTCAGACGATACGCTTATTTACGAACGCCCTGATCAAAAAGAATGGGGGTTTCAGGGACAGGTCACTAACGATGGTCGCTATCTGGTCATTTCGGTGTGGCGCGGTACCGAGCGCAGAAATCTGATCTTCTATAAAGATCTCCAAGAGCCCAAGAGCAAAGTCGTTGAGCTGATCAGTGACTTTGAAGCCTCCTATAGTCTAATTGATAATGATGGCACCACATTTTGGTTTCAGACTGATTTAGCAGCATCTCGTGGTCGAGTGATCGCGCTCGATCTGACCCAAGGCAATAGCCCTAAAGAGATTATTTCAGAGACAGACGAAACATTGGGCTCGGTTAGCCTGCTGAACAATCAGTTTGTTGCCAACTATCTTAAAGACGCCTACACGACAATTCAGATTTTTGACCTAGACGGCCAATCTCTAAGAACAGTAGAGCTGCCAGGCATTGGCTCAGCCGGTGGGTTTGATGGTAAAAAAGAAGACACAGAAACGTTTTATCGGTTTTCTAGCTTTACGGTGCCCAGCCGCATCTATCGATACAATATGGAAACCGGAGAACAAGTCCTGTTCCGTGAGGCTGAGGTGGCCTTTGACCCCAGTCAGTATGAAACCCAACAGGTGTTTTACACCAGCAAAGACGGCACACGGGTGCCCATGTTTATTACCCATAAAAAAGGACTGACACCCACTGGTCACACCCCCACACTGCTCTATGGCTATGGCGGATTTAATATCTCTCTGAGCCCCAACTTCTCGGTTAGCAACTTAGTGTGGTTAGAAATGGGAGGAATTTATGCGGTCGCCAACCTGAGAGGGGGCGGAGAATATGGCGAAACCTGGCACCAGGCGGGCACTAAGCTCACTAAGCAAAATGTTTTTGACGACTTTATTAGTGCGGCTGAGTGGTTAGTCGAGAGCAACTACACGGCCCCAGAAAATTTAGCCATCATCGGCGGCAGCAACGGCGGGCTGTTGGTTGGGGCCTGTATGATCCAGCGGCCTGATTTATTTGCAGCAGCTCTGCCAGCGGTGGGGGTGATGGATATGCTGCGATTTAATCAGTTCACCATTGGCTGGGCCTGGGAAAGTGACTATGGGTCACCCCAAGATCCTCAAGAATTTGAGGCGCTCTATGCCTATTCTCCTTTGCACAATCTGACATCTGCCAGCTATCCGGCTACGCTAATTACCACCGCTGACCATGATGATCGCGTGGTGCCCGCCCACAGCTTTAAGTTTGCGGCCGCATTACAGGCGGCTCATCAAGGCGAAAATCCGGTACTTATTCGCATTGAGACCAAGGCGGGCCACGGAGCTGGTAAGCCAACGGTCAAAATTATCGAAGAGGCGGCTGATAAGTGGGCATTTTTAATAGACAGACTCGATCCTGAGAGAAAGAGTTTGACCGTTTAACCTGTTGCGATTTCACACTATGATGCTATCGAACAGGGGGAGCCATCTATCATGTCACAACTGCAAGCCTTTCTGGAAAAACTGCACCATACCTATGCGACAACGGATAGGGGTGAGGTAGCGGCCTACATTCCAGAACTGTCAAAGGCTAACCCAGACTGGTTTGGCATTAGTGTCGTCACCACTGACGGTCAGGTGTTTAATGTGGGTGACACGGCTCAGAATTTTACGATTCAGTCGATTTCTAAAATCTTTTCCTATGGTCTTGCCCTAGAAGATCACAGTCGAGAAGTTTTGCTAAATAAAGTGGGTGTGGAACCGACCGGCGATCCGTTTAACTCGATGATTCGTTTGGATGAAGGATCCCACCGCCCCTACAACCCTATGATTAATGCGGGGGCGATCGCCACTACCAGTCTGCTTAAAGGTGATGGCCCGACCGATAAGCTCAACCGCCTACTTAAAATGGTTGAGGGCTACATTGGCCATGAGGTGTTTATCGATATGCCCACGTTTATGTCAGAACGGGCGACGGGGCATCGCAATCGAGCCATGGCCCATCTGATGCTTAACTTTGGCATGATTGATAAAGATATCGACGCCGCCCTTGACCTCTATTTTCAGCAATGTGCTGTCATGGTGACCTGCCATGATTTGGCAACCATGGCAGCGACTCTGGCAAACCATGGCAAAAACCCAGTTACGCAGGTCCAGGCGGTTAATGAAGACTATGTGCGAGATATCCTCAGCGTGATGTACACCTGTGGTATGTATAACCGAGCTGGAGAGTGGGCCTACAGAGTGGGTATTCCAGCTAAAAGCGGTGTTTCTGGTGGAATTTTAACCGTAGTTCCCGGCAAAGCGGGCATTGCAACATTTTCTCCCCCCATTGATAACAACGGCAACAGCGTTCGTGGACTACACGTGTTTGAAGCTCTGTCAAAAAAATACAACCTACACATGTTTGATCTATCGATGGGTCGATGTACGTTTTGTATTTAAAGTAGTCTCGATAACACTCTCTGATTGAGATGTATTCTAGCCTACACGTCTGATTGATTTATGCAGATCGTGTAGGTTATCCATGCTAATTCCAGGTATGCTGAGAGCCATATTGTTACGGATATCGTAGGTTCAAGCAATGAGTAACAAGTGGAGCAGCGTCAAAAAGAGACAAAAACGTTCAGCCAGAATTAGACGCTACTAGATAAAAGACTCTAAAGTAGCAGAAATAGCTGCCCCAGCAGCTAGCGCTACGGTGTCAGAAGAACCTGAGACCGCTGCTGCAAGGGTTAGTCCCACAGTGTCAGAAGAGCTTGAGACAGCAGCATCAGAGGAAACTGAAACAGTCTTATCGGATGACGCATCATCTGATGATGAATCCGAATAGGTGAAAAGATACAGCGTGGACGACAATACGCTTCTTGCGATTAAGACTTTAGAAGCTTGCGTTATTCTCAATCAATTGTTCTCAGAACGTGACACTGTTTTATGTGACGCGTTTAGGTGACCCGGAGGTATGAGGATGAGGAGACACGGAGATCGAAAAGTGCTCAAACTCTCCGCGTCCCTCTTTCATCGCGTCAGCCTTACCCTGCTACTAATCGACTCTCACCTTTTTGGTCAAAATCGCCATCACCTCATTGGGCTGTCCGGTGGATAATGGACGGCTCCAGTCATTGGGTTCAGCATAGTTAAGCTTGTGCAGCAGTTTGATGGTGGCCTGCACAAAGTTCAAGGTGCCAAACAGCATATGCCGTCCGGTTTCGTAGGCGGTTTCGGGTAACAAAACAGATGAAACAGTGGACGCAGCTACGCCCGATGTAGGGTCTTGAAACATGGTTCTGGTCTCCAAGTATGTGGTTTTAGGTGACCAGAACCTAACGCCTTAGCCCCCCACGTAGTTTCGCAAACGCAGAGGGTAGGGCATAATTGACCCCATCCCATGGATTGCAGGTAATCCGTGGGTTAGCCGTCGGCTAGGTGTGGCTGCACCTGCCGACGGTGCCAAGTAATTAGGTTCTAGTAGAATTACCACCCGTAGAAGTGTTGCAAGCAACGCTTCTACGGGCAGCATTGAGCCACTGTAAAACGGATTTTAGGGTTTCGTCAAGCAGTTGAAAACAGACGGTAACACTGTGGTTTAATCGATTGTCTCAAGTTGCTTTTGGGCAATCGCTATGACGGCGCTGAAAGACTTTACTTCGATCTCTTTTTGTTTGTCTTAACTGTAGGACGTGATTATTTGATCCCATGTCCACATCCCTAACACCTTGACTTTTCACATGTCATTCGAGATTATTGAGACTAATTATCATTAATCCGTCTTTTCCTGATATGAGTCTGGATTTGACCATCCAAGAAGCTGATGAAATTTATGCAGAAGCCCAACAGCATTGCCCGCCTGCAACGTCAGTTGATCATGTGGAGATGATCTATCCTGAGCCGTCTAAGTTAGGCAGAGGCTACAATCGGGAAATGGAGCTGTGTTCGGGGTTAGAGCTATGCATCATGGACATAACGTCCCATGATTTAACGTTGCGAGTCCCAGAAAACAACCATCTAGTCCAGTTTACAGTGTTGCTATCAGGTACCTGCGACAGTGGGGAGCACGTACAGCTCAATGGCCTTCAAAGCTATGTAGGTGGCAGCGGCATCCAACCACAGCACTTTATAAGAACTTCTCGATCTCATAGACAGGTTGGGGTTGATATTCACATGTCCCCAGCTTTATTTCGGCAGTTTTTTGGCAATGCTCAGGGCGAGCTACCTGCCTCACTGCAGCCGCTGGTGCAGGGGAATGACTGGCAGCATAGGTTTTCACCCAAGACAACGGGAGCCATACGGACAGTGGTGCAGCAGATTATTGATTGCCCGTTTCTGGGTACTGCTAAGCGGGCGTATCTGCAAGGTAAAGTGTTTGAGCTGATCGCGCTGCAGCTTGATTGCATTTCAAAAAATGATGCAGCTCCTACTGCAACATCCCCCAAGGCTGATACGGTTGCTCGCCTTCACTATGCGGCTGAAATATTAAGGTCGCGCCTTGAAAACCCACCCTCACAAATCGAGCTGGCTCAGCTGGTGGGCATTGGCCACAGCACCCTAAGCAAAGGATTCCGAGATGTGTTTGACATGACTCCGTTTGCCTACCTGACCCGTCATCGTATGGAACAGGCTGAAAGTTCCCTACGGCAGCCAGACTGTACGGTGGCAGAAGTAGCAAATCGCGTAGGCTATGCAAATCCGGCTCATTTTGCAGCCGCGTTTAAACGTCATTTTGGCATCACCCCCAGCGAATGCATGCGGGGGGTGATGCGCCATCAACTCTGATTTTCTAAATTTTTTGGTCTAAAAATAGGATCTTGCGGTGATGGTGGAGCTTTAGAGTGGATCTCAATCTTTCCTTACCCCTATTCTCATTCCTAATAAGTAAGAACCCTTCGCAATTGAAGGGTGTTATCAGGTGTGAGGGCAATAGCGATCATGATGAAACTTTGGCTAGTGGTGCGGTTAGCAATCGCGTTGAGCATGGTGTGTGGTTTGGCAGTGCCCACCCATGCAGAGGATAAGCTTGAAAGCGGGCGCTCACCCGAGCAATCTCTCTCCCCCTTTCCCCTCTTCCCTTCCTCTCAAACCCTAGCTCAAACGCCACTCGTCCAAATCACCAACATACGGCTAGAAGAAACTGACGCTGGTCTGCAGGTAGTGCTAGAAACTGCAGAGAGTGAACTATCCATGCCAACAACATCGGTATCCGGTGATGCACTGATTGTTGAGATTACCAATGCGGTGCTTGTTGGAGAGGACTTTGAGCAGTTTGAACCTGCTGAGGGGATTGCTGTTATTCAGGTTTCTGAACAGTCGGGTGACCGGGTACAGGTGGTAATCACTGGGGAAAATGCAGCACCAACAGCAGATATTGGGACCGATGCAGAGGGACTGACGCTAAGCGTAGTGCCAGGAACTGCTCAGGCAGGTGAGACTAATGAGTCATTGAGACTTGTAGTCACTGGGGAAGAGGATGAAGGATATAACCCATCGAATGCGAATACGGCAACACGAACAGATACGCCGCTGCGAGATATTCCCCAGTCGATTCAGGTCGTGCCACAACAGGTGTTGGAAGATCGTAATGTAAGAACTCTTACGGAAGCCGTAGAAACAGTCAGTGGCGTTGTCGATGGTGGAAGCTTTTACGGAGCTCCTTCAGGAGGAAGAATCATTAGAGGATTCATTGCAGGAAATAGTGGCGATGCTTCTAGCTTCCGAAACGGATTTCGAGATGCTGGTTACGGGGATTTGGTAGGGATTAATACAGTCGAGCGCGTCGAAGTCCTTAAAGGTCCTGCTTCAGTCCTATTCGGGCAAGTTGAACCTGGCGGGATTATCAATATTGTCACCAAACAGCCCCTGGACGAGCCATACTACAATTTTGCTTTAGAAGTGGGAAACCGTGGATTTTATCAGCCTAGTCTCGATTTATCAGGGCCATTGGACGACAGTGAGGATATTCTTTATCGACTCATCGCTAGCTATCAAGAGTCAGATAATATTCAACCGTTTTTTGAGCCACAGGTGACCACAATTGCACCCTCAATCACCTTGAACTTGGGAGATAGAACAGAGTTAGATCTGTATTACGAATACGTGCGCTATTTTGCCGATGATATTCGAACCGATGCTGTTGTGCTGAACGATGGGAGTCTAACACCTAGAGACTTTTATGTTGGCTATCCGAATCTAAACTTTTTTGATATCACAACTCAAAGATACGGCTACACTCTCAATCATGAATTTAATGACAACTTACAGCTTCGAAATAATCTTGCTGTAACTTCGACTGTTACTACAGATGAGCGTGGTTACGGTATAGGCTTGGTGGACGATCGTTTTATTCAGATAGAGTCTTTGGAATACGACTACTCCACAGATAATTATTTTGGACAAATTGATTTGCTCGGAGCGTTTCAGACTGGTTCGATTTCTCACCAAGTCTTAGCAGGATTTGATTTCAATCACTTTGTCAACCCTATTACTATATCTCAGAACCTGGATATACCTAACCAAGATATTTTTAACCCAAACTACGATTTTTTACCATCGGAAATTGTTCCATTCTTTCAATCAGACACCACAACTCAATCATATGGTGTTTATCTTCAGGATAAAATCACCTTCGCTGACAGCTTCAAGCTATTGGTTGGCGGACGCTATGACTGGATTTCCTATGAGAATGAAATTGACGATTTTGGGTTATTTGGAAATACAATTGACGACCCAGAACAAAATAACAATGCATTCAGCCCTCGTGTTGGTTTAGTCTATCAACCTAGCGACACGGTCTCTCTTTACGCTAGCTACAGTAGATCATTTAGACAGGCCACAGGATTTGATTCCGATAACACAGCATTTGAACCAACAAGAGGAACTCAATACGAAATTGGTGTTAGGACTGACTTTCTAGATGGGAATCTTTCAACGAACTTGGCAGCCTACCATCTCACTAAGACAAATATTTTAACCTCTGACCCAAATGACCCAGCGTTTTCTATCCAAACTGGAGAAGTGCGCAGTCAGGGAATAGAATTGGATGTAACTGGAAAAATTTTGCCCGGTTGGAATATCGTTGCTTCTTATGCATTTACTGATGCAGAGATAACTGAAGATAACTCAATTCCTGAAGGAAATCGATTAAGGGGTGTACCAGAAAACCAAGCTAGCCTTTGGACAACGTATGAGATTCAGGAAGGCGACCTGAGAGGGCTAGGATTTGGTCTGGGACTATTCTATATCGGAGAGCGACAAGGTGACGTAGCTAATTCATTTCAAGTCAGCGATTACTTGCGAACCGATGCAGCACTTTACTATCGTAGAAATCGCTTTGACGCAGCAATCAACATTCGAAACCTCTTTGATATTGATTACGTTAGCATTCCTTTTCGTCAGTCTGCTGTTCAAAGAGGTGAGCCTTTTTCAATTGTTGGTTCTATAAGTTGGGAATTTTAGCTACTGCTCTGAAAAATGAAAATTCCCTGACAACGTTGCCTTATTCATGATCTTGAAGAATCTTCGAAGCTTGGCGATGAGAAAGCGATTAAGCCGTTTAATAAAGCTGTATTTAGTAATATATCTGGTTGTCAGTATTGTGATTGTATCCTGCAATCAATTGATACCTCAGGATATTGTTAACCCAACAGAGCCGCCATTGACTATCTCTGAATGTCGAGTTGTCCAGCACAAATTGGGTGAAGTCTGTATTCCAACTCAACCGCAACGTGTTGTCGCGTTAGACCCCCGGTACATATTGGATCATCTACTATCTCTAGAGATTAATCCAATTGGCTACGCCGCCTATCCCGAAGGAGAAAAAATCTATTTAGTTGGCATACCGCCTGAAGAAGTTCAAGATATTGAGTATGTCGGTAGTGCATCTCAACCATCCTTGGAGAAGATCGCCGTCCTCAAACCAGATCTCATTCTGACAATCAACGAGCAAACATACAGACAACTGCTGGCAATTGCTCCCAGTGTCTTAATAGACTACGATGAAATAAAAAATTCATTCAAAAAAAATCTTCGAATAATTGCGCGGTTGTTTGACAGGGAAGAAAAGGCTGAAGAAGTTATAAGTGCTTATGAAAGCCGCATCAAGCAAATAAGAGATAGCATTGGCGAAAAGCTTGATAAGATAGAAATCTCAGTTGTTGTTCAACATCATGGCGAGTTTTGGGCGATGTCAGCCGAATCGGGTATTTCTCAAGTGCTAGCTGATATCGGCATAGAACATACAGTCCCCTCGTCCAGTGTTGGGCCGTTTAGCATCGAAAAACTTAGCAAATACGATGCTGACATTATGTTTTTTCTTAACGCTGACAATCGACCGGTTTCTTATTTCTTTCAGCATCCCATTATTTCTTCTCTGGAGGCAGTGAAAAACAATAGAGCTTACGTCGTTGATCCAGATATTTGGTGGGCTTACGGTCCCATAGGTATCAATAGATTACTGAATGAGCTTTCTCAGCATCTATCTCAATCCCTTCCAAGTCTTTAACTTGGAGAATTGGAAAAGCTATACAAACCATTCAAATCAGCTTTTTCTAAACACAAATCTTTAGGTAGCCAAATGATTGCAATATTCTAGGACTTCTCACAGTTCTGGCATGGGCTCATCAAAATCTTCCGAAATCGCTACAGGTAATCCCCGCAGCGGGTAAGAGGAATTAAACGCTTGATCATTTTGCTGCTGTTCATCAGCCTTTATTCCCAACTGCATTATTTTTAGTAGGTCCAGCATTGCCTGAACCAACTCATCAGGCGACTGCTCAATTACCTGAATTAGTTCTTCCCTGGGCGTCATCGTATACCTTCTCAGCGACTTAGCAACCTATTGTAATTCTCCACTCGTATCATAGCCAATGGTCACCCTCCGGCCTCACCCCCTGCGGCATCTGCTCCGCTATGCTAAACCCTTCCAGGTCCAAATCGCAGCTGCCACCCTCTGCTCCGTCTTTCGTACCCTCTTTGATCTCGCTCCCCCTTTCCTCATCGGTGTCGCCGTCGATATTCTTGTTCAGCAAGAGACCTCCCAACTGTCCCGTCTAGGCATCCAAACTGTCCACACGCAGCTGGTGGTCGTCTCTCTCCTCACCATTCTCACCTGGGGTCTCGAATCCCTCACCCAATATGGCGCTGACCAACTGTGGCGCAACCTGGCCCAAACCCTACTGCACGACCTGCGCGTCGATGCCTATGGCCACATGCAGCGGCTAGAGATCAGCTA
>ERZ1740070.1673-NODE-1673-length-13575-cov-5.130695_pt1 | contig 13575 bp, 14 predicted proteins | sample MGYA00581734_ERZ1740070 | MGnify/ENA primary metagenome ERZ1740070 (study PRJEB43018, sample SAMN04849744) | marine metagenome | isolation source: floating plastic debris | place: Pacific Ocean | collected 2008-09-01 | study: EMG produced TPA metagenomics...
TTGGCTCTGGCATATTTGCTGATGTGCTACCTGGAGCAGAAGGCAATGCTGGCAGTATCGATATTATAGCTGAGCGGCTGCAGGTTGCAGAGAATGCAGTGATTAACGTGAGTAGTCTGGGAGAAGGGAATGCCAGCGACCTGACTATTGCGGCAGACCAAGTTTTACTCACCCAGGGAGGAGCCTTAACAGCAGAAGTCGCCGCTGGCAACCAGGGAAATATTTTCTTGACAGCTGATAGTTTGTTGTTCATGAGAGGGGACGCAACGATTTCGGCCAATGCCACCAACCAGGCCACTGGCGGTAATATAACGATTGAGGCCCCCATTATTTTAGGACTAGACAACAGCGACATTATCGCCAACGCTGTAGAAGCCACTGGGGGCAATATAGACATCACAACCCAAGGGCTTCTAGGGTTAGAATTTCGTGACTTTCGGACTCCCGAGAGTGATATTACTGCCAGTTCAGAGTTTGGCCGTAGCGGTACAGTGACCATCACAGAGCTAAACCCAAATATCCTTCAAGATACTCTTTCACTACCAGTAGAAACTGCCCCTCCTCCTTTAGCTCAGGGTTGCCGTGCCTATGGAGGTGACCAGATCAGTCGTTTTGTCCGTACAGGACGGGGAGGCTTGCCCACAAATCCATTAGATGCGTTGAGTGATACAACAATCTGGCAAGATATTTCTCCCTTAGAGGCAAATCCTGACTCCTTATCAGCCTCCTCCTTAACGTTAGAGGAGGAGGCTAATCCCATTACCCAGGCACCTACTCATCCTCTAATGGAAGCTCAACAGTGGACTCGTGATGCAACTGGAACTGTCATTCTGACTGCTCAGAGTACTGTTCCTCCTCCTGTGGGACAGCAGCTTGGATGTTCATAGGGCCTGGTCACTAACAAATATCTCAGAGTTGAGCCATCCCCCTAGTTACGTTGACTGTCTCAGGCATCTATATTCGTTTTGATTTTTTTCTGATTTTTTGGCTCTAATCTTGCATATCCATCCCGAGTTAACTGTAGAGCTTGGTTGTCCGATGCAATTCGGATAATAAGAAAAAAACATAATATCTCGACATTGCTAATTGCCAGCATGGACTGAGGAGTTAAATGCTGGCAATTAGCGAAGATTTAAACTTTTGGAGTGACATTTTTGGCATTGAAGATAATTCCCTCAAAGTGTTGCTAACCAAAACGAATAGAACCATTGATACAATGCTGAATCTCTGTTGGAGAGAATTAAGGATGAATCAATCAGATGTCTTAATCGTTGATCATACAAAATCAGGAGAGTCTCAGAAGATTTTTCCTCAGCCAGCAGCATTGTCTAGCCATGCTCTTCTATGGAAAGATATCTGCCTGGAATATCACATTCAACCGGGATCAGTAGATACTGGCCACATGGTTGCATCTATGCATCAGGTGATAATGTGTCTGTCAGATACCTCTTATCCCGCAAAGCTTTGGTTCGACAAAGAAGTTCAGCCAGCAATGGTGCACGCTGAAACTATTTCTATTATTCCAACTGAGACAACGTATCGAATCAAGTGGGAACATGAAAAACATTTTTTGATTCTAGGCTTTGAATCTTCTTGGTTGAAACGAGTAAATCGAGAGTTGATGAATTGCGATCACGTTCAACCTACCTCCAAAGTTATTCCATGTAGAGATTCTCTTATCCAAGGAATTCTACTTGGGCTAAAACAAGGACTTGAAAGTTGTCACTCAGTCAGTAATATTTATGTGGAGCAGCTTAAAACGACGTTGGCAATTTATCTGCTGCGTCACTATTCCACATGTTTCATAGATTCTGTTTCATGTGAAGATGGGCTGTCTCGCGATCAGCTTAGACAGGTGATCGCCTATATCCAGGCAAACCTCCACCAATCGATCAAATTAAATGACATTGCCCAGAGTTTAAACATGAGTCAGTACTATTTCTGTCGTTTATTCCGCGACTCCATGGGCACATCACCCTACAAATATGTTATTTCTCAGCGGGTTAAGCGAGCTAAGCATCTGCTACAGCGATCTCAACAGCAAACCATTGCTGATATTGCCATAGATTGTGGCTTTTCCAGCCAGAGTCACCTTTGCAAATATTTTTGGCAGCTCCTTGGCATTACACCGAGTGCATACAGAAAAAGCTACGTCGGCTGTGGTCAGGTTGCTTGAGGTGCTGCGTCCCAAACTCGATCACGCAGCTCTTGTTTATCCTAAAAATACAGTGGAGACACATTTAGTCATGCAAACTCTTCTTGAAAAAACATCTGTTACTAGCCAACCTCAGCAGGTTTCTCGCCATAGTAAGAACAACCATATTATGCTCATTGCTGAAGCGATAGAATATGCAGAAACATTGCAGATAAGCCTAAATCTCAAAGGTTATAAAACCATAGTTATCCATGATGGTTTTCGTGGTCTTTCTGCCATTAGGCAACATTTGCCTAATTTAGTGCTTATTGGCTGGTCGCCTCTAAGGCTAACAGGTTTAGAGATTTGTCGTCGTTTAAAGGCAAGTGGAAGCCCTGTACCCATGATTTTGTTGACTCAAGAAAATCATGTCTCACAGCGAATTTCAGGTCTTCAAGCAGGAGCTAATGACTGTATTTCTCCACCTTTTATACAAGAAGAATTGTTTGCTCGAATTCAGACGAATTTAAAGAATCATTCTACCGAGCAATTTAAAAAACCGATGCTGCAGTGTGCTGATCTATATCTGAATCGGAACACTCGCGAAGTCTTCCGTGGCAACCGCCATATTCCATTGACGACAACCGAGTTTAATCTATTGGAATATATGATGGAGCACTATTTTCAAGTCTTGACTCGTGCCCAGATTCTACAAAATGTTTGGGGTTATGATTTTATGGGGAACTCCAACATTATTGAAGTCTATGTTCGTTATCTAAGGCAGAAACTGAGAGGATCTCATGATAATTGCCTGATCCATACAATACGTGGCATAGGTTATATCCTGCGAGAACCTAGTTAGCCAGAATAACCTCTTCATGTCTCAACGGGGTAACAGCAATTTCCTTCTAAAACTTGGTCGCAAGATACGTGGAGAACATGCATGAATGTAGTAGAAAAGATCTATGAGCGACACGCAATTACATACGTTGATGAGCAACATACGCTTTCTGAATCAGAAGAACAAGATCTGTTGGAAACAATAATTGAGAATGATGGTGGTTTTGATAGTGAGCATTGGCATTTTGTCATCCTTAACAAATCCGAACTAAATGGCAGAATCCAAAATAACTTTGGTGATGACCAATTGTACATGCTCAATACCTCTTTCTTTATTCTGCTGACGATGGAATTAAAAGCGTGGCAGAAGGAGCCAAAAAGATATTGGATGAATGCACATAAGATAATGCAGTCCTTAATGTTTACAGCTGAGGATTTCGGTTATCGATCTTGTTCAGTAGCAGAGTTTGATATTGAGGGGGTGGCTGAACGCATGAATCTATCCGAAGATTATGTCATAGGACCAATGGCAGCCATTGGAAAAAGCAGAAATATGACAATAAAGCACTCAACTTCGCAAGAATTTAGAAGGTAAGATGCTTGTTTCTACAATAGAATGTTCTTGAGGTGAATAGAAAAGACTTGACCTGATCAATCTTTCATTCTGAAGATTTGTGCCCCTGGATCCATCTGCAGATATGGCAGGGTAAGTAATTAAACTTTAGTGAGTTTTCAGCATCACCATTCCCCGACAGATTTACAACCGCATAAACGCATTCGAGTAGGCTTGCCAAGATACGCCTGATGGTTGACTTCTTGAGCTGAGTCTCTAAGTAGGTCAAAACTTACAGAGCTGAAAATCGGATAAACATCATTTCCTGCTAGAATCACAATTTTTGAATATTAACTAACGTAATTTGTTTGAAGGAGACTACCATGAAGACTGATAGACCCTTAGAAATCTCTCTGTTTTTGATTCGCATCAGCGTTGCAGCTTTTTTCCTGGTTTGGGCAATTGGAAAAATTGTTGCGCCTGGAATCACCCAAGCCATTGCTGAATCCTATTATTCCTCACCCGTTACGGGGGGTATTTCAGTGACCATGGGGATTTTACAGCTAGCGATTGTTCTCGCTTTTCTAGCAGGTTTGTTTAAGACGTGGACCTATGGTTTGCTATTGGGGATGCACACACTTTCTGTATTGGTTTCACTCAAAGTATTGGTTAAACCATTTGAAGCTCCTAACTTTTTATTCTGGGCTGCCATTCCTACATTGGCTGCTTTAATCACACTGTTTTTATTGCGCGAACGTGACCAGCTTTTTATTTTAGGTCGCCGTCAGTCCCCCCAAGAGGGTGTTCAGCAGATTTAATCAGGAAATACCCTACCCTCACCCCAACATAACTAAATCAGATTTGGAGGATGGAAATGTTATTATCTAAAGGCTTTGAAGTTGAACTTTTTACAGGGAGATTCTCAGGTGAATCTATTGGTTTAGGTCAGGATATTGCTGAAACTTTGCCCTATTTTGTTTGTGAGCCTGACAATCGGAATGTTCAGTATATCACTCCACCTTTAATGTATTACGACAGGATTTTAGGTGCGTTGATTGAGCCAAGGCGTTTGCTGAGACACTATCTACATTCATTGGGAGACTACACCATTCTTCCAGGTAGTACCCTATCCTTAGGCCATACTAACCAATTCTATCGTTCAACTCCTGATAATCCTTACCACACCTATATCGAACAAACCTATGGTACCGATGTGGTAACGGCAGGTGCTCACATTAATATTGGCATTCCAGATACTGAGTCTCTCCTCAGGGCCTATCGGTTAATTCGGTTAGAAGCCCCATTATTTCTTGCATTGAGTGCCTCGTCTCCATTCCTAGATGACACTATAACGGGTTTGCACTCTACCCGCTGGCAGCTGATTCCAAAGACGCCTGCTCATGTTCCATTCTTCTCTGACCACCAACATTTTGTTACATGGACTAAAGAACAGCTCTCGAATGGATCTATGCAAAATGTGCGCCATTTATGGTGCTCTGTCCGCCCTAGTGGCACTGCATGCCCCTGCAGTTTAAATCGTCTAGAGCTTCGTATTAGTGATTTAGTTAGCGATCCACTAGCTTTATTGGCCATTACAACATTGCTTGAGATGCGTATCCTGATGCTTTTTAACTCATCAAAATCTTCAAGGCTCGATCCCTTAGACCCTGGTACAAGCAAATTTACCCCTGACGAACTTATCGAAATTACAGCTTACAATGAGCAATCTGTGGCAGCTAAGAGTCTGGATGCCATGGTCGTTCATTGGCAAACGGGTGAATGGCTATCAGCTCGTGAATGGCTCTTTACTTTATATGAACAGGTTCAACCCTTAGCAAAAGAGAACAATGTGGATTTCTGGCTAAAGCCAATTCTCAGAATTTTAGACGAAGGCAACGAAGCCCAGCAGTGGCTGAAACTCTATGCTAAGGGAGAAATGCCAGGTAGCATTTTGAGTCGAGCTATTCAGACAGTCCAACATCAAGAGATGGTCTTGATGGATGAACTTGTGGCAGCTTGAGTTTGGTGGAAAAGAGCACTTAACTATTGTCTCAAACGCCCAGAGTTCTGCTAGTTTTCAATATTCTGATAGAGCTGTTGCGGCAGTTGTCTGATAGCAGTTACAAAGGTTGTTTGTTGTTGGAACTGTTGAAAGTTAACTAAGAGTGGAAAGAGATGAATCTAGTAAACAGAGAACGCAAGTTTCTAAAGTACTTAGCTATCAATCCTTTAGAGGTAATTGAAGCGAAGCTCCGAGCAAGTTTAATAAGCTTAAAAGCCTTAATAAGCAAGGCTTCTAAACGCCTTGCTTTATACTTAGATATTGCCATGGATTCAGGTTTGCATTTAGCTATTAATGAATTTGTGTTGTTTCACGCTTCCCTTTTAGCTTTATTGCACTTCGTTGCAGCGGCGCTTCAAACACCCCGACAAAGAGCGCCGTCCCCCAGATCCTTTGCCAGATTGGAGAAGACTTTGGACATAGAAGGCTGGGATAAATCAATCTCTTTGCCCACAGCCGTCATAAAGCCGCTGTTTATTGTGACACGGCGCAACAAGCGTAAGATCGAGAGCTGATCATCCATTCGTTTTTCAAATAACTATTAGACATATGTTACCTCTACCAATCAATTGGCAAATGAGCAATACTTAGTTCATAGGCGAATGGAGCGGATCATAAAAGTCTGAAAATATCGTCTGTCTTTACACAGAGCCTGATGTACCCCTTTTGCTACTACACCATTACAAAACAGGAATAAGATTATGTCTCTTCAAGAGAAACTTGATGCTTTTAAGGGTTTTGTTACATGAACAGAGTAAAGAGAGAGCTTTTACAAGAGCTGTCGCGAGATTAGTCTTCAACCCAAACGGTGTCAGGCTTGGCGACTTGAATCATGCGATTAAGCACTGAACACTGAATCAACAGTTCAGTGACCTGGTTGTCAAACTTGCGAGAGCGTAGCTTACCGCCAAAGATGGCTTTGAGACGGAACATCGTCGTTTCAGCAATCGAACGTCGATGATAGTTGGACTGCTGCTTCCACGTCTTTCGTCCCCGTTTGCGGATGACCCGTAGATTCTCGTCCCATGGATGAGGTGGCGCTTTGCAGTTGCCATGCTGCCAGATCTTGGCATTCTTTTGTGGTGGAATCACCGCCTCGGCTCCTCGATCTGTTAAGGCATCGTAGCAGCGTCGCTTGTCGTAGGCTCCATCGGCTGAAACCTTCTCTATATCTGCCTCAGTGACCTCCAATAGGTCAGGTAAGACTTCACTATCATGAACGTCGTTTGTGGTGACCACGACACTCAGAATTTCGCCTGTTGACTCATCGATACCCAGATGTAGCTTACGCTAAGTTCGTCGCTTACTAATGCCGTGCTGACGTGTCTTTCACTCCCCTTCTCCGTATACCTTTACGCCCGTTGAGTCGACCACCAGATGCACCGCCCCTGACTTAGGTACCACTGGCAACGTGATGCTCAGCTTCCCCTTCCGTCTCGATACCGTGCTGTGTTCCGGTATCGGTAAGTCTACACCCATCAGCTCAAAAAGTGAGGCTATCAACCCTTCCGTCTGTCGTCCCGCCAAGCCATAGACGCTTTTGATCGTCTCAAACGTCGAAATCGCCAAATCTGTATAGGTCGGTGACGCGCCACGACGGCCCGTTAGAGTCTCTTCTAGCCAGCCATTAATGACATCCTCTGAAAGCCAAAACGTCAGACTGCCCCGTTGCTTCACACCAGCGTTATACTCAGACCAGTTGCGGATTCGGTAGCTCATGGATGCTCGGTTTTTGGTGGTACTTAAACCTTAGTCCATTACCGACTCCGTGACTCTTTCATGCAACAACACCCTGTAAATGTATTACGTTTTCTATAATTTTTTTTACGCAAGTGAGATTTGCTAGGAGAACGGATATGAAAAATCGCCGGTCACATACGTTACACAAAGGTGAGTTACTTGTTCAGCAGTATAAACACACACCTAATGAACTTACACAGCAGATACCCAATTACATTAATACTAATATGCCTCGGCAGCATGCAGAATTTTATGCTGGGTTGTCGTATTTGCCTCTAGCTATCTTGGATAATAAAGGTCGTCCATGGGTCAGTCTTCTTGTAGCTAAATCGATGAATGATGCATCGGTGGGCATCAATGTGTCTGACAATAATGAGATGCATGTTGTCTCCCACATGAACCCTTTAGATCCTTTTATTCGGATTCTTAAGCAAACCCATCTTGACGTAAACGATAAACGTACACTTTTTGCTGGTGTTGGCGTTGATTTTTCCAATAGACGTCGTAATAAGTTATCAGGAATAATAACTGCGTCAATCGTCAACTCAGCTGGCAAAATAAGTCTTCGCTTAAAGTCTGATGAACATCTAGGTAACTGTCCCAAATATATTACTATTCGGTCATTGGCACCCTGTCTCCGACACGCAGAAGTGAGTCTGGATCAGTTTGAATCATTTACTTCACAATTACCTACATCCTGTAAAGAGACTATCAATCAGTCAAGCTCTGTATTTTTAGCCACAAAGCATGTGCCAGACGATGAGACCTCCATTGATGACCAAAGAGATATGGGATTAAATCATCGAGGTGGATCTCCTGGTTTTGTCCGAGTCTTTGAAGACATTGAAAAAGAAGCAGATGGAGAAGAATTCATCTCTACATATTTAGTGTTACCCGATTACTCAGGTAATCGCTTTTATCAATCGTTGGGTAATATACAAGCGGATAAGCAGGTTGGACTGATATTTCCAGACTTTAGCAATGGCAATATGCTGTATGTCACTGGCGAGGCAGAAAACTTGTTTGATGAGGAAGCTGAGGAACTCATGCCTCGTGTGAGTTTGCTCACTCGAATTCGAGTGACGGGCGCAGTGTTTATTCAGCAGGGTTTGAATTTACGCATGGTTTCCAATGAGCAGTTTTCTCCTTATAACCCTCCGGTCAAATACCTACGTCAAGAATTAGAGCAAATGGGTCACTTGAGTGAGCCCAACATAAGTTCAGATCAATCATTGAATGCAAAGTTAGTCTCAACTCAGAAGTTAACAGATAGTGTGAGTACATTTACGTTTCAATTATCGACATTTATTGACGCTCCGGCCCCTGGCGGCTTTGGTGTGTTTGACTTTTCGGGAATCCTGAATTCTGGATATAGTCACATGAATGAAGTCAACCCACAGATGGTGAATGAAGATTATATTCGCACCTGGACGTTATCGAATGCACCAAGCTTTGATATTGAGACGAAAAAATTCACCCCGGTTAATCAAGTCAGTGTTACTGTCAAACGTAAAATCGGTGGTTTGATTTCCAACTTCTTGCATGACGATACCACGGTTCATGCTCAAGGTGCCGATCAAGCCATGGAATTACAATTTAAAGGGACAGGCGTTGGTTTTAGTTGTTTTACAGATAACCCTGCGTCGTTGCGACCTAAAGTTCCGTCAAAAATGCTCTGGATAGCTGGAGGTGTAGGCTTTACACCCTTTATGTCGATGTGGGACGGGATTTTGAATGTGACTAGTGCGTTTCCAGAAGGAGAAGAATCATTATCGACAGATATTGTGCTGTTGTTTTCTGGGCGTGATGATGATTTAGGTTTATTAAGGCACTTTTTATCGAGAGTAAATTCACTGCCTGATAGTATTGGGATCAGCATTTTTGCATACCAAAGCATCGGTATTGAATCGTCAAAAGCTCAAGATGCATATGACCTGTTAATTAAGGAATTTCCCAACTCTCCTTTACATATTGAACAAAGGCGAATACAAAACTCTGACTTTGAAAACATTGGAAATTTAATGGATAGAGAAGTTTTCTTATGTGGTCCAGGGGCTTTAATGAAACTTGCTCAGGAATCGCTGAGTTCGCTGAGTGGAGACCAATTGAAACTACATCAAGAATCCTATTTTTTCTAGAGTTAGAAGCGTAACAACTGGTTGCGGGTTTTGATAGATGCTAGCCTAAAATTTTGAACAATAGATTTTCAGTAGAAGTTAAATGAGTCAAGATTCTCTGCATAGGTATTTCTGTCAAAGAACTCCGCTCCAAGATCCTTTTCCAGCTTAGAGATGCTCCTAAAAATAGAAGGTTTTTGACAAAGAGATCTCTTTGTCAAAAACCGTAAAACTAACGGTTATTGCAACTAACAACCGGGATGAGATGCGCAAATATATCAAGTACAATCATCTGGTGGCTAACTGCGTCATCTTTCATAACGTGGTTGAACTTACTTGTATGCTCAATCAATTGCATGCCGAAGAGCATCACGTTGCTCCAGAGACCATCTCGGCATTGAGTCCTTATCTGACATGGCATATCCATCGATTTAGCTGGTACCATCCCGATTTGAAACGGCAGCCGTTCCCCATTGACTATGAATTAGCGTTTGGGATGCCGGTTAATATATGAAACATATTTCAAAACAAGCCTACATGCGACTTTCACTTGAAATGTATATATGAACAAAGCTTCAGACCCTATGACACCTTTTCGTTAGTCCATGCCATACCCCTAGTTAGTTAACTGTCTCAGATATCTAGATTCATTTTGATTTTTTTCTGATTTTTTTGGTCTAATATTGCATATCCATCCCAAGTCATCTGTAAAGCTTGGTTGTCCAATGCAATTCCAGCATGAACTGAGAAGTTAAATGCTGGCAATTAGCGAAGATTTCAACTAAAGAGATCTCTTTGTCAAAAGCCGTGAAGCTATCGCTTGTTGCGACACGGCAAAACAAGCGTGAGATTGAGGACTGACTCTCATTCGTTTTTTGAATAACTATTAGACATATATTGCTTCTACCAATTAATAAGCGAATGAGCAATACTTAATTCATAGGCAAATGAAGCGGTTTACAAAAGTCTGAAAACATCGTCAGTCTTTACTTATAGCCTGATGTGACCTGCCTGCCACTCAAAACTACAAACTAGGAACTAGGAATAAGACTATGTCTCTTCAAGAAAAACTTGATGCTTTTAAGGCTGACTTTGAAGCCAACAAGGCCCCTGCCGCAGCGGTGGAAGCCTTTCATCGTTCCACCCGTGAATTGATCGAAAATGGAAATGCCGATCGCGCCCTCAAAGCCGGTGAACGAGCACCCGAATTTACGTTGTCGGATCCAGACGGCAACCTTGTCTCTTCGAGAGCTTTGCTCGCTAAAGGCCCCTTGGTCCTGACTTTCTATCGTGGTGTCTGGTGCCCCTACTGTAATTTGGAACTACGAGCCCTCGAAGAGGTTGCTGACGACATCCGTTCCCGAGGTGCTTCACTTCTGGCGATTTCCCTGCAAGGAGCGTCAAGCAGTCGCAAGTCTCAAAGAGAGAATAAGCTGAGTTATCCAATCCTCACAGACCAGGGTGGAGACTTGGCAGAACAGTTTGGTCTGCGCTGGACATTGCAGCCCTATGTGATTGAATTCTTTAAGATGTTCCAGGTAGATCTTCCAAAGATTCAGAACGATGACAAATGGACCTTGCCCATGCCTGCAAGGTATGTCATCGACACTGATGGCACCATTGCCTATGCAGAGGTTAATCCAGATTATACTCGTCGCCCTGAGCCTAGCGATCTGTTCCCAGTTCTCGATAAACTCGTTCTTTCAACAGCGCACTAACAGACAACGCACTATCGTTTCTCCCTTGGGGTAACACCTAGAGACCATTACCCCAAGGCAACAGACCATAAGCGCAATGAAAATTTTTGGAAGTAATTGACATGAATTCTGCATAACAAACGAGGAATTATGACAACTCAAGTAGCGAACAACTTCACACAAGTCCGATACGGTACCGAACCGGTCGATGGCATCAACATCTTTTATCGGGAGTCCGGAAGTGCCCAGCAACGAGCAGTCGTATTGCTCCATGGCTATCCAGCTTCATCGCACATGTATCGTGATGTTCTAGCTGCACTTGGTGACAAGTTTTACCTGATTGCTCCCGACTATCCAGGCTTCGGCAACAGTGACTTTCCAGATTCTAAAGATTACGAATACACGTTCGCCAATCTGGCCACAACGATTGACAAGTTCCTTGAGCAGAGAGGCCTCACGGAGTTTGTGCTGGTGATGCAGGACTACGGAGCACCGGTTGGTTATCGGTTGGCAACGAAATATCCCGACCGAGTCAAAGGCCTGATCGTAATGAACGGTAATGCCTACGAAGAGGGTTTCCATCCAGAGAACTCAGCGCCAGTTAACGATTACTGGAAAAACCGCACGGCTGAAAACGAAACAATGATCGTCGGCCAGCTCATGAGTCTCGAAGGCATCAAATGGATGTATACCGAAGGTACGCGGAACCCCGAGGGCATCAACCCGGACAACTGGGTTCTTGACTTCGCCCGAATTGATCGACCTGGCCAGCAGCAAGTGCAGTTGGATTTATTTTACGACTACCAAAACAACGTCAAACTGTATCCGCAGTGGCAAGCGTTTCTTCGCGAACACCAGCCACCGATATTAATTGCCTGGGGTGCAAACGATCCGATTTTCATTGCCGCGGGTGCTGAAGCATATCGAAAGCACCTCGACGACATTGACTTTCACCTGCTCGACACCGGACACTTTGTGCTGGAAGAAGATGCTCCGCAGGTCATTGAGAAGATGCGTGATTTCCTGCAGCGAAACAAATTTTAGCATCAGAAAACAAAAACAACTTTATTTCAATCGAAAAGGAGACAATCATGTCACTTAACCACCCGAAAACCAGTAGGTTGGCACGCATTAAGCAATCGTTTTTTGAGCTGCCAACCTGGGTACAAATCTGGATGAATTTTATCCTTGGACCGATAAATTTGGCCACACTCGCGTTTCTTAACCAACCTGCTGGCGGTCTGATCGCGGCATTGGCGGTGGGCGGAATGATCTTCACCGTAGTTATTGTTATCGCTGTTGGCAAGTTTTCCAAAGTAGCCGGGGTTGCGCATGTACTACTCTGGACACCACTTGTTTTGATATTGCTGTTTGCTAGGCCGGACGGCACCACAGCCTATCAGGTGTTTTTGACAGCTCTATTAGTTATCGACTTGATATCCCTAGGGTTCGACTTTAATGATGTACGGATTTCACTCAAGCCCAGTTACTTCAGGAATAACTCTCGCAACTCAAGACGTATTTAGTATTGTTTACAACAACAAGTAGTCCCAATATCTCAATCATTTACTAACAATCAACAAAAAGGATAGAACCCATGAAAATCTCAGATAGCACAATTCTTGTCACAGGTGCCAATCGCGGAATCGGTCTCGCTTTAGTTGAGAAGTCGCTTGAAAAAGGAGCGGCTAAGGTCTACGCAACATATCGCTCAGAGAGCAATCGCTCGATGCTTACTGAACTCGGTGAACGGGTCGTTCCTGTTCATCTCGACCTCGGAAACCAGACAACAATTGCACAGCTTGCTCAATCAGTGCCCTCACTGGATATCCTCATCAACAATGCAGGTATCCTTACCGCCTTGAGTTTGCTAGGGGATACTGAAGAGCAATTGCGTAACGATATCGAAACCAACGTCTTTGGAACACTCGCAGTTATCAAGGCAATGCTACCCGCTCTCAAGAAAGAAAGATCAGCCACAATCGTCAATGTTGCCAGCATCACTAGCCTTGCAGCCATGCCAAGTTTAGGGGTTCATTTCACTGAGTATTAGACGACAATTAGATAGGCGGGTATAAGGCGACAACTAGATAGGCGTCTCACCAACAGAACAAAATAGGTTTGTTATCGGCACCTTGTAGACCCAAGAAAAGACACCAGACGCAGACCCAAAACGAAAAAAGGGATTGCGACCGGTGCCACTACTTATAGAACCCTATCAAGCGCGAGTGTATATGAATGCCCGAGACTACGGACTGAGTCAGCAGGACTCAGCAACGATAGCGGAAATCTCAGAACGCAGCGGCCAGCGAATTGAATCTGGAACGTTGCAACCAAACCGAGGACGGATAAGGGATTGGCGTGCCTATTTGCATGGCTTCGGCAGAATGACGTCCACTTCGGCACCCCCACATTAAAAAGCGAGATCAGGG
>ERZ1740070.1676-NODE-1676-length-13552-cov-7.981922_pt1 | contig 13552 bp, 9 predicted proteins | sample MGYA00581734_ERZ1740070 | MGnify/ENA primary metagenome ERZ1740070 (study PRJEB43018, sample SAMN04849744) | marine metagenome | isolation source: floating plastic debris | place: Pacific Ocean | collected 2008-09-01 | study: EMG produced TPA metagenomics...
GGAAACACGGATCTGCACGACCGGACGCAAAGAGGTATCCGTCGGTGGCCCCGAACAGAACCGTGTTTCCGATGATGGTGTTATCAGCCGCCACCAGAGGTGACATCATCGGCGGGCGGACAACCACAATGCCACCCGACAAGCCTTTGCCGACATAGTCATTGGCATCGCCTGACACTTCCAGCTTAAGACCCGGAGCAGCAAACGCGCCAAGCGACTGGCCTGCAGAGCCGGTTAGTTTCACGGTCAAATGGTTGGGCTGCAGCGCATTGCGCATACCAAACGATTTGACGATATGAGAGGACGTCCGCGTACCAACAGTCCGATGCGTGTTTTGCACCGCGTATGACAGCTGCATCTTCTCACCATCCTCAAGGAACCGCGCCGCGTCGCGCACGATCTCGGCATCAAGCGTATCTGGCACAGCATTGCGCGGACGATTGCGGTCGTACTCAATGTCGTCCGACCCATCCACACGGATCAGAAGCGGATTAAGGTCAAGGTCATCCAGATGATCCGACCCACGCGACACCTGAGATAACAGGTCCGCACGACCAATCACTTCCTCAATCGAACGTGCCCCGATAGACGCCAGGACTTCGCGCACTTCTTGCGCGTAGAACGTTATCAGGTTCACAACCTTGTCCGCATTCCCGGTGAACTTGGCCCGCAGCTCCTCGTCCTGGGTGCAAACCCCGACGGGGCAGGTGTTCGACTGGCACTGGCGCACCATAATACAGCCCATCGCGATCAAAGCCGCCGTGCCGATGCCGTATTCCTCGGCCCCCAGCATCGCCGCCATGACGATGTCGCGGCCAGTGCGCAGACCACCGTCAGTCCGCAAGGTCACACGATCCCGCAGTTTGTTCATCGACAGAACCTGATGCGCCTCAGTAAGACCCATTTCCCACGGCAGGCCCGCGTATTTGATCGACGTCGCTGGGGACGCACCTGTGCCGCCATTGTGGCCGGAAATGAGGATCACATCCGCTTTCGCCTTCGCCACACCAGCAGCAATCGTGCCGACGCCAGACGACGCCACCAGCTTGACCGTCACCTTGCAACGCGGATTGATCTGCTTGAGGTCATAGATCAGCTGCGCGAGATCTTCGATTGAATAGATATCGTGGTGCGGCGGCGGCGAGATCAGTGTCACACCCTTCGTCGAATGGCGCAGACGGGCAATCAGGTCGGTGACCTTCATCCCTGGCAACTGACCACCTTCACCGGGCTTTGCACCCTGAGCGACCTTGATCTCAAGCTCTTCGCACTGGTTCAGGTACTCGGCAGTGACACCAAACCGGCCCGATGCCACCTGCTTGATCTTCGCAGACGGGTTGTCGCCGTTCGGCTCCGGCACAAAGTGCGCCGGGTCTTCGCCGCCTTCACCCGAGTCGGACTTCGCGCCGATGCGGTTCATCGCAACGTTCAGCGTCTTGTGTGCTTCAGGCGACAGCGCGCCTAGCGACATACCCGGTGTCACGAACCGCTTGCGGATCGAGGTGATCGATTCAACCTCTTCCAGATTGATCGCCTCGCCCAGCGGCTTGATCGCCAAAAGATCGCGCAGGTGGATCGGCGGGTTCGCCTGCATGGCCTTGGAGTAGGTCTTCCACAGCTCATATGACGCCTTGTTGCAGGCCATCTGCATCAGGTGCATCGACTGCGCGCCCCAAGCATGAGTTTCGCCCGACTTGCGCGCTTTGTAGAACCCGCCGATGGGCAAAACATCCTGCCCTCCTCGGAAACCAAGCGCGTGAATTTCTTCAGCCTTACGCTGCAGGCCATTCAGGCCGATGCCCGAAATGCGGGACAGCATACCAGGGAAGTATTCCGCACACATCGCACGGCTCAGGCCGACGGCCTCAAAATTCAGACCGCCACGATAGGAGGAAATCACCGAAATCCCCATCTTCGACATGATCTTAAGAAGACCCTGATCTACCGCATCGCGATATTTCGTAACAGCCTCAGTCAAGGAAAGGTCAAGCAAACCACGGCTGATCCGGTCGTTCAGCGAATCTTCGGCCAGGTACGCATTCACGACTGTCGCACCGGCACCGATCAGAACGGCAAAGTAATGCGGATCGATGCATTCGGCAGAGCGCACGTTGATTGATGTAAATGTCCGCAACCCTTTGCGTGTTAGATGCGAATGGACCGCACTTGTGGCAAGGATCATTGGCATCGCGATCTTGTCTTCGTCGCAATACTCATCCGTCAGGATAATGTGACCCGCGCCAGAACGTACCGCATCCTCTGCTTCGGACCGCACCCGCTCAAGAGCGACCTGCAATGCGCGCGGATCGCCGCCCGCCGCAAAGGTACAATCGATCTCGCACAGGCTTGCATTGAAGTTTTTCGTCAACTCTTTGAACTGCGCATTGCCCACAAATGGGCTATCGAGCACCAAAATCTCGGTCTGAGCACTGCTTTCATCCAGAACGTTTTTCAGGTTCCCGAACCGCGTCTTAAGGCTCATCACACGATATTCGCGCAACGAGTCGATCGGTGGGTTCGTCACCTGGCTGAAGTTCTGCCGGAAGTAGTGCGACAGTGGGCGGTATTTCTTGGACAGAACCGCAGACGGGGTGTCGTCCCCCATAGAGGCCAGCGTCTCTTTCCCGTCTTCGGCCATCGGCGCGAGGATTTGTTCGATTTCCTCAATGGTGTAGCCCGCCGCAATCTGACGGCGGCGCAACTCTGCTCCTTCGAACATCGGTACTTCGGTCACGGATGCCAAAGCGCCATCAAGTTCGTTGATCTTGCCAACCCACTCGCCAAAGGGCTGCGATGCCGCCAGCTTATCCTTGATCTCGACGTCGTGGTACAGTTTGCCTTCGGCCATATCGACCGCCAACAACTGACCCGGACCAAGCGCGCCCTTTTCGCGCACGGTGGCCTCATCAATCGGGACCATACCGGCTTCAGAGCCTGCGATCAGCAGATTGTCCCCGGTCACAACATAGCGCATCGGGCGCAAGCCGTTCCGATCAAGACCAGCACAGACCCAGCGACCGTCCGTCATCGCCAAAGCGGCCGGGCCGTCCCACGGCTCCATCACGGAGTTGCAATAGGAATACATGTCTCGCCATGTCTGCGGCAGTTCTATCGCCTGCTTTGACCACGACTCCGGAATGAGCATTGTCTTCGCCATTGGCGCATTGCGCCCGGCACGCACCAAGACCTCGAACACTGCGTCTAAAGCCGCCGAATCCGACGCGCCATTGGCGATGATCGGCTTAATGTCGTCTGCCATGTCGCCAAATGCGCTGGAGGCCATGCGGATCTCATGGCTTTTCATCCAGTTGACGTTGCCTTTAAGCGTGTTGATCTCACCGTTATGCGCAAGCATGCGGAACGGTTGCGCCAACCACCACTGCGGGAAAGTGTTCGTCGAATAGCGCTGGTGATAGATCGCAAACGCGCTTTCGAACTGCTCGTCCTGCAAGTCAGGATAGAATTCAGCGACTTGCTCAGCCAGCATCATGCCTTTGTAGATGATCGACCGGCAGGACAGAGACGCGATGTAAAGCTCACCAATACCTGCTGCAGACGCCGCCTTTTCGATCCGGCGACGGATGACGTACAACTCACGCTCGAACTGTTCTTCATCGACACCTTTGGAATTTGAGATCAGGATTTGCTCAATCTCGGGCCGCGTCGCGTTGGCCTTTTCGCCCAAGCAATCAATGCTCACCGGTACGTGCCGCCAGCCATAGATATAATAGCCCATGCGCAGGACTTCGGTTTCCACGATGGTCCGGCAGGTCTCTTGCGCACCGAAATCCGTGCGGGGCAGGAACACCTGACCGATGGCCATCAGCTCATCCATACGAGGCTTGTGACCCGTGCGCTCGATCTGATGGTAAAAGAACGGCGCGGGGATCTGCACGTGAATGCCCGCGCCATCGCCGGTCTTGCCGTCAGCGTCCACAGCCCCGCGGTGCCAGATCGCCTTAAGCGCATCAATGCCCGCTTCGACCACTTTGCGCGACGGTTTGCCGTCCAAAGAAACGACAAGACCAACACCGCACGACGAATGCTCTTCCTCTTCGGAATAGAGACCGTTTTCGGCCATCCACGTGCGTTTGGCTTCCTCAGCTTTGACCCAATCTGCATCATACTTGGTCATGGCGTGTCTCCTTCAACAAAGGGATGTTTCGCTTCGTATTGCGCTTGTGTGGCGCGCACATGATCGCCCTTCAACTGCCCATAGGCAGGAGCGCGATCAGAGTAGATTTCCGAAATCACAGGGAAGCCGTCCGCATCTTTGAAAAGCGCCGGCACCAGCTCGTAATCGTCGTCCTCACCGTTATTGCGCAGCCAAAGATTGGTTCCGCAAATCTCGCAGAATGCGCGTGTGGCAAATGGCGTTGAGGCATAGGTTTTGACCGGTCCCTCCACCTGCACAGCAGCGGGCGACGCCATAAAATACCCTGTAATCGTACCCGCCCACACACGGCACTTGCGACAATGGCACACGCCAATGGCAGCAACGTAATCGCCGTCGACGCGAATACGCGTCGTGCCACACAAACACGCTCCGTCAAGCGTACCCGTGCGCCGATATGGGGCGGCAAGATCGCTCATTCAGCAGCGACGGAACTGGAGGCGTTCATCCGCTCAAGGATCGCCTCTGCACAGTCGCGGCCATCACGGATCGCCCAGACAACCAACGACGCACCGCGCACGATATCACCGACAGCGTAGACACCGGACAGGTCCGTTGCTCCGGTCGTGAACTCCGCCTTGATGGTGCCCCAACGGGTGACCGCCAACTCCGGCACACCCCAAAGGGTCGGCAAATCTTCTGGCTCGAAACCCAGCGCTTTGATGACGATATCTGCGGGTTCTACGTAGTCGGAACCTTCTATCACCTCAGGCATTTGGCGACCCGTCGCATCCGGCAGACCCAGACGCATCCGCTGGACCATTACGCCTTCGACCGGCTCACCGACAAAACCTTTGGGTGCGGTCAGCCACTCGAACTGCACCCCTTCTTCTTCGGCATTCTGCACTTCGCGCTGAGACCCCGGCATGTTGGCACGGTCGCGGCGGTACAAGCACTTCACAGATTCAGCGCCCTGCCGGATCGCGGTACGTACGCAGTCCATCGCCGTGTCGCCGCCACCGATGACGACGATCTTTTTGCCTTCGGCATTCAACTCACCGGAATCGAACTCAGGCACATCATCGCCAAAGCTTTTGCGGTTAGACGCGGTCAAATAATCCAACGCTTTGACGATCCCATCCGCACCAGACCCTGGCCCTGCCAAGTCGCGCGATTTGTAGACACCCGTTGCAATGATAACCGCATCATGTTTGGCGCGAATATCCTCGAAAGAGATGTCTTCACCCACATTGCAGTTCAGCTCAAATGTCACACCACCAAGCTCAAGCTGCTCATTGCGGCGCATCACAACCGGCTTTTCCAGTTTGAAACCTGGAATCCCGTAGGTCAGCAACCCACCAGCGCGGTCGTAGCGGTCGTAAACCGTCACCTGCACACCCTGACGGCGCAAAACGTCTGCGGCCGCCAAGCCTCCCGGGCCAGCACCAATGATGCCAACCGACTCGGTGCGCTCCCGCACGGGCTTGATCGGCTTAACCCAGCCTTCCTCCCAAGCGGTGTCTGTGATGTATTTCTCGACCGACCCGATGGTCACGGTACCATGGCCCGACTGTTCAATGACGCAATTGCCTTCACACAGGCGGTCTTGCGGGCAAATCCGGCCACAGATCTCTGGGAAGGTGTTTGTCGCTTGTGATACCTCGTACGCCTCGCGCAACCGCCCCTCAGCAGTCAGGCGCAGCCAATCGGGGATGTTGTTGTGTAGCGGACAATGCGTCTGGCAGTACGGCACACCACACTGCGAACACCGGCTCGCCTGTTCTTTTGCTTTGGCGTCAGCGTATTCGGCATAGATCTCATGAAAGTCTTCACGCCGCTCTTCAGCGTCGCGCTTGGTCGGCATGACACGTGGTACCTGAACAAACTTGAGCATTGGCTGTTTCGCCATTGGCTGTGCTCCTTCCCTGAGTGTGGTCGCGCCTCAATAAACAAGTGTTCTGCGAAAGAAAAGTAAAAAGTGCTGACCTATTTTTCAGTTTTACGCCTACGTTACAGACATTTTATGCTGCAATGCGGCTAAAATAGGTCCGAATCGGACATAATTTAGTGCTTTCGCTTTGTTTCTATGACTTTATACCCAAAATCAAGTGACGCTCGGACTGCATTTCATGGCACTAACCCACCTTCTGATCCTTGCACTGATCCAGGGCGTAACCGAATTCCTTCCAATCTCCAGTTCCGGCCACCTGATTCTACTGCCGAATCTCACTGGAATGGCCGATCAGGGTCAGGTGATTGATGTCGCTGTTCACGTCGGCACCTTGTTTGCGGTCATCCTCTATTTCTGGCGCGATGTGAAACTGATCACCGCTGGTGCAGTGCGCCTCCTGAAAGGCAAAATCGACACCCAAGGCGCATTTTGGGCACTCTGCCTGATCATCGCAACCGTCCCCGTCGTTTTGTTTGGTCTCGCCCTCAAAGTCACCGGCTGGGACGAGGCACTGCGCTCCACGGCCGTGATCGGCTGGACGATGCTCGTTTTCGGGATTGTTCTGTACTGGGCTGACCAAACCGGCCCGGTTGAAAAAAAGGCTGCAAGCTGGAGCATTAAAGACGCAGCAATCATGGGCCTCTGGCAGGCGCTCGCTCTGATCCCCGGCACATCCCGCTCTGGCATCACCATCACGGCAGGCCGCCAATTGGGCTACGACCGAGAAAGCGCCGCGCGCCTTGCCATGTTGATGTCCATTCCGACCATCATCGCCTCTGGCGCTCTACTCAGCATCGAAGTCATACAGACAGCGGATATGGCAGCAGCGCGCGACGGCCTAATTGCAGCGGTCTTTGCCTTTGTCGCCGCACTCGCCGCACTCGCCTTGATGTTCAAACTGCTAAAATCTGTCAGTTTCACACCCTACGTGATTTACCGCGTGATCCTGGGCATTATCCTTCTAATCGTCGCCTACACCTGATCGACTTCGGTTCGAAAATACCTGGGATACACCAAGGGCAACGCCGCTAACATAAATCAGCTTGGCGCCATCAATTAGACATCACACACGATGGTATGGCGTCCCTACTGCAATCGACGCCGCGCGATACAACTGCTCTGCAAGCATCACCCGCACCAGCTTGTGCGGCCAGACCATTTTGCCGAACGACAACAGAAAGTCCGCCTCTGCGCGCAAAGACGGGTCAATCCCATCAGCCCCGCCAATGACAAAACTCACATCTGACCGTCCTTGATCGGCCCAGTTCTCCAATTTTTTTGAAAACTCAGGAGAAGACAGGACAGAGCCGCGTTCGTCCAAGCACACAAGCAATGACCCGGCCGGCAACGCGTCTCGCAGCAAACGGGCTTCCGCCGCCATGCCACCGTTCTTCTTATCCTCAATCTCGGTTTCACCCCCAAAGCGCCAGCCAAGCCCGCGCCCGGTCTGTTCAAACCGAGAGAGATAGTCGTCTACCAAAGCGCGCTCGTCCGAGCGGCCCGAAAGCCGCCCCACGGCCCGCAGATGCACCCGCATTTAGCTGGTGCGCGCTTCTCCAGCCGGAAGCCACATCTTCTCAAGCTGGTAGAATTCCCGCACCTCTGGCCGGAACACATGAACGATCACATCACCTGTGTCGATCAGCACCCAATCACCTGTGCTTTTGCCCTCGATCTTGGACAGCACACCGTGATCCGCCTTGAGCGTTTCAACCAGCTTTTCGGCAAGCGCAGTCACCTGCCGGGTCGACCGACCCGAACACACAACCATGTGGTCGCCAATGGCCGACTTGCCGCGCAGATCAATCTGCACGATGTCTTCCGCTTTGTTGTCTTGAAGCTCAGAAAGAATTGCCGCGAGCAACGCGTCGCTGGCAGTTCTGGTTCCGGGTGTGCCGCTCACCGACAAACCCCCGTCCGTGGCCACAGCCACATCCGTTTGAAGAGACAGGACATCGTCCTCCTATACAATCACGCCGATCAGCCCCGGCGCCGGGTAGCGTTAAGGTAGCATCTGGAATGTGACTTCTCAATGACTCCGGTCAAAATGACCTGACAGCGTGGCGCATAATTGCCCGCATCACGCGCCGTAGGGCACCCAGACTGTCTTGACCTCGGTCGCAGCTTCAAGAAACGCATCCGCATCAGCAGTGTCCCAATTTCGGGTCAAACCATTGTTCACCCACGTTCTTTTATGGTTAATGGCGGAACCGCGTTCGATCTCGGCAGACAGATCGGTGGAGGAAAATGACCAAACTGCCTCCACATCCATATGGCTGGCAAGTGGCGGCGCGAGTTCGGTATGGTGCCCAGTCAGGATGTTCACCACACCTCCAGGCACATCAGACGTCTCAAGCACCTGATAGAAATCCGTCGCCGCCAGAGGGAACGGCTCAGACGCCACCAAAACCACCCGATTGCCCATCGCAAGCGCAGGCGCCATCACCGACACCAAACCAAGCAACGGCTGATCATCCGGGCAGAAGGCACCAATCACACCACACGGCTCTCGCATGGCCAACGCCACAACGCGCAACGGCACTTGGGCGACACGCCCATCATACTTGTCGGCCCAAGCCGCATAGGTAAACAGCCGGTCCACAGATGCGGCCACTTCCTTTGCCCCCGTGCGCGCACCCGTCATCTGGTTCAAGCGCGCGGCAAACTCTTCCCCGCGCGCGGCCAGGTTTTCCCCCAGATAATACAGGATCTGCGCCCGCAAATGCGCTGTCGTCCCCGCCCACGCCTTCGCCCCGCGCGCCGCCTCGACCGCGTTGCGCACATCCTTGCGGTTCGCCAAAGGCGCTTGCCCGATCAGCTTGCCAGACTTGGAAAACACCTCACTCGCATAGCCCCCATCCGGCCGCGCCTGTTTGCCGCCGATGTAAAGCTTGGCCGTTCGGTCCACCGCCTGCGGTTCGGCATCAGGCCCAGCGCTGAACCCGACCACCTTGGCCAACGCTTTGGCCTTGCCCGCAGGTTTGGTGTAGGCGCGCATGCCTTCTGGCCCGCCTTCGCGTCCAAACCCGCTTTCGCGCACACCGCCAAAAGGGGCAGCTGCGTCGAACATGTTGGTGCCGTTGATCCAGACAATCCCAGCCGCCAGTTTCGGCGCAATGTCCAACGCGACATTGATGTCCTCGGACCACACCGTCGCGGCCAGCCCGTAGCGCGTATTGTTTGCAAGCTCGACGGCTTCTGATGGCGTGCGGAATGTCGCGCCAACCAGCACCGGCCCAAAAATCTCGTCCTGCATAAGTGGATCAGCAGCGCTCAATCCGGTGATCAATGTCGGCGGATAAAAGCATCCGCCTTCGGGCAGATCACAAGCAGCTTGGTACATCTCGCCAGCGGTGTTCCCGTCCACCAAGCGTTTGATCGTCTCCAGCTGCTTAGGGTCCACAATCGCGCCGACATCAATCGACTTGTCGAGCGGCGATCCAACGCGCAACTTGTCCATCCGCGCACGCAGCTTGGCATAAAACCGCTCGGCCACACCTTCCTGCACCAAAAGCCGCGACCCGGCGCAGCACACTTGCCCCTGATTGAACCAGATCGCATCGACCAGACCTTCAACGGCGGAGTCAAGATCGGCATCCTCAAACACGATATACGGGGACTTGCCGCCAAGCTCCAAGGTCAACGCCTTTCCAGACCCCGCAGTTGCCTCGCGAATGCGGCGACCGACAGAGGTCGATCCGGTGAAGGCCACCTTGTCGACATCTGGATGGGTCACGATCATTTCGCCAACCGCACCATCCCCGGTCACAATGTTCACAACACCTTTCGGCAACCCGGCCTGACGGCACATATCCGCGAACAAAAGCGCTGTCAGAGATGTGTATTCCGCAGGCTTCAACACCACGGTGTTCCCGGTTGCCAAGGCCGGGGCGACCTTCCACGCCAGCATGAGCAGCGGAAAGTTCCATGGGATCACCTGCCCACAAACGCCTTGCGCCACTCGTCCAGCACATTCCGTGTCAAACAACTGCGCCTGACCCGCGTGATAGTAGAAGTGTCGCTGCGCCAAAGGGATGTCGATATCCCGGCTTTCCCGGATCGGCTTGCCGTTGTCCAAGGTTTCCAAAACCGCGAACAATCGCGCATGCTTCTGAAGGAGCCGCGCCAAAGCGTACAGATATCGCGCGCGCCCAGCGCCACCCAACTTCTCCCATTTTCCTTGCGCCTTGATGGCAGCCGCAACAGCAGCGTCCACATCCGCCTGCGTCGCCTGAGACACGTGCGCCAAAACCTCGCCATCCACCGGATTCCGGCTCTCAAAAACCTTTCCCGGCTCGGTCATCGCACCATCGATGAAATGACCAAACCGATCGCCCTGATCGACCAGCCAAGCCAGAGCATCCGCCGCTGACTCAGGCGCTGACCCGTACTCCATGGTCTCGAATATCTCTTGCACGGTCATGGCTTCTTCTCTTCAAAAATATGCAAACGCACCATCAACCAGCGGCGTGCCGCCAGGACGCCGAATACGCCCCCGTCACATGATGCTCCAACTGCCGCTCGATATCGCCCAGTAAGGATGAAGCGCCAAACCGGAAGAGATCGTTCTGCAACCAACGATCCCCGAGTTCCTCTTTCATCAGCGCAAGATACACCAAGGCATCTTTCGCCTTTGAAATCCCACCCGCGGGCTTGTACCCCACGCGATAGCCAGTCTCTTCAAAATACTCCCGAATGGCTCGGATCATGACGAGCGAAACCGGCAAAGTCGCGTTCACGCTTTCCTTGCCAGTTGAGGTCTTGATGAAATCCGCTCCCGCCATCATGCAAACAAGCGACGCCCGCCCCACGTTTTGCAGCGTGCCCAACTCGCCTGTGGCAAGGATCGCTTTCACATGCGCCTCGCCGCAGGCCGCGCGGAAGGTCTTCATCTCATCGTAAAGCGCGTCCCAATTCCCGGTCAGCACATGACGGCGCGAGATCACGATGTCGATCTCAGCAGCACCGGCTTTTACGCTCTCCTCGATCTCGGCCACGCGCAGGTGAAACGGTGAAAGACCAGCCGGAAAACCGGTGCTGACGGCGGCAACCGGAATACCAGACCCGGCCAGTGCCTCAACCGCTGCTTCGATCATGTCGTGATAAACACAGATTGCCCCAACTGTGAGGCCCTGCATGCCCAGCGCGTCCAGCAGATCATCCCGCACCGGCTGTCGCCCCTTCGCGCAGAGACGCTGCACACGCCCAACCGTGTCATCCCCGGCCAAAGTCGTCAGATCGATACACGTCACTGCCTTGCACAACCACGCCGCCTGATGCGCCTTCTTCACCGACCGCCGCCCCGAAAGCGTCGCAGCGCGCCGTTCAATGGCTGACCGGTTCGCCGTCGCGCGCATCACCCAGTCGAGATCAAGCTCCATCCCGGGATTGCGCGGCTCCAAGGCTTGCGGAAGCTGCGCCGTTTTTGTGACTGTGTCTGTTGCTGTCTGCATGACCCAAACTCCTCATCACCGATGCTGACATGCTCACAGTCAGGCGACAACCCAAGACGCGGCGACAGACCTACCGGATCAGGTTTGAAAACCACCTTTTGAAGCCATTCTTCTGCGGCCTTAGAATTGGCAAATGTAAGATGCGCGGCTTGGGCTGGTCGGAATAGATCAACTCGGATGCCTCAAAGATCCGCTTGTTGAACTGCGGCGGCAAGACATAGAACCGTAAGTCCGCATCCCAAAGCAACTCGCGAAATGTCACCTGATCCACCCGGAAACCTGCATCGTCAAAGGCCTTGCCCCAGGACCGAAAAAACGCATCCGTCTTGGCGTTCTTTCGATACAGCAAGACACCCGTATTGATTTCGGGAAACGTCTCTGGCAGTTGCTTCCGCCAAACTTTCAAATGCCGGGACCGATGCCAGAGCATCACATGCGCACCACAGAGATCAAAGTTCTGCAACAGATCAAACAATGACGACAGGTCGGCCCGGATGATCGTGTCGTTGTCCAGAAACAGCGTCTCATCAAACGGACTGTCATGCAGCACCGACGTCTTGGGCCGCTTCATGCCCTCGGGAATGATAAACTTCTGATCAAACCCTGTGGTGTCGTCATCCGCCGCGCACCAGATCACGCAGGGCATCCCGGGATTGTGCTTTTTCACAGAGGCCGCCGACCGCCGGGCCACATCCACATGGCGCGCGCCCCAAGCAACATAGACAACACCCCTGGATTTGGATGGATCAGACATGAAAAGCGCCTCCGGCTGACGCGAACTGCCTAGCTTTGCAAACATCCCAAGTAAATGCAGGACACGCTTTTCGCTTGACCAGATGCCTGCATGAAGGGATGGCAAAGTCATGGCTCAAAGCGTTTTTTCAGACCTCGAAATCAAGTCCAAGGGCTTCCTCACGAACGTCTCGCCAGAGGACAGCCAGATGCAAAGCGGTGTCTTGCTCACCGCAGATTACAACTCTGACCTCTATGCAGACGCCCTTTTCGACGCGCTGAACATCCCATGCCCCTCATACATCTCGCGGGCCGTGCCCAAACGCAAAGCCGACTACCTTGCAGGTCGCGCCATTTCGCATGCGGCAATGACAACACTGGGTGTTCAGGCACAAGCCATCACAACTGCGCCGTCACGCGCGCCGGTTTGGCCAGACGGCCTGACAGGGTCGATCAGCCATGCCAGAGGCCGCTGCGCCTGTCTTCTGTCGCAAAATACGTCCAAAAGCGTGGGCATCGATACCGAAGCCATCGCGCAGGGCAAATCACTCGCGGCAATCCTGTCAGAAACGCTGACGGAAAAAGACCGGGTTACAATCACCCAAGGCCCGCTGCCTCCGTCAGTTAACGCGACCCTGGCGTTTTCAGCCAAAGAGGCGCTGTTCAAAGCGCTCTACCCTCAAGTAGGACACTATTTCGGCTTCACCGCCGCAGAACTGACCGACCCGCCAGCAGACCATGAGCTTACCCTCACACTCACGGCCAATCTGACACCCCATCTGACCAAGGGCCTAAATTTTACCTGCCATTTCCGGATCACGGAAACCCATATCTTGACGTGGCTAAGCGTGCCAACGCCCTGATCTTCTTCTCTTTCCAAATATGCAAATTCCACGCAGGCCAAGGGGTACGACATTTGTAAAACACGAATCATTGGAAAAAGAACAAAATAAGAACATAAAGGATCGATATGTTCGCAGAGCTGTCGATCACCTCCAACTTCACCTTCCTCACCGGGGCCTCCCACCCCGAGGAGTATATGCAGCGTGCGGCCGAACTTGGTCTGAGTGCCATCGCCATCACAGACACCAATTCCGTTGCCGGCATCGTCCGCGCCTGGACGGAAGCCAAACAAACCAAACGTCTGCTCAAGGAACGCGCAGAGCTTGAGGTTCAAAATGGCCCCATCGGCCCACCGGTCCCAGATCACATCCCCCACCAACGCGGGCATCTGCTCACACATGTGCCACGCCTCATCCCCGGCGCAAAGATCGTCACCGACACCGGCTTCACCGTGACAGC
>ERZ1740070.1678-NODE-1678-length-13546-cov-7.238233_pt1 | contig 13546 bp, 12 predicted proteins | sample MGYA00581734_ERZ1740070 | MGnify/ENA primary metagenome ERZ1740070 (study PRJEB43018, sample SAMN04849744) | marine metagenome | isolation source: floating plastic debris | place: Pacific Ocean | collected 2008-09-01 | study: EMG produced TPA metagenomics...
ATTACTTCATGGGTGGCGTGGTCGTGGACGTGGACACGCGCACGGCGATGGAAGGCCTCTATGTGGCTGGCGAAGATGCGGGCGGCGCACACGGGTCGAACCGCTTGGGCGGAAACGGGGTTGCGAATTCCACTGTCTACGGCGGCATCGCCGGAGACACGATGGGTGCGGACATTCGGACAATGGGCGCGCTGCGCGACCCGGATGAGACGGTGCTTGAAGCCGAATTGGCAAGGGCCTGTCATCCTTTGACACGCGATCCCGCGCTGGTTCTTCCATTACGCAAAGCTCTGCAAGACGCGATGTGGGACGAGGTCGGTGTCATGCGCACCGAAAGTGGTCTAAAGCGGGGGCTGACCCGCATTGCCGAGATTTCGGACAATCTGATGGACGTTGGGGTTTCGTCCGACAGCCTTGCCTTCAATCTCACTTGGCATGATTGGCTGAACATGCGGTCGCTGTGCGATATTTCTGAGGTTATCACAAAAGCCGCGCTCGAACGCGACAATTCACGCGGAGCGCATTTCCGAGAGGATTTCCCGGAACCGGGGGCGATGGAGGACAGCTACTTCATAGTGGCACGCCAAAACGTTGGTGACGTGGAGGTGACCCGCGAAGACGTGCAATTCACCATCGTGCGTCCCGGCGAAACGATCCTGCCCGACGGCGAACCCGAAACACTGGTGGCCGCCCAATGATTGCCATCGACCTCATCCAGAAAACCGCCGAAACCCTGATGGACAAGGCCGCCATCGAGATACCCGAAGATTACCTTCAGGGTTTGCAAAAGGCGGCTAAGGATGAAGACGGGGACCTGTCCTCCTTTGTCCTCAAAGCGATGCTCGACAATTACGAGGCCGCCAAGGAAGATCGCCGTGCGATGTGCGGTGACACCGGCGTGCCGCGTTGGTTCATCAAAATGGGGAACGAGGCGCGGGTTGAGGGCGGCATGGTTGCGCTGGAAACAGCACTCCGCCGGGCGACAGCCAACGCCACCAACGGCGTGCCGCTGCGCCCCAACCGTGTGCATCCGCTCTGGCGCACCGATCATGACAACAACGTCGGGATCAATGCGCCCGAGATAGAATATGGATTTGAGCCGGAAGGGGACTGGATTGACCTTATCACCGTTCACAAGGGAGGGCTGTTTGGGACCGACTATCGGATGCTCTTCCCGTCGGACGGTATTCAAGGGATTAAGCGCTTCTACCTCGACAGTCTGATGGCATTCGGCAAACGTGGTCTAGCCTGCCAACCAGCGATTATAGGCATTGGGCTTGGTGGATCAAAAGACACGTGCATGGTTCTGGGCAAACGCGCGTCGATCCTGCGAACGGTAGGCAGCCGCAATTCCGATCCGCGCATTGCCGAGATGGAAGACGAGTTCAAAGAGCTTGGCAATTCGATCGGCATGGGGGCGATGGGCTTTGTTGGTAAGAACATGGTGATCGATTGCAATATCGAAGTCGGGTACTGCCACACTGGCGGGATGCCAATGTCGGTCCATGCGTTTTGCCTGTCATCGCGCCGGGCCGTTGCGCGCCTCTTCCCGGATGGCCGGGTGCAGTATCGTACCGACCCCGAATGGTTTACTGATTATCAACGCCGCGAAACTGTCGAATGGGAACCTATGCGCGAGGCAGCAGAGTGACCGTGGACGGCTTTTCGAAAAGCTGTCTGAACGCGATTTCGAAATCGCCTATCAAACCTGTTCGAACAGGCTTTCGAAAGGGTGGCAAACATGAAACCACGTGAGGTCAGGCTTAGCACGACCCCCACCGATGAAGCCATTGCGGACCTGCGCCTTGGCGATATCGTCTACCTTGACGGGCTCATGTACACCGCCCGCGAAGGCGTCTACATGCGCGCGCTCGAAGACAAAGCCAACATCCCGATGGAACTGCCAAGCGAGAGCGCGGCGAACTTCCACTGTTCGCCAGCCGCGCGTATCAATCCCGATGGCACATTCGAGATGGGCGCGGTGACCGCCACAGCGTCGTTTCGATTTGCAAAATGGTTGCCGGAATGGATGGACAAGACGGGCGCCAAGCTGATCATCGGTAAAGGTGGGATGTCGTCCAAAGACTACAAAGACTACTTCGTGCCGAACGGGGCCGTGTACTTGTCGACTGTCGGCTATGGAACGGGCGCTTTGCTTGGTCGCGGGGTCGAAAACGTCGAGGCTGTACATTGGAACGAAGAACTGGGCCTCGCGCAGGCCATGTGGGTGATCAAATGCAACAAGATGGGGCCCTTTATTGTCGCCTCTGATTTGAATGGCGACTGCCTGTTCGAGCGTGAAAACGCCAAGATCGCCGAGAATATCGAACGAGTCTACGAAGGCACCAAACCGGCGGTACTTAAGCGCTACGGCGAAAGCGATGACCGGTCCGATGAGGTGATTGGATAATGTATGAACATAAATCCTTTTCATCCTGATTTTGAGAAACCAGCGACAACAGATGGCCTTTTCTCACGCGACGAATTGCGTTTGGCGAACCGCAACTCCGGTATTCTGTTGGAAACACTGAACCTAGATATCACGCCAACCGGCGCGCATTATCTGCTGAACCACTTTGACGTGCCTGTCATTGCGGATGACGATCACCAACTCACTTTGAATGGTGCCTTTGATGCGCCGCTGACACTTAGCATGGACGACATCCGTGCGATGCCACAGGTGACCGAAGCGGTCACGCTTGAATGTGCGGGCAACGGGCGCGAAGGCGTCAGCCCGCGAAGTCACCTTATGCCTTGGATGTATGAGGCCGTTGGCACATCCGAATGGATCGGGACGCCGCTCGCCCCGCTGCTGGAGCGCGCCAAACCGCACGACAATGTGCAGGATTACGTGTTCCACGGCGCTGATTTCGGGTTTGACAAAGGTCACCCGCACAATTTCGCGCGCAGCCTTACACCACAGGACATTGCAGAGCTTGATGTGATGCTGGTCTGGGGTATGAACGGCCAACCTCTCTTGCCGCAACACGGTGCGCCATTGCGGATCATTGTTCCGGGTTGGTACGGCATGGCGAGCGTCAAATGGCTGACTGGGATTGAAGCACTCACCACGCGGTTCGATGGATATCAACAGGCCCATGGCTATCATTACCGCACCGTCGCAGACGAACCGGGTGTGCCGATCACGCGGATTTTGGTCAAATCACTGATCCGACCACCTGGTGTTCCGGATTGGGTATCCCGCAAACGCTGGGTCGAAGCGGGAAAGATCACGCTTGAAGGACGTGCATGGTCAGGCGGGGGCGTACCCATCGCCAAGGTTGAGGTGCTGGCGGATAGCCAATGGCAAGAGGCTGAACTTACTGGTGCACCGGGACGTTATGCTTGGACCGGCTGGCGCTTTGATTGGCAAGCAAAGCCCGGAGATCACGTCCTTAAGTGCCGTGCGACGGATGCAGAAGGCAACACGCAGCCGATGGAAAGCGCTTTTGATGTTGCTGGTTTTGGCAACAATTCCGTCCATAGCATCGACGTACACGTGGATGACCCCGCCGTATGACGCGCGGCGCAGATCACGTGATGCGCGCCCTGGCTGCCAAGGGTGTGACAGACATCTTTGCGCTGTCGGGCAATCAGATCATGCCAGTGTTCGATGCCAGTTTGACGGCGGATATCCGACTTTATCACACGCGCCATGAAGCTGCGGCGCTATATATGGCCGAAAGTTATGCGCAGATCAGCGGCAAGGTTGGCGTGGCTTTGGTTACAGCTGGGGCAGGGCTTGGGAATGCAATAGGGCCTTTGCTTACGGCACGGGCGTCCGACACTCCCGTTGTCCTGCTGAGCGGTGACAGCCCTGTCGGGCGCGATGGGCAAGGTGCATTTCAGGAAATGGATCAGGTTGCGCTGACGCAGTCGCTGACCAAATGGTCGATACGCCCGAAACGTGTCGAGGACCTATACGACACCATCTCGTGCGCCGTGGATATGGCTACGTCTGGTCGACCTGGGCCTGTGCACGTGTCTTTGCCGGCTGACGTTCTTTTGGCCACGGGGGAAGCCGAGACGTCAGAAAAGCTTACCGATGCGCCTGTCGCTGACATCACAGCACTGACGAAGTGGCTGTCGGGCGCCAAGACACCGCTGATCGTTGTTGGCCCTGCATTAAACGAAACTCGCGCGCCTGGATTGGCGTCATCACTTGGGGATGCACTGGGTGCACCGGTGCTTTGCATGGAAAGTCCACGAGGGGTCAACGATCCGTCTCTGGGGCACTTGGCTCCCGTCTTTGCCAAAGCGGACCGTATTTTGCTTCTGGGCAAATCGCTCGATTTTACCCTCCAGTTTGGCAAATGCGCCCCGACAGCGGCTTGGGCTTGCGTCAATGCGGACGAAGCTGAATGTGCGCGCGCCAAAGCGGCGGCAGGATCACAAATCGATATCGTGATAAACGGGTGTGCGCGTCAGGTCGCTTCGGCCTTGGTCGAGCAAACGTCAAACACTGCGCGACAGGCTTGGCGTGAAGAAGTCTTTACGCATGTGCATCGTCGCGTGGCGCCGCACAAAGAGAGCACAGACATCTTTCCACATGACGTTACAGACGCCGTTCAGGCCGTTGTGAACGAGGTAGAAAATCCAATTCTGGTTTGTGATGGGGGTGAGTTTGGGCAATGGGCGCAAGCGGGCGTGTCGGCACCTCGAAGAGTGATCAACGGTGTATCTGGCGCCATCGGTGGCGGATTGTGCTACGCTATGGCGTCCCGTGTCGCCGACCCGACTGCGACGGTTTTCGCACTCATGGGGGACGGAACCGTAGGTTTTCACTTTGCCGAGTTCGAAACAGCCGTGCGTGAAAATCTGCCTTTTGTGGCAATCATCGGGAATGACCAAAGCTGGAATGCAGAGCACCAGATTCAACTGCGCGACTACGGCCCAGATCGCCTTCACGGCTGCACGTTAAGTGATGCGCGATACGATCAAGCGGTGTCCGCGATGGGTGGGTTCGGGGCCTATGTGGAGAGCCTATCCGACCTGACTGAGGCCATCCGTGCGGCGGTTGCGTCCAATAAACCTGCCTGCGTGAATGTCAAAATGACGGGGCGGCCTGCGCCAACACTGACCTGACGAGGTCTTAAATCCCGTGCACTGCCATGACAGCTTGGGTGGCGGGACGGCGCAAGGACGCGTCGCGATGCGCCTTGAGCTTGGGATACTTCGCAATGTCCACCCCGCCTTTGGACAGCCATTGGGGCACCAGCGCCAGGTAGGCATCACAGGTGGTATACGTCTCTCCCATGGCCCATGGTCCGACGATGTAATGCTCTTCCAGCAGGGCTGCGCAATCGGCGAGGTTTGACGGCACTTTGGCCGCCATGTTCTGCAAAGCGTTTTCGTCGTCAGCCCATCGCGCACCTCGTAATTTGTGGGCGAACGCCACATGCATCGTGGCACAAAGATACGCGTTCAACGCATCAGCCTGCGCGCGTTCGAATGCGGTGTCGGGTAGCATCCCGGCTTCTGGATGGGTCGCGGCCACGTAATTCAGGATCGCCGGGTTTTCGGTGATGACCCCTTCTGGCGTCTGAAGTGCAGGTACCCGCATCTTTGGGTTTATCGCTAAAAAACTCGCCTCTTTATGTGCACCTTTTTGAATTGGCACTTCATGCACTGCATATGTCGCGCCGACCTCTTCCAACAGGATGTGCGACGCCAGAGCCGAACTGCCTTTGGCATAATACAATGTCAGCATCCTTGTGATCTCCCTTATGTGTACCGTTTCAAAACAGAGCGCGAATGATGATGCCCAACCCTAACAACAGGGACAATCCGATCAGCAAACGCCGAAATACGTCGTCGGTGATGCGGCGAAACACCATCAATCCGATCTGCGCCGCGATCAATGAAGCCGGTAGTGCGATTAGAAAAGCGGTGACCGTCGGCCCATCATAGGCCCCGCGCCACCACAGCATCAGCGTTGTTGTCCCAAGCACGCTCATGTTGAAAGGTTGCAGTACCGCGCGCGTTTCGGCCTTGGGCCAGGGCCGCATGGAACACCAAATCAGTGGTATGGCCCCAGACAGTGAGGCCATGCCGCCAAGAACGCCACCCGTCAGGCCGATCCCGGAATCAAGCATTGGTGTTCTGCGTTCAAACTTTGGCAAGTTGGCGCGAAAACTGAAAAAGCCACCATACACAATAAGTAGGACGGCAATGATCAGCTTAAGCGTTTCTGCGTCCATCACCGTTAGCAGCGTGATACCTGCGGGGACCCCCAGCAAACCGGGAATGATGAACCGCATGAGGCGTGGGACGTTTTTGGTGAGCGCTTCGCGCACCTCCCAAAGACCCTGAAAGCCGGTGACCACCGACATCAGAGTGACAATAGCAACCGCACTTACCGGATCTAACGCTGCCAAAAAGAACCCCAATGCAAACAGTGCTGTGCCAGACCCCGCAAGGCCATTCACGAACCCGCCGGCAAAAGCACCCATAACAATGAACAGTGCCGCCCCGCTCGTCATGTTGTGCCGTCTTCGTTCAAAGCCTGCCACATGGGTGCGTTCTTTGCGATGGCGGCAAGCAATGCTTTGTGGATTTCCTCAATCACGCGCAATTTTGGATGTTCTTTGCGGTGGGCAAGGCCCAATATGCGCGACGGCGCATCGTCGCCCAGCGGGATGTGCTTTAACGGAAGGGCATAGCGATTGACGACACAGGATGTGGGGACAATCGATACGCCCAAATTCGCATGAACCATGCTTGAGATGGCTTCAAGGTTTTCCAGCTCCATCGTTTCACTGACGCGGATGCCTTTTTCCTGAAGCCAAGTTTCGATCATCGTGCCGACAACCGCGTCCCGGTTGAAACGGATAAACGGATTGGTTTCCAGTATCTTCACCGGATCATCTAACGCAACTTCCGGGGCTGCAATCAGGCTAAGCGGTTCTTCTGCAACGTGCAGGAACGCCATTCCAGCAGGTAATAGAAACGGTTTTGACAAGAGGCCTACATCCAAGGTGCCACGCTCTAGTCCAGACAAAAGCACACCCGTCAAAGCTGGATGGATGCGCACGCGAAGGTCGGTGTATTTCGCGCGCAAAATGCTCATGGACAGCGGTGTCAGCCCGGTTAGCGTGGTGGGTACTGCACCCAACACAATTTCACCGGAAAAGCCGTCATCACCCAGAACGGAGGGCACTAGGGTGTCGTAATCCTCAACCAGCTTGCGGGCCCGCGCGACGACGGCGCGGCCCAAAGGCGTGAGCTCTGGCGTGCGACGGCTCCGATCGAAAAGCGAAATCCCAAGATCAGCTTCTAACGTGCGCATTTGCTGGCTGACCGCAGCGTGCGTGATGAAGACCGCATCTGCTGCAGCGCTGAAGGTTTTATGATCCGCGACCGCGACCAGTGTCTTGAGTAATCTGATGGACATACGGCCTGTTGCGCAGTGTTTGCTTACAGAACTTGTAAACTTTTATTTCTTCGTCAAAGCTCTACTTAAGGTTAACGTAAGTCAAGAGCCCGTCACAGGGCCGTTTGTTTTACATGGGAGGAAACTATGAAACAGCTGACACTAGGTTCGTTTTTTGCGCTCGGGGTGGGTGCGATGGCGGGGGCCGCGATGGCGGAATACCCCGAGCGTCCAATCAACATGATTATTCCTTACGGCGCTGGTGGCGCGACAGATATTTCTGCGCGCACTATCGCTGAGCCACTGGGCGAAGCCGTCGGTGAAACACTTGTTATGGCCAATGTCACAGGGGCAGGCGGGGCCACCGGTTCAGTAGCCGTGCAAAACGCCAATGGTGACGGCTATACTATGTTGTTTGCTCGCGTTGGATCGCATTCGGTAAACCCGGCGATGAAGGCGACACTGCCCTACACGCTTGATGATTTCCGTTTTGTGAACGTGTACGAGATCAACCCGTTCGCCTGCACCGTGTCAGCCAGTTCTGACATTACGTCGATGGAAGAGCTGATGGCGAAGGCCAATGGCGAAGGTATTAGCTTTGCGTCTTCCGGTGTCGGCTCAGGCCCGCATTTGGGTGCAGTGATGGTGCTGGATGCATTTGGTCTGGAAGACGCGAACAACACCGCAACCCATATTCCACAGCAGGGTGGTGGTGCCGCGATCACGGCAGTGTTGAACGGTACGGCAGAATTCGTTTGCACCAACTCGTCGTCCCTTGCGAGCTTTGTGGCCAACAATCAGTTGCGTCCGCTCTTGGTGACGACAGAAGAGCCAGTTGTTGGATTTGATGCACCGACTGTGAACGAGTTGGGTCAGCCAGGGCTCAATCAATTGGTGGGTTGGACAGGCATCGCAGGCCCCGCAGACCTGCCAGATGACGTGGCTGCCAAATGGGAAGGGTGGATGGCAACCGCTGCTGCCGATGAGGAGTTCCGTGCTGCGATGGAAGCACGTGGATCCGTGATTGAAATAATGGGTCCGGCAGAGGCCAATGACTTCATCCAGGGCCAATACAACGTATTCCGCGCTTTGGTGGATGAACTTGGTATGCGCATCGAAGGCTGACCTCGCCTCGTAACTTACCGCGTATCGCGTCGAGGCCTAAGGCTTCGGCGCGTTTTCTATCGGAGCAACCATGACGACCAAATCCCTGCATTTGCGCATCGGCCTTGCCGCAGTTCTGGGCGCCGCAATTCTTGCGCTGTATGCGATCCCGACTTTTGTGTTCTCGCCCTCAAACGTCAATATTATCGTGCTCGCACCAACCTTTTGGCCCTATGTCCTGTCCGGGATCACTGCTCTTGTGGGGCTGGGATTGATTGCGACATCCTTTTTCAGCGACCTGTCGGGGTTTGACACCGAAGATACTATCGAGCTGTCAGAGGGACCTGCGCCGTGGCTGCGATTGGTCGCTTTGGCGGTCATTATGGCGTTGATCATGTTTGGTTTGCCGCGCCTCGGAATGGTCTGGACATGCATGTTGGCCTTTGTTGCTTGTGCGTTTCTGTTTCGGACCCGCCATCCGTATATGGCGCTGGTCTGCGCGGTTGTGGTGCCGCTTTTGCTCTACGCCTTCTTTGCGCACGTGGCGGGGGTCGCCGTACCGCAGGGTAACTTCGTGAGGCTTCCATGAGCCTTATGGACAGCCTTGCCGCCGGGCTTTCTTTGGTAGGCAACGTCGAAGCGTTTTTCATGCTCTTCTGCGGTTTGGTTATCGGCGTTATTGGTGGCGCGATCCCGGGCCTTTCGGCGACAATGGCAGTCGCTCTGACGCTGCCATTCACGTTTTCGATGACACCGATCAACGGCATCCTGCTGCTTCTCGGTGTCTACAAGGGTGGTATCTTTGGCGGGTCCATCCCAGCCATTTTGATAAAGACGCCCGGCACGCCAGCATCCTCTGCAACGATCCTTGATGGCCATCCGATGGCCGAACGAGGTGAGGCGGGTCGCGCACTTGGTATGGCGCTGTATGCGTCCTGCACCGCTGATCTGATGTCGAACTTGGCTCTTATCTTGTTCGCCGGGTGGCTTGCCTCATTTGCGTTGAGTTTTGGGCCTCCCGAGTTCTTTGCTCTGATCTTGTTTTCGCTGACCATTATCGCGGGCGTGTCCGGTGAGAGCCTTCTTCGTGGGGCTTTGTCGGCTTTGGCCGGGTTGTTGCTTGCCACCGTTGGTCTTGACCTCGTCTACGGTACCAACCGGTTCACATTTGGTGATCCGAACATGATGGGCGGTCTCAACTTTATCGCTGTGCTGATTGGCCTTTTCGCCATCCCCGAGATCATCGCAATGGCATGGAACCCGGTGGCTCATTTGGGCCGTACGAGGGCCTTGGGAAAAACGCGATGCACGCTTGCCGACTATTGGGGCAGCTTCAAATCGATCATCCGAGGGTCAATGATTGGCGTCTTCTTGGGCTCTATTCCCGGGATTGGCGCAGCGCCATCGGCCTTCCTGAGCTATTCCGAGGCGCGGCGCACGTCCAAGAACAAAGAGAATTTCGGCAAAGGTGAGATTGAGGGCGTGGCCGCTTCTGAGGCTGGCAACAACGGTGTCGCAGGCGCCACGCTTATTCCATTGCTTGCGCTTGGGGTTCCTGGCGACGTGATTACGGCCATCATCATCGGCGCGTTTATGGTGCACGGGCTCCAACCGGGACCGATGATGTTCATCATCAATGTCGACATCATCTATGGTTTGTTCATTGGCCTGATTGTCAGTTCCGTCTTTCTGTTGGTGGTCGGTTCCGTCGCGATCCGAGGCTTTAAATATGTGGCCGATGTTCCAAAACGGTTGCTGATGCCCGCGGTTTTGGTGCTGTGCATTTACGGTGTCTATGCGGTGAACAACAACATCTTCGATGTGGGTGTTATGTTTGCGATGGGCTGGGTGGGGTACCTGATGATGCGCAACCGCATTCCGGCGGCGCCATTCCTGATCGCCTTCATCCTTGGCCCGCTGCTTGAAGACAACTTCAGACAATCAATGCTGATGTCCGGCAGTGACCCAAGCGTTCTGTTCCGCGGGCCGATCACTTGGTTCTTCTGGCTGCTGACCTGTGTGACCGTGTTCGCCATCACTCGCAGCACATTACGCAAGAAGGTTCCGCTTAGTTAAGGTCTTCGAGGAGACGCCCGTGCCGGCGCGTTTCCTCGATTACCTGTCCAAACGTGGTCAATCCGCGCGCTTCAAGCATCGGCAACATGCAGACCAGCACATCGGCCGTGGCATAAGCGTCACCTAGTGCGGTGTGCCGCAGTTCCGGTGGGATTGTGATGCTCAAACGATCACACAAAGCATCCAAAGTATGCGTCTCACTTGCCCCGAAGAGCACGGCAGACAAAAGCACAGTGTCCAGGATCGGGTGATCCCAGGTCACACCAGTTGCTTTGGCGTGGCGATGCAAAAACGCCATGTCAAACGGTGCATTATGCGCCACGATCACGGCGTCTTGTGAAAAGCTGTGGAACCGTTTGGCGACGGTATGGATGTCAGGCTGCCCTTGCACCATCGCGTCGGTGACTTTGTGTACCTTGGTTGAGGCGGGTGGGATTGGACGACCCGGATCAACCAATTGATTGATCTGTTCGCCCTCAACAATCCGCCCGTTCAACACGCGCACCGCACCAAGTTGTACGATGTCGTCTTTGTGCGGAAGCAAGCCTGTCGTTTCGGTGTCGAAAACGGAGAAACATAAGGATTTGATGGGCCGGTCATGGATATGCGCGGCTGCATCATGCTGGCGCTGCTCCAGCAGATCAAAGTCATACACCAGTGGCCGCGATGCATCGGGGGCAATCTCAAGCGTCTGGCTGTCGATCACCATAAGATACCCGCCGCCCTCCATCGGTTTGAGCTTGGTCTCAAAGCTTTGGGTGTGATCTTTGGAGTGGGCATCAAACGCCACGTCCTTGCCCGTCTTGTGAAGGGTTTTCACCGCTGCATTCAAGGACGCCTTATCGAAATACTCTGTGATTTGCGCGTTCAGTCGCGGCACGCCCAATTGCTTGAGTATCTCTGCCGCCTGTCCGTCATAGAGCGCTATTTGACCATCCGGATTGACCAGCATCGTCGCCACAGGGATTTCCGTCAGAAGCGCGGTGAGACGCGTCTTCTCGGCGCTCAATCGTGCGGTTTCGGCAGCGACGGCCTGCGCAGTGCTCAACGCTGAATCATTCAACTGTTTCGTCACAGCTGACGCTGCTGGTGCAAGATCACCAAGATATTTTGCCGCCTGCATGTCCATCTCGCGGTCGACACCTGCATGCGCGCGCGTGCGCATTGCGGCTGCCAGACGCTCAATCGGTTTCGCCACGTTTTCATCGAAGAGCAGCCAGATCCCCGCTGTCATTGCCAGAACAAGGAAGGCCGCAATAATCGCAGCGAAAGTGAAGCCATTGCCAATGGTGGTCTCCAGTGCCCGGGCGTATCCAAACCAAAGCGCGATCCCGATAGAGGCGATCCCGCCGAGGCCCAATAGGCAGAAGAACAGAAAGATGCGCAGACGCAGGCTGAGTTTGGCAAGCATGGCTTAACTCCTTTGGCAGACCCCGGTCACGATGGGGTCGTCATCCGGAACGTCACGCCAGACCGGTGGGCTTCCATCCCCCAAAGCTGGGTCAGCGCGTTCACCCGTGTCGCAATTCACCATAACCTCGACAGATTGCACTGTGGTCCAGCGACCAAAGAAGTAGAGGTCGGCGAGGAAAAGATCCGCCTGATCCGCGTTCTCGCGAACGTTGTCCTGATCCACCGCCACGAACCGGTCGGTGTATGGAAACAGGTATGTCCACGGGCGGTAGATGGCCGTACTCTCAACCGTTTGAACCACTTCCAAACCGTCCGGCAAATTGCCAGAGGTGCGAGAAAACCAGCTGTATTCACTGCTGATGGTTGTGCCCAACATCGCAGCCCCCGCAGCGACGGGCACCAGCCATTTGGGCAAACGATTGCCGGTGATGCGACTGATCAGCATCATAACGCCAGCACCAGCGAGCCCGGCGATGATCACCGCAAGTAGTTCCAGAAACATGTGCCGTCCTCCCTAAACGACTGTGTTAGCCCAACATGCCCCGCCCGTGGCCCACAGCCGATTGCATCGATTTTATCACCACAAACGCATCTCTAAGATGACTTCGCTCAAAGTCGGAAAGCGTCGTCGGGCTGAGGTAATTGTCCGGTGCGTCTCCTCCACGCACCTGTGCAGCTTGATGCTCCAACCGCGTTTCCGCAATCAAATCATAGGCATCCTTCAGATCCCGCCCGCCTGTAGTGCTAAGAACACCAGCAGCGACGGCCGCTTCTAGACGTGCCGCGGTGTTGGCGGGTGTCAGTTTTCCTTGCAGCGCGTAGATGCGTGCAAGGTCAACGACAGGCACAACACCATTATGCTTAAGATCAATCTGGTTCTTGTGCTCACCTGACCGAATGGTGGCAAAGCCGCGCAAAAGCCCAAGTGGCGGCGTGTGTTTGAGCGAGTTCGACACCATATGTGCAACGAAAATCGAATTGGCCGAAGCTTTGGCCAGCGTTTCTTCTTGCAGATCGTCAAACAGCCGTTTGGTGCCGCCAATGGGGCGCAGATCGAACATCACACTTGCAAGCATTTGTGCTTCGGGGTTTGGCGTTTTGATCCACCCTTCAAAGTAGTCGCGCCATTGCGACACAGGCTGCCGCCAGCGCGGATTGATCGCCATCATATCACCGGGGCAGTACACGTATCCACACGTGTCGAGCCCGTCGCAGACCAAGCGGGCAAGCGCCTCAAAATACGGCATATCGGCATCGGTCACGCTGTCGTCGAGAAACAGACAATTGTCTTGATCGCTTACGCCGGTTTGTTCTTGCCGCCCCTGCGATCCGCAGGCGAGCCAAAGATAGGGGACAGGGGCAGGGCCAAGTTCGGCTTCCGCCAGTGCAATCAAGCGGCGTGTTGCAGTGTCGGCCACGTCCGTAATGAGCCTTGTGATTACCTCGTGCCGGTTGCCACCTGCCACAAGCTGCGCGAGCAATTGAGGGATGCGCGCGGTGACTTTGGCCATGGCCTCTGCCGCATTGGAATGCGCGATCTCTGACTCAAGCTCTGCCGAACTAACTGCCTGAAACCGCGTC
>ERZ1740070.1679-NODE-1679-length-13534-cov-6.058535_pt1 | contig 13534 bp, 13 predicted proteins | sample MGYA00581734_ERZ1740070 | MGnify/ENA primary metagenome ERZ1740070 (study PRJEB43018, sample SAMN04849744) | marine metagenome | isolation source: floating plastic debris | place: Pacific Ocean | collected 2008-09-01 | study: EMG produced TPA metagenomics...
TGGTACCGCCAACTAGAGAAGAGTTTTCTGGATTTGTATTTAAGCTCCAGGCCAATATGGACCCGCGGCATCGCGATCGCGTCGCCTTTGTTCGCGTATGCTCTGGGCGATTTGAGAAAGATATGGTGGTCAATCATGCCCGCTCTGGCAAGAACGTACGGCTATCCCATCCACAAAAGTTGTTTGGTCAAGGACGTGAGTCCGTGGAAGCAGCTTATCCAGGTGATGTGATCGGTCTTAATAATCCTGGGGTGTTTGCCATTGGCGATACCATTTACCAAGGCAAAAAATTGGAATATGAAGGGATTCCGTTTTTCTCTCCTGAGATGTTTGCCTATCTCAAAAATCCTAACCCTTCAAAATTTAAGCAGTTTCGAAAGGGTGTCACAGAGCTACGAGAAGAAGGGGCTGTCCAGATTATGTATTCGGCAGATGAGTCGAAGCGTGACCCAATTTTGGCAGCGGTGGGGCAGCTACAGTATGAAGTGGTGCAGTTTCGCCTCAAGAACGAGTACAACGTTGAGACCATGCTAGAGATGTTGCCCTACAGCGTAGCCCGTTGGGTGACCGGTGGTTGGGAAGCGATAAAAGATGCAGGTCGGTTATTTAACACGGTGACGGTTAAGGATAGCTACGGCCGTCCGGTATTACTGTTCCGCAATGAGTGGAACAGTCAGCAAGTGGAAGGGGAGCATCCAAAACTGGCATTAAGTAAAACAGCCCCGGTTGTATCCGGGAAAGAGCCTGAGAAAATATAGGGTAAAGGGGGCGTCCTTTTTGGATGTCCTCCCTATTTTGGCTAGCTCACTAAGGGCCAGACACAAGGCGGCGTACCATAGGCATGCAAAACAGGGCATATTATGCAAATTTATCTTGACTACAGCGCCACTACACCGCCTCGCATCGAGGTGATTGCGGCGATGGAAGCAGCGATGAAAAATAGCTGGGGGAATCCGTCCAGCTTGCATAGCTGGGGTAGTCAGGCCACAACAGTCATGGAGACTGCCCGTATACAGGTGGCCGAACTGATTGGTGCATCTGCAGATGCGATTGTGTTTACAGCCAGCGGCACTGAGGCTAATAATCTAGCAATTATGGGGGTGGCGCAGCAATATCGTAAGCCCCGCCATATGATTATTTCTGCAGTGGAGCATTCTGCGATCGCAAAACCAGCCGCACGTCTTGAACAGCTAGGCTGGAAAATCACTCGCTTACCTGTGAACAACTATGGTCAGGTAAACCCAGCCGATTTAGCCAGCTCACTTCAGGAAGACACGGTACTGGTATCCATTATTTATGGCCAAAGTGAGATTGGGACGATTCAGCCCATTGCTGAGCTAGCCGCTGTGATTGCGGGTAGTCGTCATCTCTCCAAGCCGCTCTTGCACTCGGATGCAGTGCAAGTAGCTGGGCGATTGTCACTGGAGGTACACAAGCTGGGTGTAGATTTACTCTCCATCTCAAGCCACAAAATTTATGGCCCCCAAGGTGCAGGGGCGCTGTATGTGAAACCAGGAACTGACCTGATGCCGTTAATTGCCGGTGGCGGGCAGGAGAATAACTTGAGATCAGGAACTCAGGCAGTGCCAACCATTGCTGGCTTTGGCATGGCTGCTGAGCTGGCTAGGCAAGAACTTTCTCAAGAACAAAAGCGACTTATCAGACTGCGAAATCGCCTAATTAAACAGCTGCAAGACCATCCTGAACTTAGGCTTACGGGGCATCCACAACAGCGGCTGCCTCACCATGTGAGCTTTTATCTGCCTAATGCTGATGGCGAAAGAGTCTCTGGTAAAACATTGGTACGCCAGCTGAATCTAGCTGGAATTGGAATTAGTGCAGGGTCAGCCTGTCACAGTGGGAAACTAACGCCGAGCCCGATCCTCAAAGCCATGGGCTTTAGTGATGCAGCGGCCAAAACAGGCATTCGGCTAACACTGGGGCACCAGACAACCAAAGCTGATGTAGATTGGGCAGCCATAGCGCTGCGACAAATTCTTGAGAGAACTCTGCTGGCTCAGCCTGTCATGGCAGGGATTACATAAAAACATCAATAGTAATCCCACAGCTAAACTCAAACTTCTGACGGCCAAAAAAGCAGATAATCAAAAGTGATTGATTGCTAGTAAAAATTCTAATCATGTCTAACCTGCCGACTAGTCTTGAGGAAACCATCGATCAAGCTATTGCCTCTACAAAGGCAGCGATTGAAGATGGCATCACCCGCCTGCAGGTAGAAATGGTGATCCCGGAACTCAAACAACAGCCGATCGCCGAACGCTTCTTAACTGTGTTTCAAGATTTGGGGTTGCAGTTTAAGGTTTACTTTCCAGATGCTGGCGCGGCTGCCCTGGCTAAGCGCGACTGGGGTAACCCAGATTTCACCATTCGCGGCATTAATGAAATTCAAGCTGCCATGACCCCTGACGATGAGGCGTTTCTAGTCGTCAACCCATCAGCTGTTGAAGTTCAAGATGTGGAAAAATTCTGCAACGCCGCTCAAGATCGCCCCATTGTCCTACTTAATCCCCAGCTAGAAGACGTCAGCATTGTTGGCATTGGCTATGCAGCTCGTCAGTTACGGGAGCGGTTTTTAAGTACGCTAACGTCCTCCTATTACTATCGCCCAATGCCTGATTCGGCTGTGCTGCATCGTCATCCCCAGGGCTGGCAAATTTGGCAAGAAGTTGGTGATCAATACGAACTCAAAGCTGAACTCTCCGAACGACCTTCTAGTGAGGTTCTAGAAAAAGTGCTGTATGGCGAAAACGACAGTAGCGATACTCCCAAACCGAAAAAAAGCTTGCTTGGTGAGCTCCAAAAGTTTCTGAAAGCCTTAAGCCAGTAGAGAATACCGAAATAGACAATATTGTCAGGGCTATTCATTGCCCGCTAGAGTACACACGTGTGCTCAAAATAGGCAAGGATGACTATAGGACTAATTATTCTTTATTGGGTCCTGCTCATTGTTATGGGAGCTGGTATTGTTGGGTCGTTTGTTCCGGCATTTCCAGGGATCGGACTAATTGTCGCAGCCATCGCTGTCTGGGGAGTCGTTGCTGGTTTTAGCAAGGCGGTGGTGGTTGCTATAAGCATTGCCATTGCTATCTTTTTGATTACTACGGCGATTGACTACCTAGCCGGGTATCTGGGTGCTAAAAAGGTTGGGGCTAGCAGCTGGGGACAAATTGGTGCGGTGGTCGGCATGGTTCTGGGACTTTTAGGACTGCTACCAGCCCTGCCTATCGGTGGTCCTATTTTTGGTCTTTTCTTTGGCTCAATGCTGGGGGCGTTTGTTGGTGAAATGCTCCATCGTCGAGATTTAGCCTTGCCAGCACGAGTCAAATTGGGTGCCAAGGTAAGTTTGGCAATTGTAGTAAGTTCCTTGCTGGGAAATATCATCGCTGGAGTATTGTCTATCATTGCAACAGTAGTGTTCCTTGTGGCGACCTGGACAACTGTCATGTCTCCAGTGTTGTAAGCCAACTAAACTGATCTGTCGCAGACCATGCCCCACCCAGAACACTTAGAAATATTGCAAACCAGTGCCAGAGTTTGGAATCGCTGGCGCCAGCAAAATTCTCAAATTCGACCAAATTTAAGGGCGGCTGATCTCAAGGGTGTTGATTTAGCCGGATTTAATCTGCAGCTAGCTTATTTGAGTGGAGCTGATTTGAGTCGCGCTTATCTATTTGAGGCTAATTTGCGTGAAACCAATTTTCAGGGAGCTAATCTTAGCCATTGCTGTCTGATTGGTGCGGATCTCACTCAGGCTTATTTTGCAAACGCCAATCTGTACCATGCCTATTTGTCTCAGGCCAACCTAACTGAGGCTTATTTTGGCCATACAAATTTAGAGAAAGCAAATCTGACGGATAGCGTTCTAAACCGAACTTATTTTGGACAGGCCGATGTCAAAGAAGCTGACTTTAGTAGCACTAAGAATTTGGAGCCTGTACAGCTAAGACTGGCACACAACTTTGAGCTAGCTATTTTAGAGGAAAAAGATCAACCAAATCAGCCGCTTGTAGCCCAAAGCTAACCAGAGAACATTGAGTACCTCCTAATCGCTCAAGACTGCAAAACTCCAGTAAATCATGCAGCGGATCGTGTCCTGTTAAGCAGTCACCGATGATGGATAGCGTATGCCTGCATTCTTGAGGCGTTGTAATGCCTCTTTTAATCGGTCTTCCTCAGCAATTAGACTGACACGCACAAATCCCTCACCACCTTCACCAAAAGCGCTACCCGGTGTAACCACTACACCAGTATTTTGTAAAACGTAGAACGCAAAGTCTGCGGCTGTCATATCTGGAGGACATGGCACCCACAAGTACATAGTGGCTTTGGTTTTAGGGACATCCCAGCCGAGTTCTGCTAACCCTGAAATTAAATAGTCTCGGCGGGTGCTATATCGGTGTCGCACTTCCTCTAAGTAAGAGTCAGGCAGGTTTAGGGCTGTTTCTGCCGCTGTCTGAATAGCAGAGAAAATACCATAGTCCAGGTTGGTTTTAAGGGTACGCAACCCTTGAATAATATGGCGATTACCCACGACAAACCCCACACGCCAGCCAGCCATGTTATAGGTCTTGGACAAGGTGTGAAATTCAACGCTAAATTCTTTAGCTCCAGGAATCTCAAGCACACTGGTGGGCTGATAACCGTCAAACGCTAGCTCGGCGTAACACAAATCATGCACCAGCATGATGTCATAGTGTTTGGCGAATGCCACGATCTCTTCAAAGAATGCTCTAGGAGCTGTGGCCCCAGTTGGATTGTTGGGATAGTTGAAATAGAGTACTTTGGCTCGACGGGCAACATCTTCTGGAATGGTGGAGATGTCAATCAGCCAGTCGTTTTCTGGCGTTAGCATCAGGGGATGGATGGATGCGTTTGCGATCGCAGGCCCCCGAAAATTTGCTGGATACGATGGCGTCGGCACCAGTACCGTATCCCCTGGATCTAAATAGGCCAGGGCTAGATGTGTCAGTCCTTCTTTAGATCCCAATAATGGTAGAGCTTCCCCTTCAGGATCAAGACTCACACCATAGCGACGGTGATACCAAGCTGTAATCGCATTGCGAAAGCTCGCTGTCCCTTCAAAGGGGGGATAGCCATGCTGATTTGGATCAGCCAGTGCCTTTTGCGCGGCCTCTACCACCGGAGCAGGTGTGGGACCACCCGGATTTCCCATACCCAGGTCAATGAGGTCTAAACCCTGCTCTCGTGCATTTGCCTTAAGTTCATCCAAACGCGCAAAGGCGTAGGGAGGGAGCTGCTCGAGTCGCTGTGCTTTTTTCATCCAAGCTGGGGGCATAGCCTTACCTCCTCATAACGAGTGTGACGTTGTTTGGGCGGTGGGTAGTTTACGCGCAGTCGGCTCGGTCCGCCGACAAGGCACCGTAGTAGATACCATTGCCGCCATCACCTGCTGAGGACTGACCTCAAACGGCAGGTGGTGAATATCTGACTGAGGCTGACAGGCAAATTCAGCCGCTTGCCGCAGCTCAATTAAGGACATCTCGCCCAACCCCAAATCACTCAGGGTCATGGGTAAACCAATCTGGGTATAAAACCGAAGCAACTGCTGACGAGCAGCGACCGCTAAGGCATTGCCAGACTCCAATTCCTCTAAGCGCAGTTGAACTAAGATACCATAGGCTACTTTTTCGCCGTGCAGCATACTGTGACTCGCCAGGATTTGAGTCAAACCATTATGAACGGCATGGGCCGCTACAGTGCGGCATTGGGCACCGCCCATACCCCCAATCACACCGGCCATGAGGACAGAGGCATCGACTACTTCACGCCACTCATCCCCACCCAGATTCTCCAGAGCGGCGGCTGATTTTTGAAAGAGAATATCCCGCAATACTCGAGCCTGCTGCACCGCTCCAATAATTAATGTTTGAGAGGAATGTCCACTGCTGACTGAGGCTTCATACCATTTTGCGATCGCATCCCCAATGCCGGCCACCAGGTTCCGTCTGGGAGCCGTCGCCACTAATTCATAATCCAGCAGCAATAATTCTGGGCAGGTGGGTAGCCCCACATCATACCGAAAGGCTCCCCGCTCAGAATAAACATTAGACAACGCTGTCCAAGCGGCACAAGTAGCCGCAGATGTGGGAATCGTGACTACCGGCAGCTTCATCTGATAGGCCAAGAGTTTAGCCGTGTCGAGAGCTTTCCCACCGCCAACTCCGATTACCAGGTCCGCACTGTGGTCAGAGACAGCCTGATGTAGCTGGGTCAACGACGTCTCACAACAATCGGTTCGGTAAGACGCTTGAGCAACCCTAAAATCACTCAGCATCCGGGCTAAAAAAGGTGCCGCTGACTCTAGGGTGCGATCCCCACCCACAACAAGTGGACGTTGCCCTAACTTTGCAATTAGCGGTCCGCATTCCGACAAAATTCCTGAGCCCCGTACCACCTGGGCCGGTGCCACCATCAGTGTAGACAAGGTAGACATAGCTGATTTTTGACAGATTGATCAACAAATAAGACGAAGCGAACAAGATTAGTAGGTTCAAACCATCTGATTCAATCTCTGAATCAGATGCTCCTATTAAAGAGGCAATTCCCACAATCGGCCAAGCGCCCTGGGAAATCTAACTATCTTGGAGCGCCGCTCGGGCTTTTTTCAGCGCAGACTGTGAAAGAGTTATCCGATAACCAGTCTCAGTTTGAGGAGTAGGCTGAATTTGACCCAGATATAACAAATCTGAAATGCCGGGATCACGATGAACGATAGCACGCGCACGGATACTTTGAGGTTGACCACCCCCACCTAACCGACTGGGATTAAATGCATTGATGGCCGCTTGTTCTAGGGTCGCCTCTAGTTCAGCATTGGTAATGTCATTAGGCACTGCAATGACAAGCTGGGCAGCCCCTGAATCATACACAGTGGTGTAAGGAACTGAACCCGCCACCGTGGTGGTTACAAATGGTTGAAAGCTCAGACCAAATAGTCCCGCTGTCAGCACACCGCAAAATCCAGTGACACCGACTAATCTAAAACGAATTCCCCACTTGGCTACAAACGCCAGCGCTGCCAAAGCTGCAAAGGCTAATGTGGTGAGGCCCATCCACTTAGTTGCCTCTAAAAAAGTTTCGGGTGTTGGCATAGCAAACTAGCGCTTTTTATGTGTAATCAGCATAACGCTATTAATCGTATCAGTGGACACCTTCATAATCATTGAAAACCTTTTGCATTGAGGGTCATTTCCCTATCTGTCATTACCTGTTAGACCGGCACAGAGACCGGGCTCACTAAAGGCTATCTAAAGAATTTATCAGGGTGCTATGCTGAAGCGCTTTCTCGGCCTGTGCGCCATAGCGACAGCAGGGTTGAGCTATATAGGTTGGCAACGGAGGGAACCTTTAACGCCTCTACCTCAAGATCCCTATATTCAAGTTTTCTTTAATCAAACAAAAACCAGTCAGTATCGAGACCCCTACCGCCATAGCCAACGGTCCGGTGACAACCTTGAAAAGGTATTAACAGATGCCATTAGCCAGGCCAATACATCTGTTGATGTAGCCGTTCAAGAACTTAACCTGCCCCAAGTAGCCAAGGCATTAATAGACAAAGCACAGGCTGGAGTAGTCGTAAGAGTCATTGTAGATAACCAATACAGTGACGGCTGGAGTGGACGCGATCGCAATTGGATTCGCCAACAAGACACCTACAGTCGTGGTAAGTACGAAAATTTGTTTATATTTGGTGACATTGATCAAGATGGCTACATTTCGCCCGATGAAGCCGCCAAACGGGACGCTATTCTGATGCTGCGTCAGGCAGGTGTCCCAATTATTGACGATACCGATGACGGCACTAAAGGCAGCGGTCTGATGCACCACAAATTCATGGTCATAGACAATCATCAGGTGATCACTGGCTCGGCCAATTTTACCCTTTCCGGCATTCACGGAGACTGGCTGATTCCTGAAAGTCAGGGCAATGCCAACGCTATGCTGCGTATTACCAGCCCAGAACTGGCAGATGCTTACACGCAAGAATTCAATTTAATGTGGGGCGACGGTCCCAAGGGGCAACCCAACAGTCTCTTTGGGGTGGCAAAATCGGCTCGCCCCCTCAAAAACGTACCTTTACCCAGCGGTCAGGTTTCAGTTCATTTTTCACCGCATCGTACCGACACACCACTGGGTCAAACGACAAATGGCATCATCGCTAGCACGCTCAGCAACGCCAGCCAGTCTGTTGATCTGGCTCTATTTGTATTCACCGATCAGACGATTGCCAACACATTAGGGGCCAATCCCCACCTACAACTCCGCACCCTGATCGACCGCAGTTTTATCTATCGCTATCACAGTGAAGCATTGGATATGCTGGGTATAGCTCTTCCTAGCCATCGCTGCAGCTATGAAAAAGAGAATCGTCCATGGCATAGCTCTATTAAGACTGTTGGGTATCCCACATTAGCTGACGGCGACAAGCTACACCACAAATTTGCTCTCCTAGACAACCACACGGTTATTATTGGCTCTCACAATTGGAGTAACGCCGCCAACCACAAAAATGATGAGAACTTATTGATTATCAAAAATGTCACCGTTGCTCAACACTTTAAGCAAGAATTTGAACGTCTCTATAAACGCTCTGATTTAGGCCATACGGACTATCTAAAGAGACAAACAATAAAAATGCAGGAGAAGTGTGAAGGAAGAGAATTTTAAGTTTTGAGCTGATAGCCATTTATCAAGAAGACCTCAGTCAAAGGAGACCAACTCAAAACTCAACATACTCAGCAAGCTGAGAAGAACAAATCTCAGAACTCTTTTACCCTTTTGCCTTAAGCTTTGCTAGTTTTGCTTGCACACGTTTATAAAATAAATAGAGCTGTCGTTTTCGAGTCAGGCTAGAAATATCTGACGGCTGCTGCTGTCGATAATCAAAAAACTGGTTAAGTTCTACGAGCATAGTCTCTAACCGAGGTATCAACTGCTCAGAACGATAAGGAGAGAAAAAGCTATCGGGCAAGTCGCTAGGCTGCCAGTTTTCCAAAACAGCTGAAATCCGTTGAACATCATGTCCCGTGGCATAGCCTGCAATTTTATGACAGTTTACGCCAGGATCAAGATAATCAGCTAGAGCATGATTAACGCTTGAAAACACCTGACAACCACAGGCTAGAGCTTCCATCGGCGGCAATCCAAACCCTTCAGTCAAACGGTATTTCACCCAATACTCCGCAGAATCATACAGATAGATCTTGGTACGATTAAATAGGGTAATCAGGTCGTCTACGAAGGTATCAACAACAACAACATTGAATTTCTTTTTTAGCTCTGGTACTAGCTGATTTATGACATATTCAGAAGTCTTTCGAGACTGCACTAATATGTCAATATCGCGTTCTATCTGACAATTAACAACAGTGGCAGGAAGCTGATTAGGCAACCAGTAGATGAGAGAATTTTGCGATCGCGAGCCCCAATATCCCATCGTATTACGACTAACAGCCAGAATAGGAACCTGAGGGGGTACTAAAAAACCATATCCTGAGCTATGGGCATGATATATCACATTGCAATGAGAGAGCTTTTTAAGCTGTTTAGGAACATCAAATCCCCAACTCACCACAAAAATATAGTCATTCAGATTAGTCTTGTTCAAGAGATCATCAATAAATGGATGATTCTCTTCTCGCTGACGATAGGTAACAACTTCAGCCGGACAAATTTGCTTGACTAACTCAAGAGCATTTAGTTCAGCAAAAAGCCCCCCACAATAAAATGAGCGAGTGGTTCCTGGTAGGAGAAAATAAAGCTTTCTCATCACGAATGAGGTATTGACCGCAAAGTATTTTACAGGATGGGCGATACTCAGACTCTACTATCCCTGCAGCTTTTCAATTCAGACCCAATACAAGCCTCTATTAATTTTGTAGATAGATCCCATCTATCTCATGCTTTGATGATTCGAAATTTCATATCTAGATTAGGTGGTATGCAATCGCTACTCCATATAGGAGGCTCCTATGAATACCTATTCCTCCAATCTGCAAGAACTTGAAGTACAGCGTCAGCAGCTAGAGCGACTGTGGCAACCGACACCAGTACAAAGAATTAGAAAAATCTCAAACACTTGGCTGCGTGCAGCCGGTCAATGGTTAATACAGTCACTTACCGAAGGAAACCAGTTACGAATTTGGGTAAAAGAAACCAAACAAAGCACTGCCTGGTATGTATATGACCCAGCTAGTAGTGTACAGCGCCAATTCGACTCTGAAGAGGCATTGAGAATCTGGTTAGAACAACGTTACAGCAACTGATACATTCGCTTAGCTCTGCAGTCTGTATTGAGGATTGCAGAGCTAAGCTAAATATCTTAAACACTTCTAACGAGTTGAAAAATACGTTGATTTTTGCAACCGTTATACCCCCTCTACAGAAGCTAGCGATTCAATAAAGATACAGTTAGCTCAGAGGAATGCTGTGACAATGAATATTAAATTTGCCATCAGCAATGCAATTTTAGGCACGTTGACCCTAGCAATCGCTAGCTATGCTCAAGTCGAGGAAAATGGCAGTCATCATTTGTCCGATATACAGGCGCAAACATGTCCCGTGTTCTTAAATGACGGTACGGCAGCAGCTACCGGTGGTCAACAGTTAGCGGTACCCGCGCGTCCAAACGAGGTTCTAGACTTAACTCTTCTTTGTCACAGCGGCCCCCTTGAAACAGATGACTCAGAACGAGTGGGGACAGACATCAATAATCGTCCTTCGCAAACACCCCAATCAGAAACTCAATTTGACCGCTTACCCCAAGATCGAGTTGAGCTTGGTCCTATTTAGATCGTGCCTTAGGCTTCAATCGACTACGGTATAGTAGTTGAAACATTCATGGAAAGGTGCAATGTTCGGTTTAGGTTGGCCAGAAGTAGGCATTATTGCCATTGTTGCTGTTTTAATTTTTGGACCTAAGAAAATCCCTGAATTGGGTAGTGCCCTTGGAAGGACACTACGAGGATTTAAAGAAGAAATGGATGCCGAAACAGCTGACTTTGAAGACGCTGACTACGTTGAGGATCCGGAATAATCCTGAGTAGTTGGAACAAACTTAGTTAATCCGGGTCTATGCAGGTAGTAGGTACATGGTTGGAGCTACCTACTACTAGCAAGCGTCTAGTGAGCATATAGTAGGCATTTCAGGGAGATGGCGAATCATCTCCCTGTTTTTTTACATCCACAAATATTTCTCATAGAGAGGGTCTATATACCCAGGCGCTGATAAACCTTATCTAGATTTCTAAGTTGATAATCAGGATTAAAAGCCTCTTTGACTTCCTCTGTTGACAATGTCTCTTTGACTTGAGGATCTTGAGAAATCAAAGCATAAAAATCACCGCCTTCAACGTTCCATGCCTCATGGGCGCAACGCTGCACAACACGATAGGCATCCTCACGAGACATCCCTTTTTCTACCAGAGATAGCAGTACTCGCTGACTAAACACAACGCTGCCGTACATATTCATATTGCGCTTCATGTTGTCAGGATACACATGCAGATTTTGTACCAGCTTAGTGGTTTCAACCAACATAAAATGAAGCAGGATGCAGCTGTCGGGAAAAATCACCCGTTCTACCGAGCTGTGGGAAATATCTCGCTCGTGCCACAAAGCAACATTTTCTAAAGCAGCCAAAGCATTAGTACGAATAATTCGGGCTAAGCCTGTCAAACGCTCAGACTTAATTGGATTACGCTTATGGGGCATAGCTGAGGACCCTTTCTGGCCCTTAGCAAAAAATTCTTCAACCTCTAACACATCAGTACGCTGCAGATTCCGAATTTCGACCGCAAACCGTTCAATGGATGCAGCCAGCCCTGCCAAAGTAGTCATAAACTCAGCATGGACATCTCGGGAAATCACTTGGGTAGAAGCTGTATCAGGCTTAAGACCCAGCCTTTGACAGGTTAAAGCTTCGATTTCTGGATCAATGTTGGCATAGGTACCAACAGCCCCTGAAATTTGACCAACGGCAATTTCATCTTGAATTCGACAGAGGCGCTCACGATGACGCAATACTTCTGCCAGCCAACCCGCCATTTTGAATCCAAATGTCATGGGCTCAGCATGAATGCCATGGGAACGACCGATCATCACAGTGTTGCGGTGCTCTTGAGCCTTGTTGCGAATAGCCTGAATTAATTTCTCCACATGGGACAAAATTACATGATGACTCGCAACAATCTGCAGGGAGAGAGCTGTATCCAACACGTCGGAACTAGTCATTCCCAAATGGATATAGCGCCCTGCATCACCCACGTATTCATTGACGTTTGTCAAAAATGCAATGACATCATGGCGGACTTCAGCCTCAATTTCTAAAATTCGCGCCACATCAAAATTGGCCTTGGCTTTGATTTCGTCCACCGCTGCTTGGGGAATACGGCCCAGCTCAGCTTGGGCTTCGCACACAGCGATCTCAACCTGTAGCCAGGTCTTAAATTTGTACTCGTCGGTCCAAAGTTCGCCCATCTCGGGCAGGGTGTAACGTTCAATCAAAACTAGTGTCGCAGGATACAGCCGATCCATTGTAAGCGGGCGTTCGTCGGTTACTCAGTCGAAATTTAGAATAGTGAGGATTTAATCACATGCCCGTTAAACATAGCAATCAACTGAAATCTCTGAATCACCAAGACTAACCCCCAGGGGTTTTGACACTCCACTGGGGGCTAATGCTTCAAGAGATGTATGAAAACTTGTGAGTCTGGCGCTAATCAATTTCAATAGACTCAAAGGCGCTAAGAACAGACCAAGATAAGCGAGTTGCCACAGTAGCAAGGGCGATAATTGTAACCATCGTTAAGATTGCGTAGGGCATGTGCAATCCAAACAAAATCATACTAATGACTACCAGGGCAAGCAGTGTAATATCCAAAGCCTTGTCCTCAAAATGCTACTACTCACCTTCAATAATAGATATTTTGTCAAGGGAGTATTCAACCAGGCAAAAAACTTATTAATGATTCACGTTCTTACAAATTACGGCTTTGAACAACAGATAGACAGATTACGGCGACGTCAAGATTAATTATGTCCGTAATGCCTTTGCAATACGGTGTATACCTTCTTCTATCTGTGTTTCATCAATGGCAGTATAACCAAAGACAAACTCCCCTGTATTACGTGACATTTCATACTGAATGCGTGCGCTGCATATTTCTACACCAACACTGGCGGCTTTAGCGATCGCATCATCATCGTTGAGGCTAATCGGTAGCTTAGCCATCACATGCAGCCCAGCACTATCTCCCAAAATCTTTACATCATTACCAAAGCATTTGTACAGAGCCTGTACCAGAGTACTGCGACGTTGCTCATAACACAGGCGCATCTTCCGAATATGGCGCTCTAGATAACCCGCTGTAATAAACTCTGCTAACGCATATTGAGTCAGCGCAGGGGGCTGCCGATCAGCTAACCACTTTGCTTTGCTAACTACCTCTACTAACGGCTCAGGTACCACTAAATAGCCAAGGCGAATACCAGG
>ERZ1740070.1680-NODE-1680-length-13532-cov-6.989983_pt1 | contig 13532 bp, 13 predicted proteins | sample MGYA00581734_ERZ1740070 | MGnify/ENA primary metagenome ERZ1740070 (study PRJEB43018, sample SAMN04849744) | marine metagenome | isolation source: floating plastic debris | place: Pacific Ocean | collected 2008-09-01 | study: EMG produced TPA metagenomics...
GTTCGTTAATTTTTTGGAGTTCAACCTTGTAGGTGAGATTTATAATGAACATAGAAAAGAGGCTGGGTTTTAATAATCATTTTTACCTCATAAAGGTAGTAAGGTTGCCCCTAAACCGGCTCAAAACAATACCCAACGTTTGTGCATTGATTTGCTAGGAGAAGTTTGGCACTACTTTTTCTCCAATTTCTGTTATGACCTCATCAGCTGGTCTTGAACCGTACTTTAAATTCAGTATTACATGGTTAACCCCATGTGATTCAAGAAGTTTCAAGTGTGTATTTAAATATTCGGTACCTGCTTTAAAACCCAAATGGATAGGTGAAGGCTTGGTGCTCGAATCGGTTGTTAAATCCACATACAGGGATTGCATAAACAGTTTCCATTCACTTTTGGTTTCTGAAAGTCTTTCAACCATTTGTGAGGTCATTTTTTGAAAACTGTCAAAATCAGATAGGTCGGAGCATAGACCGGTAATATGGTCATTTTTGGAGTCCTCTTTTAACTCTTGAACGGTTTGGTCGATTTTATCTTGATTTCTACCGTGTATCAGTATGTGATTCTTGTCTTTGGCAAGCTTGAGGGCAGTGAGTTTCCCAATTCCGTCCGTACTACCTGTAATTACAATGGTTTTCATTCCGCAAGTTTTAGATTTAATAAACACTTGAATTACCGAGGATTTTGGCCAACATTCGCTTACCATAAATCGTCTTGGGCAGCGATAAGATAATGATGGCTAATGGAACCGGTGGTTCTCGCCAATAAATGCGGTTTGTAATCGGGGTCTTCCATAAAGTTCATGGCATTTTCTTTTGAAGGCCGTTCAATTATAATACATAGTGCAGTTTTTTGGGTATCTTCTTCTACCTGTCGACGGAAAGCAGTGCACGTAAGATATTTGCCACCGTGTTTTGCAACTAGTTTATTGGCAGTAGGCAAATAATCTGAAATCCATTCATCTGTTTTAGACGTTATATCAAGTACTGAAAAGTATTTCATAACATAAATTCAAAAGCTATACTAATTATAGTTACTTAGTAAACAATAACAGTAAAAAAGGATAGTAAGGTTACAATACGGTAGTACTAGAAAAGGATTAAGCCATTGTGTCCGATATGTATAGATAATTAAAAAAAGGTTTCCAGCTTTTGCAATTCGTCTGATTTTAACCATTTGTAAGTGGTTCCAAACGCTTGTAACCATTTAATTAAAGATAAGTATTTGTAAATGTAATTGCCATGTAGGGTTTTATACATTTGAAGAAACGCAAGGTAAATTACCCAAATCTTTTTTTATGATTGAATCCCCCATAAGCTTGTCCATAAAAAACTGGGCCGATGACGACAAACCTCGAGAAAAACTTGTCCAAAAAGGACGCTCTGCGCTTTCCGACGCAGAACTCGTAGCCATACTTATTGGCTCCGGTAGCCGAAATGAAAGTGCTTTAGATTTGTCCAAACGGATTTTGTCCGCATCGCAAAATGATTTAAACCTACTTGGAAAACTATCCATCAATCAATTAATGCGGTTTAATGGTATTGGAGAGGCAAAAGCAGTGACCATTGCTGCGGCGCTCGAAATTGGTAGGCGAAGACGAATTACCCAAGCACCGAAGCCCGATTATATTACCAATAGCCAAAGTGCTTTTGAATTGTTATTTCCGACCATGACAGAGCTGGAACATGAAGAGTTTTGGATTGTTTATCTCAACAACGCGAATGGAGTAGTTCACAAGGGGCAAATGAGCAAAGGTGGTATTACGGGTACTTTGGTCGATGTTCGCTTGGTCCTCAAGCAGGCTTTGGAATTGGGTGCTGTAGGGCTTATTCTAGCGCACAACCATCCCTCTGGCGCTTTAAAACCCAGCTCTGCAGACAAACAACTTACCCAAAAGCTCAAACTTGCTGCAGATGCACTCGATATAAAAGTACTAGACCACCTTATTATGGCCAACGACTCGTATCTTAGTTTCGCCGATAGCGGAATTCTTTAAACCATGTTGCTCATATATACGCACAAAATAACCAATCGCCTTACTTATGTTGGCAAACATCTTTTTACCGGAATTTTAGGGATAGAAGTAAGTTTTACTAGTAAGGTCGAAGACTTTATAAAGCATACTGGTCCAAAGCTTACCTACACCAAAAAGCCATTGCAGAATGAGTTTTTCATTCGGAGCAACGATTTGCTTTTTGAAAAAGGGATTAATGATATTCAAATAAGCATATCCAATTGGGATAATGTCCCGTGTTTTTTTGCCTGTGACGAAACCAGCTCGGTTCCTTACGATGTGTTTTCGGCTAGCTTTTTTATGTTGAGTCGTTATGAAGAATATCTACCCCATGTTAAGGATAGATTGGGAAGGTTTCCCGCAAAGGAAAGCATTGGTTTTAAATCGGGTTTTTTGCATTTGCCTGTAGTGGATTTATGGGCGTACAAATTGTTGGAATTGCTAAAAGTTCGTTTTCCTGAAATAAAGGCTTCGCCAAAACCCTATCGTTTCACCCCCATGGTCAATGTTACTGTTTCACATAAATATGCACGAAGGGGTTTTTCACGAGCGCTGGGAGGATATTTACTCGACTTAAGTAGGCTAAGACTCAAAAGTCTAGTGAAACGAACCGCAGTTCAATTGGGGATGCAAAAAGACCCATATGATAATTTTGAACATTTGTTGGCACTGCATGAAAAATACCGCGCCAAACCACTATTCTTTTTTCAGTTTGCTGCTTATGGTGAACACGATAAGAATATCTCCCCGAACAACTTAAAATTTGGATATCTTATCAAGGCCGTAGCGGATAGAGCGGTGGTTTCGTTAAGTACCTCCTTTGCATCTTCCACAAATCTAGAGGTCCTTAAAAAGGAAAAGAAAAGACTGGGCGAATTGATTCATCGTCCCATACATTTTGCACGGCTGCGCTACAATCGCGTAAATGTACCCACGACCTATAGAACATTAATTGAAGCAGAGTTTACCTCTGATTTTAGTATGGGATATACCCATCAAATTGGGTTTCGCGCAGGTACTTGCACCCCTTTTCCATTCTATGATATTGGAGTTGAGGCCAAACAGCCGCTTCGCGTCCACCCTTTTGTTATGCATGATTACGCATTGCAGAAATTCAAGAAAAGCGATAAAGTATTTGAAAAGTTAGACCCTATTTTCGATAGCGTTCGTAGACTTCATGGTGAGTTAAACCTAGTTTTTTCCAATGAACTCTTGGGTACGCAGAAACGATTGGATTGGCTCAAGCTTTATGAAGCGCTGTTAAAACGATATTATGTTTAAGACCGGAGTAACCCATGTTTTTTTTGATTTGGACCATACCTTATGGGATTTTGAAAAGAACTCTGAGTTGACGTTTGCACGTATTCTACCACAAAATGGAATCGAAACATCTTTGGATGGGTTTATGGAAAAATATCGTCCCGTTAATTTTGCGTACTGGAAGGAATACCGGGAAAATAAGATAACCAAAGCAGCCTTGCGCTATAATCGTTTACGGCATACGTTTGACGCCATGGGTATTCAAGTAAAGGACGAAATCATCAATAAACTTTCTGATGAGTATATTGGATACTTGTCATCATTTGGGAATTTGCTCCCACAAGCCGAGGAAGTTTTGGAATATTTGGCTCCCAAATACAATTTGCACATTATTACCAATGGTTTTCAAGAAATACAAGACAAAAAGCTTAAGAATTCTGGAATTATGGAGTTTTTTGATGTAGTAGTCAATTCTGAAATGGCCGGGGTAAAAAAGCCTAATCCAGAAATATTTGAACTCGCTTTGCAAATGGCATCCGCAGCACCTTCCAATTCAGTTATGGTTGGAGACAATTTAGAGGCAGACATTCAAGGGGCGTTTAATTTAGGATTGAAAACCATTCACTTGCAAGATTCCCAAGAACCGCTTCACGATTTGGGTAAAATCATTAACACCTTAGGTGAAATAAAAAACATTTTATGAAGTTAATGTACTTAGGGTTTATCCCTAGAACAATAACTAAATGGGTAGATGATGATGAAGAAATTAGGGGTATCTCCATGGCTTTGGATAACCTTTTTTTTGTCTTTTCAAGCGTGTTCTGATAAGCAGAATTTTGACCAGTTTGATGACCTCCAAATAACACCTTTGGTGGCTTCCAGCCTTTTTTCGGTAGAAGTTACCGAACCCTTCATCAATAGCCTTCCCGCTGTAAATGCCTTTTATTCAGAAACATTCAACTTTGATGCCTTTACCGAACGTTTTGTTGCTGAAAGTCTATTAGAGGGCACTATCTCTTATGAAATTGAAAACACCACAAGTAAACCAGTAACCTTGGTCATTGAATTTTTGGATGCCGGTGGCAATGCTTTGGATGCCGAACGGTTTGATATTCCAGCTGCTCCTACGGCCTTATTGACCCGTGATGTGGCATACGGAGCAGGCGGAAAAGCATTGGACATTCTTATCAACACCACAGACCTTAGAGTCACAGGGGTAAATCTTGGTGACAACACCAGTACTTCTACTGAGACCGAACCCAAAATCAGCCTAAAATCAGCAGCAGAATTTTTAGTGCAGGTCAAATGAAGTTTTACGGAGTACTCGTTTTTTTGTTCTTTTCAAGTGTTTTGATGCGCAGTCAAAACCGGCAACTACTCTTTGATTTTGATGAAATTCCTCAAAGTTTGATGGTCAATCCTGGCGCGGATACCAACCACAAATGGCATGTTGGGGTTCCGGTTATTTCTGGTTTCATGGTCCAAGGTGCTACTAGCGGAGTAACCGTAAACGATATTTTTGCCGATGACGGAGTGGATATCAATTTGAAGGTCAGAGAGCGGATGCTCGACGGTATGAATTCAAGAGACGATTTCAGCATAACCAGTCAAATAGAGGCGTTTTATGTTGGTTTTCAGGGAAAGAATAGACCTGAAAACTATTACTCTTTTGGAATGTATGGGGAGACCGATATCATTGTGTATTGGCCTGAAGATTTAGCTAGACTTGCGTTTGATGGAAACGGGGGTCCCAATATTGGAAGGCAATTCGACTTGGGTGATTTGAATCTAAGAGGGGAAATGACCAATGTTTTCCATTTTGGCATACGTAAAAAAGTAAAGGACAATCTAACCTTGGGCTTCCGAGCAAAGTTGTATTCCAATATTTTCAACTTTAAATCGACCAACAATCAAGGAACTTTTTTGACTACAGAGGGTGAAGACAATATCCTATCCAATAGCATCACAGCAGATATAGGACTCCAAACCGCTGGGCTGAATGAGATACGTGATATCCTTCGTGATGATACCGATACGACTAGAGAGGATTTGACTAGCTTGTTCACCAACCGCGTACTTTTGGGTGGTAATTTGGGCTTAGGTTTGGACTTGGGTTTTACCTATGAATTGAATGAACAAACCCAAATTAGTGGTAGTGTGTTAGACTTGGGCTTTATCTATAATTCCAAAGACGTGCTTTCCTATACCTTGGAAGGTAGTGCCGTTAATGAAGGGATAAATGTTTTGTTGCCAGAGGATATCAATAGCATAGGAGAAGATCGTTGGCAACAATTGGTAGATGAAATCGAAGCGGCCCTTCCCTTTGAAGAAAATGAAGATAACTACATTATGCTACGCCCTGTAAAACTCTATGGTTCCATAACCCATGATTGGGGTGAGGGTGCAAGCGGAACCAGAAGAGAAAACTGCGGTTGCGCCATCAATGTGAGGGGCGGTAGTTCGGAACAATACTATCGCAATCGTGTAGGGGGATTGTTGTACATGATAAAACGTCCTTTGGGCGTTCAAGCGGCCTTGACCGGTTCTTATCAAAGGCGGTTGGGTCGAAATTTCTCTGTAAAAACTTCCTATACCATTGATAAATACTCTTTTTCAAATGTAGGATTAGGGCTTGCTTTAAAGGCTGGCCCTGTGCAATTTTACATTCTTGGAGACAATCTTTTATCCTACCAGAATATTGCTGACTCAAACTATGCATCTTTACAGTTTGGTTTTAATATTCTATCTTGGAACGATAATTGATTTCTACCTTGACATGAAGAAGCATTGGTTACTTATTATTGTTTTCACGACCTTTTTTTCGGTTTCCGGATATAGTCAGTTTACGGATTACAAGTATATTATCATACCCAAACAATTCGATGCGTATGATGCACAAAACAAGCATCAAACCAGCACTTTAATCAAGTTTTTGCTAAAACAAAGAGGTTTTAATCCAGTTTATGATGATGTAATGCCGAACGACCTTTTTATGAATCGTTGTTTAGGTCTTGAAGCGGACGTGGAAGACAATTCTACTTTGTTTGCTACCAAAGTGATTATCCTATTCAAGAATTGTAGGGGAGAAGAAGTATTTCGTACCATGGAAGGCCGTAGCAAGGCAAAAGACTTCAAAACCGGTTATCGGGAGGCGCTGGCCGCAGCTGCTGAATCTTTGGATGGCGTGCCCAATGAATATAATGGTGGCACTACTACGACAGAGACCTTAACTCTTAATTTTAAGGATGATGTAAAGCAATTGTCGGAGGAAAAGAAACAAGAAATGATTTTAGAGCAAAAGAATACTACCGAAGAACAAGTTTACAAGGCAGTCGAAATCAAAGATTCAAATTTGGTGCAAGAAACTGCTGGTAATGCCATGGGGGTATTATATGCTCAACCCATGGAGGGAGGATACCAATTGGTTGACAATACCCCACAAGTTGTATTTAAATTGGTAGCCACTTCTTTAGAGAATGTTTATCTATTGGACGGAAATGGCTTAAATGGAGTCGTTTTTGAAAAAGAAGGGCAATGGTATTTGGAAACAGCTGAAAAAGGGATAAAGAAAAGTACCCCTTTGCAAATCAAGTTTTAGTAACCGTATTTTCCTTTCCATCGTTTTTTGAGAGCTTCTCGAATAGCATTTTCCCGGGGATTTTGTCCAGGTTCATAGAGCACTTTTCCGCTAATTGCCTCGGGTAAAAATTCTGAGTCAACAAAGTTTTCCTCATAGTCATGGGCATATTGATAGCCCTTCCCATAGCCCAGTTCTTTCATTAATTTGGTAGGCGCATTCCGCAAGGGCAGGGGAACGGATAAGTCACCTGTTTCTTTTACGGTTTGTTGCGCCTTTTTGATAGCAACATAACTAGCGTTGCTTTTCGCAGAACTCGCCAAATAGGTAGCACACTGACTTAGGATGATTCTTGCTTCCGGATAACCAATGGTGTTAACTGCTTGAAAAGTGGTGTTGGCCAATACCAAAGCAGTAGGGTTGGCGTTGCCGATATCCTCCGAAGCCAAAATGACCATGCGACGTGCAATGAATTTGACGTCTTCCCCACCTTCAATCATCCGGGCAAGCCAATACACTGCTCCATTGGGGTCACTTCCCCGAATGGATTTGATAAAAGCCGAAATAATATCGTAGTGTTGTTCTCCGGTTTTGTCGTACAACACCGTATTTTTTTGCACTTTTTGTAGTACGAGGTCATTGGTGATAATGACCTTTTCAGAACCTTCTGAATTGATGAGCAATTCAAAAATATTCAACAGTTTACGAGCATCTCCCCCTGAAAGACGCAGGAGCGCTTCGGTTTCCTTTAGCGTGATATTTTTCTTTTTGAGGACAGCATCAGTGGCAATTGCCCTATGAAGAAGGGCTTCCAAATCCTCTCTGCTAAAGGGGTTCAGTACATATACCTGACACCTAGACAAAAGGGCGGGAATCACTTCAAAACTGGGGTTTTCGGTGGTTGCTCCGACTAAGGTTACCCAGCCTTTTTCCACTGCACCCAAAAGGGAATCTTGTTGTGATTTACTAAACCGATGGATTTCGTCAATGAACAAAATCGGATTCTTATTGGTAAACAAGCCGTCATTCATTTTGGCTTTGGCAATCACCTCCCTAACCTCTTTTACACCACTACTAATGGCACTCAGTGTATAAAAAGGTCTTTTGCTTTCTTCCGCAATAATTTGGGCTAAAGTGGTTTTTCCTGTTCCCGGAGGCCCCCATAAAATCAAGGATGGAATGGTCCCTTTTTTGATTTGTGTACCCAAAGCACCCTCTTCCCCAACCAAATGGGTTTGGCTGATGTAATCTTCAAGGGTTTGGGGCCGTATCCGCTCCGCTAAGGGTTGATTCATCAAAAGAAAACTATGGAAGCATAAAACTAGTTCTTTTTTAGAGCCATGCTAGGTTGGACTTGGAAATTTCATGAACAAAGCCTGTCATTTTGCCTCGTTTTGGCTTTTGGAGGTATTTTTGATACAGAGGTAATATGAAGCAAGAAGTTCCACTTTCCAACCAAGTATTGCTGTACCCACTGGTATTCGTCTTGATTCTTTGGACGGTGTATTGGGTTGAGGTACGTTTTGGTCTGAATTTGAACACCTTGGGCATCTACCCAAGGAATTTGGAAGGGTTACGTGGTATTTTGTTTAGTCCTTTTATCCATGGTTCTGTAGAACACCTCTTCAATAATAGTATTCCCATTGTGGTCTTAACCGCCTTCTTATTCCATTTTTATCGAAATGTATCCTTTAAAGTCCTGTTGCTTGGCATGCTTTTATCTGGTTTGATTACCTGGGGCATTGGTCGTTCAAGCTATCACATTGGAGCCAGCGGGATAATCTATGTTTTGGCAAGTTTTATTTTCTTCAAGGGTATTTTTTCAAAATACTACCGTTGGATAGCGCTCTCGCTTATCGTGGTGTTTATTTATGGAAGTTTGATTTGGTATGTTTTTCCCATTAAAGATGGCATCTCTTGGGAAGGCCATTTGGGTGGATTCATCACAGGATTGCTTTTGGCCGTGTTCTTGAAGGTGGAACAGCCCAAGGAAAAGCGTTATGATTGGGAGGCACAGGATTATGATGATGAAAATGATATGTTTTTACAACATTTTGATGAAGATGGTAATTTCATTGAAAAGCCACCAGAAATTGAGAATTCCCAGGATGAGTGGACTATCAATTACGAGTACAAAAAGAATAAGAAAAACGATTCAATATAGCCCTCTTTGGCGCACGGCCTCATACAAGAATACCCCACAGGCTACAGAAACATTTAATGAGCCAATTTCTCCCAAAAGAGGGAGTTTTACTGATTCATCAACCATTTTTAAAATGGAAGGGGTGATGCCTTTGTCTTCTGCTCCCATAACAATGGCGCAAGCTTCTGACATTTGGGATTCGTAAATGCTTTTTTCAGCTTTCTCGGTCGCCGCGACAACATGTACACCGCTGGATTGCATATAGAACAGTGCATCTTTAAGATGGTTGACTTTCGCGATGGGGACATTGAACACACCTCCGGCAGAGGTTTTCACGGTGTCTTGATTTAAGGGAGCAGAGCCACTTCGAGGAATAATGATACCTGATACCCCACAACATTCTGCCGTTCGGATAATCGCACCAAAATTTCGAACGTCGCTTACCTGATCTAGTAGTAAGAATAAAGGTTTTTTGGATTCGTCAGATAGCACTTGTTCCATCAGAGTTTCAAAATGGTGGAAATCCACGGGGGCAATATCCGCTACAGCGCCTTGGTGATTATTTTGGGTAAAACGATTCAAACGTTCCACAGGGACGTAGGAGGTGCTTATTCCTTTCTTCCGTAATAAGGCTTCCAACTCTTGATAGAGGTCTCCACCCAATCCTTTCTGAAGGTATACTTTATTGATGGCTTGACCCGCTTCCACGGCTTCGATTACGGCTCGTATCCCGTATATTTTGTTCTCTTTTGACACAGTTTGTTTACTTCACTTCTATTTCTGAACGCAAAGAAACGGGTTTTCCTGATTTAGTGAAGCCTTCCAAGCGTATTTCGAAGGTTCCCGTGACGTCAGAAGTGTAAAAGAACATATCCTCTTTTGAAGCACCTACTTCCAAAACCGGCTTCCAAAGCAACTGGTAGCGAAAGTCTGGGAGTTTTTCATTTTGGGCTTGGCTATGGTCCGTAAAAAAGTATGTTTTTTGTTTTTGTGGGGCGGGTAAAAAAGTGGAATAGTTCCGTTTGCCCACCAACTGAATGGCTTGAAAATCCATGTCTTCAGTTGTTATCAATATGGCACCACGAAAGGTTTTGGCGTTGAACATCAAGTTTTTACGAACTACTGAAATTTCCTTGATTTTTCTCGCATCCAAATCCCAAAGTAAAGAATGGTCTTTCACGAAAGCGCCATCAACCAGCACCAAGGCTGGAAGACTTTCAAAAGCCAAGGATTTATCGGTCCAAACAAAAGCTTGTTTATCCCGAACGCCGACTACCGTTACCACTTCGCGGATAGTTTCACGTAGGGTCGGGAAACGTGTATAATCATCGAGTTGATAGTTCACATCTTCCAATGATTTTAAACTTTCCGCTTTTGAAGGTGGAAGAATGGAATCGGGCTTTGCTCCCGCATATGCGTTTTCTAACTGATTATGGATGCTTTTCTGTAAAATGAAATCCTTTACCGTCTCATCAAACTTAAATTCAGGGAAATCAAGTTGGCTTACATCTACGGAAGTTTTGGGCACAAATTCAACCGTGTAAGCCGCATCGGTAATAGGTTCCATGAAAATGGGGGTAGTGTCGTAATCTTGAGACAGATTTACAAAAAAAGCACCATCACCATTGCTCTGCGCGATATCAAAATGTTCGTATTGCCCTAACGCAGAGAAGGCAATGGAAACATCCGAAACAGGGTTGGATGCTTCATCCAAGACACGCGCTTGTATCAATTCTCCTCTCAATTCAGGTAAAAAGGAATCTGCATTTAACGTTACGGGTTGCAGAAATGTATTTTTCTGTTCTGCTTCATGGGCAGTGGCAATAGCCTTCAGCGAAAAAGGATTTTTACGGTACACGGATAGGGAATAGTGACCTTGCTTTGCATCCTCATCTTTAAATTCCAATGAGAAGCTCGCTTTTTCACGTGACGCAAACTCTTTTTGAGGAACGCTTAAATCTACTGAAGCACTTGAGGTGTTTGCAGAGGTTTTAACCATGGTTTGCACGGTTTCCCCCAAAACCTTACTCTGATTATTGGTGTAGGGGTTTATAATGGCGATATCGGTCTGAAAAAAGGCGGGTTCTCCCACATTTTTCATCCAATTCGTGTAGGCTAACAGTTTGTACATGCCTGATTCCAGATTTTCTCGAACGAAGTAATCTCCATAGCCCATACCATCTTTTAAAAAGAGCTTGTGCTCAAAATGAACGGTACCTTCGCTATCGACCAAAACTACATAGGCCACCTTGCTTAAATTGGAAAGCTTTTTTGATTTGGCCTCACGCACATATGCTTTGTAGTACAGGTAATCTCCAGGAAAGAGCAGTGCTGTGCTGGTATGGAGGTATACCTTTTCCATGGGAACTTCCATGGATGATGTTTTTTGCGCAACGGTGAAAGGTACTGCTGCCAAAAACAAGATAACGATTAGGAGTATAGTTTTTATTTGCATGTTCATATGTGTTAATCTATCCAAAAATCAGGTTTAATGTTACTGCCCAGAACGGTACAATCTCCGCAGATTCTGGGTACCATTAGAAATGGTTCTCCAGGAGTCATAGCAGGGTTGTCGGAGTAAAACTCAAGACTCTCGTTTTCTATGGCTAGGATTACTTCTGAATTCCCAAATCGGTCTAAGGGTAAACGCGGCGTGAAAAAATTATCGCACCCAACGGCCCATGCGGGAAGTCCTTCTAGAACGAAAAAGTCTTCATAATTGAAAAAAATACGTTTTTCGGTTTGGGAAACCACTTCAAAGTAGCCTGTTGCTTGCCGTGAGGAACTTCCGTTAACGAGAATGTTTCCTGCTAAAAACCCTGGTTGTTGTTGACTCAAAACATTCTCTTGCCCGGACAATTCACGAAGCGTTTGAAAGTAACGAAAAGCTTCTTCCGATTGCACATTCTGTTTGACTAAAATGCTGTAGCGATGCGCGATGAAATAGTCGTCTTCGGCTAAAAAATGAATGGGTAATTCCGTGACGCGTGTATCATCAAGTGCCGTTGTCGAAAACAAAACACTGGTTTGTGACGAACTACTTCCATAACAAAATTGCTCTTCTTGTCTTCTGGGCCGAATGTCTGCCAACGGTGGGTTTTGGGAAATCACGTAGGCTTCAAACTGATTCCACCAAGGTGTAATCAGCAAAAAAGTCTCTTCGAAGGAATAGCGAAAGAACTTGGCTTGACCTGTTGGGTCTAAGGCATTAACTACAATTTCAATTCCCTCAATATTGTCATCATTAATAATTCGGCGCGCGATGACCTCTTCCAATTCCGCTGAACCTGCCAAGGCTTCTGAAGTGGAAGAATAAGTGTTTCCGTCGGTAGAGGCGATATTTAGCGAGTACGAGATTCCCTCAACGGCTGCAAAATCATCCACGGAGTCATAAATTCCCGGGGCTGTTTCTTGAAAGGCAAACGTATTTCCATCACTAGCTTGTACCTGTACGATTCCATTCTGCTCTGGAACTATTTCGGTAGTACCTAGGGGGCTCGTGCGAGTTAAGCTAATCCGTTGGGTCCCCATAACATCAGTAATGGAAGCTTCTATAATCAGCACATTGTCAAACGCTGTGTTGTTGGGAATCTCAAAAGATTCTATGCAAGATTGAAGCCCAAGCGGCAGAAACAATATGGTCTTGAACCAGATTTGGCAACAGGTGATATGTTTCTTAATCTGCTTCAATCTATCCAAAAATCAGGTTTTACATTACTGCCCAATCTGGTGCAATCCCCACAAATTCTTGGGACCATTTTAAAGGGTCTGTCAGGGTCTGGACCTGCTCCCATTCCTAAACCTTCTGAGTTGTCGGTAAAATATTCCAGTCTTTCATTTTGTATGGCCAAGATAAGTTCAGAATTCCCGAAACGGTCCAAGCTCAAACGTGGAGCAGAGAAACTGTTGTCATTACAATTTACCGCATAAGCAGGAAGGCCGACCCTATCAAAAAAGTCTTCATGATTGAAAAAGATTCTTTTTTCAGAAATAGACACCACATCAAAATAACCGGTTACTTCTCTAGACGGGGCATCATTTACCAACATATTTCCGGACAAGAAACCAGGTTGCTGTTGCGTTAGCAAATTTTCTTGACCCGATAATTCTCGAAGTTTTTGATAGAAGGTAAATGCTTCTTCCGTTTGAACCATCTGTTTTACCAAAATGCTATACCTACGCGCAATAAAATAGTTATCCCGTTCCAAAAAATGAACCGGCAATTCCGAAACTACAGCGGTATTGAGTCCTGCTGTTGAGAACAAAGTACCGCGGTTGGAACTATTGGTTCCAAAGCAGAAAAGTTCTTCTTGTGGTCTTAGCTGGATATCAACTTCTGGCGGGTCTTCAGAAACCACAATAGCTTCAAACTGGTTCCAAAGGGGTGCTACTACTTCAAAATCTTCCTGAAAGGTATATCGAAAGAATTGTGCTTCGCCTGAGGGACTAGAACTGTTTACAACTATTTCAACGCCTTCAATATTATTTTCATTTACGATTCGTCTGGCAATCACTTCATCCAAAGTCGCCGATGGAGGAAG
>ERZ1740070.1681-NODE-1681-length-13531-cov-9.080514_pt1 | contig 13531 bp, 9 predicted proteins | sample MGYA00581734_ERZ1740070 | MGnify/ENA primary metagenome ERZ1740070 (study PRJEB43018, sample SAMN04849744) | marine metagenome | isolation source: floating plastic debris | place: Pacific Ocean | collected 2008-09-01 | study: EMG produced TPA metagenomics...
GCCATCGCGAACAGGCCACTGCCTGGGTCGAGCCGACCGATCCATGCGTCGGTGTTGGTTTGGAAGACGATCAGCCCGGTGCCTTGCGGGCCATCCTGAAGGATCTCGTGGTCGGCGTAGTTGTCGCCAAGATCCTCGAACGTGAGGACCTGACCTGCGGAGCCGAAGTGGCAAGCCGCGACCGCGAGGACAGCCAGCGCCGCGCGGTGATCTCGATGGCCAACGACACGGGCAACAGCTGGAAAGTGGTGTGCGCTCATGCAGGCACGAACGAGCATGCAGGAACAACATTGCACGCGTGACCAGGATTCCCAATGCCCCAGCGCGACGGATGCACACTGGCCAGATCAGCTCTGCACCCCGAAGCGGGCCGTCAGAGAGAAAGCGGGCGAAGGGACTCGAACCCTCAACATTCAGCTTGGAAGGCTGACGCTCTACCATTGAGCTACGCCCGCGGTAGGTCACGAAGACCCAGTCAGAGTGTATCGCCGCCGACGCCGTCGAGGCGACGCACTCGAACCGCCAGGAACATCGGTATTTCCCGGCGTGCCCGGTCCTCGGCCTCCGCACGCGGACCCCGCTCGCTCCGCCGATGGCTCGCCCACTCCTCAACGCGCTCGATCGCGAGGCCCGCCTCCGCGATCGCGTTGAAGTAGGCCTGCACGGGCCGGTGATACGTCCACGTCGTGACCTCGTCGGCCCCCGATGAAGCAGCACCCGGGTTCATCGTCACCGGGATCTGGCGGTCGGAGAGGTACGCCCACACGCGGCGCGACTGCCGCACCGTGCCATCCCATGCCCAGTCCGAGTGCTTCGGCACGCGGAAGCCCGGGTGCAGCACAACAAACACAGCCGACCCGCCGACACTCAGCGACCGCGCGATGCCATCGACCACCGGCGCGAACGGCTCGATATTCATCAGCGCCATCACGCATGTTGCAAGATCAAATCCCTGCAGGCCGCGATCGATCGCGCGCGCATCACCGACGTGATACTCAATGCCCGCCGGCCCGCGCGACTTCGCGAACTCGATGAGCCGAGGGGCCGCATCAATACCGGTCAGTGCGCCACCCCGCTCGGCAAGCAATCGGCAGAGCTGGCCCTGTCCGCACGCGACATCAAGCACACGCTTGCCATCGACGTCGCCGAGCAGACCGAGCGTTCCCGGCAGCACGACCTCGGCGTACAGATCGCTCGTCCGCTCCTCCAGCAAGCGGTCGTACCACTTCGCGACGTGGTCCCAGCCAAGGTCCGTCGCAGCAACGTCCGCCGGCCGATCGCTGCTGTCGTCGACGATCGACGTACGCACGCTTGGCGCGACATCTGCCGGCGTGTCGTCGCGGACCTCGGGGGCATCAACATCCAGATGCGCAGCATGCGGTGCCGCAGCGTCAAGCACGGTCGGCGCGGGCGCAGCGACACGAGCTGTGGGCTCATTGTCAGCTTGCGTTTCATCGGACTGGCGTTGCCCGTTCTCGTCTTCAGGTTCTGGCACGGCTACACGCGCAACGACACGGGCGATCGCGGGCGGGTCATCGAGTTGAAAGTGTGCCGGCTTGCCCGTCACAGGATGGTCGAGCGTCAGCTCGGCAGCGTGCAGAATCGCGGCCCGACCTTCACGCTCACCACTCGTGGCTTCCTCGGCATACCCCATCAGATCGAGCTGGGCCATCAATTGCCCGGGAAGGCCCGGCGCCACGCGGACCCGCGCGTACACCCCACCCTCTACGCGCTGGATCAGGTTGACGTGCAGCGTGCCCTCGCGCGCCTGCGTCCGCCCCTCCCCCCGGCTCGGCGACACGGCGCTGTCGCTCGCGCGAAGCCCCTCTGGCCCCTTGACCAACCAGGAGTTGAGCGATCGCGTCGGCGACGCATCAGCCGCCCATTCGCCGGGCAGCAGCGCCCGATATCGAAGCCGTGCGGTCCCCGATCGAAACTGTTCCCGCAACGCCTCCCGCGCCTTGTCATTGCGTGCAAAGGCCACGAGCCCCGACGCGCCGGGCTCGATGTGGTGCACGAACCACACGCGGGCTGGCAGCCCTTCGCGTGACAGAAACGTACGCACACTCGCCAGCAAGTTCGGCACCGACGCGTGCTCGCCCGGCGGCAGCGCCACCGGCAAGCCCGGCGACTTGTCGACCACGATCACATCATCATCGAGAAACACAACTCGCGGCTTCGGCGCGGATCGAAGCCCACCGCCATCCCGATCACGCGGTCCGCCGCCCGGCCTGCCGCGACCCGCGCCGCCGCGAAAGGGCGAACTGCCGGCCGGGCCCCGGCTTGGTCCGCGACTGGGACCCCGGTTGGGACCACGACTCGGACCACGATCTGGGCCACGCCCGCCGCCTCGGTTCGGACCGCGGCCGCCGGGTCGGCCGCCTCTATTGCTGGGGGGCATCATGGAAGTCCCGATCGTCTATCAAACTGGTGTCAGAGAAATGAAGGGCCGACGAGCGTCGCGCGGGCGATTAATCGACGGGGCGAGTGTGGGCTGCGATCGTGTCGAGCAGCTGCGCGGCGAACGCAGCCTTGGGAATCGCTTCGTCGGTCGCGAAGAGCACAGCACCCGACGCCGCGATGATCGTTGCCTCGATCGAGTCGCTGTCCATCGTTTCGAGCGGATTCGCGACAATCAGCTCTGCCCCCTTGCGTGCGAGCTTCGCCCGGGCCGCCTCCAGAAGCCCCGCCGCGGGCTCGAGCGCGAACGCCACCGCGAGCCCAGGCCGACGCTCTCGCCCACACACCCCCGCGAGCAGATCGGGCGTTGGCTCGAGGTCGATCGACATCGGCCCGCCGCGCTTGACCTTGCCGGCCGTCGTCCGCGTGGGCCTGAAATCAGAAACCGCGGCCGCCATCACAAGCACGTCCGTCTCCGCGCCTAGGCGAGCCAGAAGCCGCTCGAGGTCGTCCGCGGTCCGAAACCGCTCGACCGCGACACGCGGATCGGAGGGATGGGCCGCGTTCGGGCCGAGCAGCAGGGTGACAGCCCAGCCACGCTCGGCCGCGGCATCGGCGATCGCGACGCCCATCCTCCCGGACGAGCGGTTTCCGAGGTAGCGAACCTCGTCGATCGGCTCCTGCGTCGGTCCTGCCGTGATCGTGATGCGAGTGGGGGAGGTCGGCATGTGGGACGAGCAATCGTGTCGGGACCCGGCCGGGCAAGTCCAGCCGCTCCGACCGGCCAGGCCCACCCCCAAACGCGGCCCAGTGCGAGCAATGGGTGTAGTCTACGGTTCGACACGCCCCCGCCCTGCGTGGCGGGCCATCCGATTTCACGATCCTCGCGCTGGACGATCACGCGCGATACAGGGGCATTGCGCCCGAAGGACGACACCGACCATGGCACGATCGCGCAGGAAGATCGGCGAGATCCTCATCAAAATGGGCGTCAGTAACGAGGAGCAGGTCGCCAAGGCCCTCACTCTCGCGAAGGGCTCGGGCAAACGCATCGGTGAGGCGATGGTCGAGGCAGGCTTCGCCACCGACGACGACGTCGCCAAAGCCCTCGCCCACCAGTACGGCCTTGAGTTCGTCGACCTGGCAGATCCCAAGCAGAGCGCAGCGGTCGACCTCAAGCTCATCCCCGAAGAGATTGCCAAGAAGCACCTCGTACTACCCGTGGGCAAGTCGGGCAACCGCCTCCAACTGCTCATCAGCGATCCGCTCGATCTCGAACTGCTCGACATGCTCCGCTTCCGCCTCAACGCGGATGTCGACCCAAAGCTCGCCCCGCAGTCACGCATCAAGGCGTTCCTCGACGGCCAGGGCGACACGCCCAACAGCGCGCCGCGCATGGTCGACGAGGGCGAGAGCCTGCTCACCGACTCGATCGACAAGTCCGTCGACGTCTCGGTCGATAAATCCGTTGACAAGTCCATCGACGTTGCGTCAGAGCAGGCGCCGATCGTCAAGCTCGTGAACCGCATCCTGATCGAAGCGGTCAAGATGCGCGCGAGCGACATCCACATCGAGCCCATGGCCGACCGAGTGCGCCTGCGCTATCGCGTGGATGGCGTCTGCATCGAACGCGACAACCTGCCCAAGCGCATGCAAAACGCGATGCTCAGCCGGTTCAAGCTGATGTCGGGCGTGAACATCGCAGAGAAGCGCGTGCCGCAGGACGGCCGCATCAAGATTCCGGTCGACGAGACCGACATCGACTTCCGCGTCTCGGCCTGCCCCGCATACCACGGCGAGAGCATCGTGCTTCGTATTCTTCGGCCCGACGCGGTCCGCATCGGCCTTGTGAACCTCGGCTTCGAGCCCGATCAGCTCGACGTCTTCAACAAAATCATTCGCAGGCCCAACGGCATCTTCCTCGTCACCGGGCCCACCGGCTCGGGCAAGACCACCACGCTTTACTCCGCGCTCGACGTGCTCAACCGCCCCGACCGCAAGATCATCACCGCCGAGGATCCTGTCGAATACAACTTCGAGGGCATCAACCAATGCCAGGTCCGCGACTCGATCGGCCTGACCTTCCCGTCGATCCTCCGCTCGATGCTCCGCCAGGCGCCGAACATCATTCTGGTCGGTGAGATTCGCGATAAGGAAGTCGGCGAGATCGCGGTGCAGGCTGCGCTGACCGGGCACCTGGTCTTCTCGACCCTCCACACCAACGACGCCCCCAGCGCCATCACGCGCCTGATCGACATGGGCATCAAGCCCTTCCTTGTCGCTTCCTCGATCCAGGCGGTCATGGCCCAGCGTCTTATCCGCGTGCTCTGCAAAGAGTGCAAGGCACCCGATCCCGACCCCGATCCCAAGTACCTCGCCCTCGTCGGCTTGACCAAAGAGGAAGCACTCGGCAAGGCGCTCAAGCCCGTCGGCTGCCCCGCGTGCAACGGCACGGGCTACAAGGGCCGAAAGGGTGTCTTCGAGATGATGCTCATGGACGCGGCCCTCCGCGACCTGGCGTTCAACCGCGCTCCCGTCGAGCAGATCCGCAAGGCTGCGCTCGAAGCCGGCATGCGTCCGCTCGTGGGCGACGGCAAGATCAAGGTGCTCAACGGCACCACCTCCGCCGACGAGATCGCCCGCGTCGCCCAGGCCGAGGGACACTGACAGCAACCCACGCGTCTGCCACCCAAAGGCACGATCCCCGCGAACGCCACCCGGGCGACGAAAGCCCGCTGACCAACCCCGGAGCACGACATGTCCACCATGCAAATCGATCGCCTGCTCGACACCGTCGTCAAGCTCGGCGGCAGCGACCTCCACCTCACCGTCGGTCGCCAACCGACCATCCGCCTCCACGGCCACCTACGCAACCTCCAGACCAAAGTCCTCGAGTCCGACGACATGGTCGCGCTGATGAAGTCGATCACGCCCGAGCGCAATCAGCAAGAACTCCAAGAAGAGGGCGGCACCGACTTCGGATTCGCCTACGGGGAGGCGGCCCGCTTCCGCGTGTCTGTCTTCCGGCAGCGCGGCGATCTCGCCATCGTGCTCAGGCAGATCCCCAACAAGCTGCTGACCTTCGACCAGATCGGCCTGCCCGAAATGGTCCGCGAGCTCATCCGCCGGCCCAGAGGCCTGTTCCTCGTGACCGGCCCGACCGGCTCTGGAAAGACCACGTCTCTGGCGACGATGATCGATCACATCAATATCAATATGGATCACCACATCATCACGATGGAAGATCCGATCGAGTACTACCACCACCACAAGAAGTCGATCGTCAACCAGCGCGAGGTCGGCAACGACGTGCCGAACTTTGCCGAGGCCCTCCGCCGAGCCCTGCGCCAGGACCCCGATGTGATCCTCGTCGGCGAAATGCGAGACCTGGAAACCATCGAGGCCGCGGTCCGAGCCGCCGAGACGGGCCACCTCGTGTTCGGCACCCTCCACACGACCGGCGCTGCTAAGACAATCGACCGCCTGGTCGACGCTTTCCCGGTGACCCAGCAGAACCAGATCCGCGTCCAGCTCTCAACCGCTTTGATCGGGGTGATTAGTCAGGCGCTGCTGAGCCGGGCTGACACCTCGGGCATGGTCGCCGCGTACGAGTTCATGGTGGTCACCCCCGCCATCGCGAACCTCATCCGCGACAACAAGAGCTTCCGTATTGACTCCATGATCCAGACCGGCAAGCGGTTCGGCATGCAACTGCTCGATGACCACCTCTGGAACCTCTACTCCAAGGGCATGATCTCCGCGGAGGACATGGTCGACAAGAGCAAGAATCCCGCAGACCTGTCAGACAAGGTCCACAAACTCGGCCGAACCGTCGGCCGAGCCGAGCTCGATGCAGAAGAGGGCAAAGATGGAGCTGGATCGGACAGGGCGTCTGCAAAGGCCTGAATCCGGCTGTCGCATCACAATAAGCCGCCAGAAGCCCTTGCGAGTGGGAACTCGGAGGGTTAGGGTGTCGAACAGGTAGAGCAAGAGCGCACCGCGCTCGGAGGTCGTTATGAGTCGCGCAGGGTCAAGCTCATCGAAATCGCCATCCCGGGCTCCGGGTGAGATCACGCCCGATCAGCTCAAGGGTCGCAAGCTCGGCCGGGTGCTCACAAAGATGGGCAAGGTGACGCGCGAGCAGGTGCACGAGGCACTCGCGATTCAGAAGACCCGCAAGGTGCAAATCGGCCAGCTGCTCATCGAGCTCGGCCACTGCGTCGAGTCCGATATCCGCGCAGCCCTCGCCGGCCAGGCGGGCATGAAATACATGGACCTCTCAGCGTTCGAGCTCCCGGAGGACGCGGTCGCCGCGATCCCGTCGGAGACCGCCAACGCGTATCAGGTCGTGCCCGTCGCATACAACCCGACGAGCAAACGCCTGACCATCGCGATGAAGACCCCCGACAACTTCCGGGCGGTCGACGACCTCCGCCTGCTGATGGGCTTCAACGTCGAGGCTGTCGTTGGCGACGAGGAAAGCATCGACGCGCTGCTCAAGCAGCACTACTCGCAGTCCGAGTCCATGAGCGACGTGGTGTCGTCCCTCGCGGAGGACGACAAGTTCGCCGACCTTGCCGGCCGAGGCGACTCGATCGACCTCGACGCGGTACTCGAGGCGTCGGAAGACAACCAGGTCATCAAGCTCTTGAACCTCGTGCTGCTCCAGGCGATCCGCGACCGCGCGAGCGACATCCACTTCGAGCCCTTCGAGAGCGAGTTCAAGATGCGATACCGCATCGACGGCGTGCTCTACGAGATGGTGCCGCCGCCCCAGCACTTGGGCCCCGCGATCACCAGCCGCGTGAAGGTCATGGCGAACCTCGACATCGCCGAACGGCGCCTGCCGCAAGACGGGCGTATCGAGTTGCAGGTCGCGGGCAGCCCGGTCGACCTCCGCGTCGCAGTGCTCCCCACGATGCACGGCGAGAGTGTCGTGATGCGTGTGCTCGACCGCTCGAACGTCGAGCTCAAGCTCGACCGCGTCGGCTTCCGCGAGGACGATCTCGAGACCTTCCGCGCCCTGGTCGCCAAGCCCAACGGCATCGTCGTGGTGACCGGCCCCACAGGCTCGGGCAAGACCACCACGCTCTACGCCGCGCTCGCCGAGCTCAACACGATCGACCGCAAGATCCTCACCGCCGAGGACCCCGTTGAGTACGACATCGACGGCCTGTGCCAGTGCCAAGTCAACGAAGACGCGGGCCTGACCTTCGCCAAGGCGTTGCGATCCTTCCTGCGTCAAGACCCCGACATCATCCTTGTCGGCGAGGTTCGCGACCTCGAGACCGCGCAGATCGCGGTGCAGGCGTCGCTCACGGGCCACTTGGTGCTGTCAACCTTGCACACCAACGACGCGCCGAGTTCGGTCGTCCGCCTGATCGATCTCGGGCTCGAACCCTTCCTGCTCACCGCGACAATGGAGGGCGTGGTCGCCCAGCGCCTTGTCCGAACGATTTGCGCGAAGTGCAAAGAACAGTACGAGCCGACCGAGGAAGAACTGCTCGAGCTCAACCTCACACCCGACGACGTGCGCGGGCGAACCTTCTCGCGAGGCCGGGGTTGCGACGCGTGCAATAAGTCGGGCTACAAAGGCCGAATGGCGCTCTTTGAGATCATGGGTGTCGACGACGAGATGCGCGAGATGATTATGCGCTCGGCGAGCACCTCGGTGCTCCGCGAGCACTCGCGCAAGCGGGGCATGCGCACGCTCCGCGAGAGCGGACTGCTCGCGATCTATGAGGGGCAAACCACTATCGACGAGGTCGTCCGCGAGACGGTCGTCGAGGAGTAATCCGCAGCAAGTCACAAGCAAACGCAGCTGAATCGACAGACCGCCGGGATACCGGCACGCGGGGCCTTGAAGAGCCCGGGAGCACACGATGGCAACGTACACATACGAAGCACTCAACGCCGCCGGCAAGGCCGAGAAGGGCTCGATCGAAGCCGGCTCGAGCGAAGAGGCGATCCAGCGCATCAAGAGCCAGGGCTACTTTCCCACAGCCGTGCGCGAGCAGAAGGTCAAGAAGTCTGCCGCCGCGGGCGGCGGCGGCGCAGCGAAGAAGAAAAAGAAGAAGTCGGGCGGCGGCTTTTCGATCGGCGGCGTCAAGGCCAAGCAGCTCACGCTCTTCACACGCCAGCTCTCAACGCTCCAGGACGCGGGCCTCCCGCTGCTCCGCTCGCTGCAGATTCTTGAAGAGCAGAACAAGCCGGGCCTGATGAAGAACGTGCTGGTCGGCGTCTGTGAGGAAGTCGAGGGTGGCGCCTCGCTCTCCGAGGCGATGAAAAAGTATCCCAAGGCGTTCGACCGCCTGTACGTCAAGATGGTCAACGCCGGCGAGATCGGCGGTGTGCTCGATGTGATCCTCCAGCGCCTCGCCGAGTTCATGGAAAAGAGCGAGAAGCTCAAGCGGCAGATCAAGGGTGCGATGGTCTACCCGATCGTCGTGGTGCTCATCGCCGTGATCATCCTCACCGGCATCATGGTGTTCATCATCCCGAAGTTCGAGGAGATCTTCACCGACTTCGGCGTGCAGCTGCCGGGCATCACGATGTGGCTGATCGAGACGAGCCGATGGGTGGCGGGTGCCTTGCCGGGCCAACAGGTTCCGGGCGGCATCATTATTGTCGTCGCCCTCTTCGTCACGCCGATCGCGTGGAAGCTCATTCGCAAGGCGGGTCCCGGCAAGGCCGTCACCGATGTCATGCTCATCTGGACGCCGATTTTCGGCGGCCTCATCCGCAAGACGGTCGTCGCCCGCTTCACGCGAACGCTCGGCACGCTGATCTCCGCGGGCGTGCCGATTCTTGAGGCCGTCACGATCACCAAGGAAACCGCCGGCAACTACATCTTCGAGCGAGCGCTCGGCAAGGTCCACGACTCGATCCGCGAGGGCGAGACGTTCGCCCAGCCCCTGCGTGAGGCGAAGGTCTGCGACTCGATCGTCGTGAACATGATCGACGTGGGCGAGGAGACCGGTGAGCTCGACGTGATGCTCATGAAGGTCGCCGACAACTACGACGAAGAAGTCGAGGTGGCCGTCGCGGCACTCGTGTCGCTGCTCGAGCCGCTCATGGTCGTCGTGCTCGGCGGCATGGTGGGCCTGATCGTTGTCGCGATGTTCATGCCCATGGTCTCCATGATCAACAGCCTCCAGGGTGGCGTGTGAACCAAGCCCGCCGCAATAAACCGAGTGCCCAGCCCGCGCGCCGCAGAGCGTTCACGCTCATCGAGCTGCTCGTGGTCATTAGCGTCGTCGTGCTGCTGATCGGCATCCTCACAGTCGCCCTGCGAGGTGTCGTGGGCGCGGCCCGCGCCGCGGCCGAGCGACAGACGGTCGTCTCGCTGAAAGTCGGCGTCGAGCAATTCAAGAATGACATGGGATTCCTCCCGCCCATGATCAAGGACTTCAACCCGGCGTACGACACCGCAGCAGTGCCGAGCCAGCCCAGCCCGCCGATCGGGTATGCCCGCACGCCGATCTATACCGCGAACGACGAGTACGGCGTTAACAGCTTCAGCTTTTCGCTCGCCGCACGCAACGCGGACGACCGCGACTACCTCCGCGGCGAAATGCTCGACGCAACCGCCCTCGGCACAGGCACCGACGACCTCCGCTTCAGCGAGTACTCGCTCGCGTGGTACCTCGCCGGTGCGCTGGCAACGACGTACGAGAAAGACTCGCAGACGCTTCCGGTCGACGGCTTCGCAGGCCCGACCATGGGTAAGGTCACACGTGGCGGCGCCTTCGAAACCGGTCGCGGCTCGTTCGGCCCGTACTTCGACGTGGGCAACAGCGCCGACGTGATCTCCCAGCCCTCGGCTGCCGAGCTCGCCGAGGGACGCGTCTCACTCCGCAGCAGGTCCGGCCCCGCATTCCGCTATTACCGCTGGCTGCCCGGCCGCACGGGCGAGACCCGCGTGCTCTTCGACAGCGGCCAAGAACTCACCCAGCTCAACGTCCCCGCGCTCGTCGGCGATCCGTCCGCCAACCCCCAACTCCGCAACGCCGAGTACGCCATCGTCTCGGCCGGCGCCGACGGCGGTTTCGGCGACCTCGGCACCGAGAACGAAGAGGCCCTCGCCATCGAGATCGGTGCGCAGGGCAAGACCGGCGAGGCGTTGGCAACAGCAGCCCGCGCCGACAACATCGTGGAGGTTGGCCAATGACGCTGCGTTCCCGCGTCCAATCCGCGTTCACCATCACCGAACTGCTCGTGGTTGTGGCGGTCGTCGCGCTGCTCATCGCCGTCGGCACGCCCGCGGTGATCTCGTCGCTGCGCTCGATCAACCGTTCGCTTGCCGACACGCAGCTCCGCGTCGCGATCGTCGGTGCACGCGACGCGGCGATCCGCAACGCCGGCCGAGGCGACGCGATGGCCGTCTTTACCTTCGAGCCCGGCCAGCGCACGCAGGTCTACATTTGCCTGTACGCCGGCACGCTCCAAGACATCGATGCCGACAACCAAGCCATTCAGCGTGACATATTCGTGCCCGACGTGCTCAGCGAGCCGATCTCGCTGCCGAACGGCTGGAGCGTGCGCGGATACGTGCCCCCGTTCCGCCTGGCCGACGCATCGGCCCGCGAGTGGTACAACCAGACGTATGACGACAGCGGCGACTTCAACCGCGGCAACTGGGTCTTCCCCGAGACCGGCTTCTTCGACGCGGCCGAGGGTGACGAGGGCGACAAGCGCCAATCTTTCGCAATCCGCTTCCGCTCCGGCACGGGCCAGATCGCGACCGAGCGCCAAGACGAAGCGCTGATCCTGCTCCCCGCCGAGCCGGTCGCGGGTGCAGACTTCCGCGATGCAGCGCCGTTTGCAGAAAACAACGCGCTCGAGGCACTCGATCTGCGACGCTTTGTCGTTCGCGTGCTGAGCGATCCTGGCGGATCTCCAGCGGCGGCAGCGGTTGAGCGGCGCCAACTCCTCGGCAACGAGTCCACCGACACGGTCCTCGTCCGCCCCATCACGCAGATCGCCCTCTACCGTGAGTCCGAGCTCGCCGGCGCTCTGGGCGTTCGGCTCGATCGCGAGACCCGCTCTCTCTACGAAGTCGATCCGAGCAATCCCCGGCCCGAGCTCGTCCGAAACGTCGAAACCGACGAGGTCAACGACTGGATGATCGGTCGCCCCAAAGAGGGCGGCAACACCGATGACGAAGAGGAAGAACGCACCACGCGCGTCTTTACCCTCGAGGTGATCTCGGGCTCACTCCGGGAGCTCGCGCGATGAAAGTGGCATGCACCAACATCGCACATCGCCGCCGCGGCTTCACCCTTATCGAGATTCTTATCGGTGTGATCGTCCTGGCCCTCGGCTTGCTCGGGCTGGCCGCGGTGTTCCCCGTGGTCGTGCGCGAGCAGCGCATCGCAACGCAGCAGACACTCGGTGCAGCAGCGACCGACGCGGCGATCGCCGACGTGTTGGGCAACGACAGCCTTCGGCCCGACGACACGCCAGGCTCACCCGGTGACGAGGGTTGGGCCCGCCTTGCTATCGGGCTTGCCGGCTTGCGGTTCGAGCAAGAATCAGCCGCTCCAGACGAGTTGCGAGACCCCTGGTACGTCCCAGGCGTGAGCGCTGAGAACCTCAGCGGCTTCAATGCTCCCTATGCCCTTCCGGGCGGCGTTTCTCTGCTTGATGTTGCCCTCTCCGCCGACACAGACTCGGAGGCTTATGCCGCGTTGACCATCGATGCCGACAGCATGAATTCCTTCGGCGTGTACCCCTTCTATCGCCGCCTTATCCCGTCTCCCTTCACAGAAGGCGCGGAACCACGTTTCGTCTGGGACGCCGTTTTCCGCGCATCGCCAAACGCGACGTCCACGGCCGCTCCGTCTATCGAGGTCGCGATGTTCGTCCGACCGATCGATCCGAACATCCGAGTGCCTCGGCGCAATCGTGGCTTCGATGCCGCTGAACGCGAGTCGCGTCAGCCCCTGTCGATCTCCGACGTGCTCGGCTGGCCGCTGCTCAACGATCCCGAGGACAATGGCCTCGAGGACACCGAACGTCGCCTGCCCGTCGTCGTCGACGACCAAGGCCGACCAACACGCGATGGCGATGCGACCAAGCGCAATCGCTACTACTCGCTGCCCTACGTCGCGACCGTGGATACCGACGCGACCAACGACGACACCAAGGATCGCTTTGGCACGCTTCTCGTCATCGACACCAATGCAGAAACGATCACACAAGATGATTTCGAAGTCGACGACCCGATGCCCTTCATCCGCATTGTCGGGCAGAAACTCCTCGGCGACGACGGCCGGGTCTACGAAGTGGTCGGCATCCCAGAGGGCGAGCCCAACGGCGTGATCGTCACCCCCGCTCTCAGGGCAGCGCTCTTTGAGAACAACGGCGATCCCGCAAACCAGCCCTTCCTGCGCCCGACGCAGGTTGTGTTTACGCCGCAGATTCCTGTCGAGATTCGCGTCTTTGAGGTGCCGGTCCGATGAATGCGAAGCGAGCATCCCAACCGAGTAAGAGCCGGCGGAAGACCCTCCGCAGAATGGTGGGGGGCTTCACCCTCATCGAGATCCTCGTCGCGGTCGGCATCGTGGCGCTGGTCGCGGTCGGCATCGCGCAGATCTTCGGCGCGGTGGGCGAGACCGTCACGCGAGGCCGACAGATCGCCCGGTTCAACCAGCTCTCGGCACAGATCGAGCGGCAGATGCGTGAGGACTTCGCCGCGATGACCCGCGACGGCTTCCTGGTCATCCGCCAGCAATTCGCCGACCGCAACACCAACGGCAGCATCGACACCGACCCACTGTCTCCCGGCTTCGACGGCATCGAGGTCACAGAAGAAGAGGCCGAGCCCCGCCCGCGCCGTATCGACGAGATCCTTTTCTTCCGCCGAGGCGACTTCGTCTCCGCCCGCGAGCCGATCCACCCCGATCTGATCGCCCGCAGCAATGAGGCGATGATCTATTACGGCCATGGTCGACGCGCGTACGACGACGGCAGGGTCAGCAACGAGTACAGCCGCCCACGCGTTGGCGATCCATCCGGTTTCCTTACCAATGTTCGCTTCGCGCTTGGACGGGACGACACAACGTCAACCCTGCCAAACCCGAACCGCTTCGCTTCGGACTGGACGCTGCTCCGCAAGGTGACACTGCTT
>ERZ1740070.1682-NODE-1682-length-13526-cov-9.745230_pt1 | contig 13526 bp, 13 predicted proteins | sample MGYA00581734_ERZ1740070 | MGnify/ENA primary metagenome ERZ1740070 (study PRJEB43018, sample SAMN04849744) | marine metagenome | isolation source: floating plastic debris | place: Pacific Ocean | collected 2008-09-01 | study: EMG produced TPA metagenomics...
GGTGTGGATTATAAGATAACTTAATAAATTACATTTTTTTAATTGAATGCATTTAATGAGATGATTAATATGCATCTCATTAATGTATTCAATGAAAAAATCTATCATTGAGACATTCAATGAGCTGATACAGCTCTACCCTATTTCAACTCATTGTTGTCAGCATGGATGGTGGGAGTCATGCTCTCCTAAATGACATCATTAAATTAACAAGTTGTCCTCTCTAGATTAAGAAATGATTTACATTTGACTCATTGTTTCAAATGAAAAAACAAGTGTCTCTTCAAAATGTTTCAATGTCTTTGCTATCAATGTGGTCTGTAATATTGAAGAGCTCTACTTGGCAGGGAATTCACCTGCCTCTGGAAGGGAAGAAGAGAAAGAAGCAGAGCCAAAAGGAATGAAATTAAAAGAATACTGGGTAAAACTGACTCCTACTCCTAGCTTGGAAGCATTCTATAGCATTGAAGGACACTGTATGTATCAAGAGCAGTGAACTTTTTCATTGACACAAGCTTGCATGCCAAACACCACTCTCACAGCAATGAAATATTTCATTGCTTACAGAGTGACAGTGGAGCACATATTCAAGTGAGTGGCTGTGAGCAATGCAATGACCAGTTTCACTTCAGTTCATTGCATTGCTGAGAGCAAGGATTTTATTAAAAAGACTGACTGTTTCTTTTTTTTTGTGTATCCATTCAAGGAGTAAAAAAAATTACTCCTTTGAATTGATCCATTCCAGAGGACCCAAGTAGTTGGTTCCTATGACATGAGTGCCTGAGCGCATATTCCTTGTGTATGTTATATTATTGCTTTATCTGAAGATATACAATATACATAAGGAATGTGCACATAGGCACTCATAGGAGAGCCAATTACTTGGGTCCTGTGACCCATTCTTCTCAAGCCCACAGAAGAAGAATGGACGGGGTGTGGCGGTAAAGATAGTAAGTTTCACATCCCTGACTTCTTGAATAAACTGGAACTCACTTCACAGATAGAAGAAGGCCGTGCATAAGAGCTCCACAAGGGGGAGGCATGTATAAACTCCGTTCCCTTTCTGGAAAAGGAAGAAGGGAGGTTATATATGCTTGCTCATGCATATCCCATGTAGTAATGGTATCTTTTTATACACCCACCATCATGGGCACAGGTGAACCAAGAAGTAATGGAACTCCTTGGGTGAACTGGATGCCTGGGTTCAGACATGCCCGCCATCCTGAGAGGAGGGAAGGGAAATCGAGTGAGATGTGGAAAATAAGGTGATCGCTGAGTCTCACTCTGAATGTGTGAGAAATAACGGGGGCTATTGCTAAGGCCCAACATGCTAGCATTTACTCTGCCGGAGCTGATACTTGACTTAAGCCAAGTACATGCTTGCATATTGTACTTTTGTGATAACCCAAGGCACCCATGCCCACCGTGGGTTTTCTGCTCTACTCATCATGATTACTTTGGAACATGTAGGCGTAGAGAGGGCATGAGAGGGCCTAATTGGACACTGGATAGATTAAAGTAATCATGCCAACCACACTTTTATTCAGCCAATAGTCAGGTTGGACCGTGTGTGATATATCCCCACTGCATCAATAGTCCACCCAAAATACAGATCATGGGTGTTTGATCTATGATATGTTCATTGGTGTGAACACACCTCAGTCTAGCCTGTCTTGACAAGGCTCGTCAATACAGGCTAGCGGTAGTCAGCCCCTGACTTCTATTGCTCAAAGAGATCATCAGAGTAGCCTACCACTTGAGTTTTGGTGATAATGCATAGGCTACGCCCTGGCTTATTTTTGTGTAACCGGTGACACATTTTTGTGACCGGTGATAGCTATCGGGAGTATATAAAGCAGGAAACCCGTCAGTCATGCGACCCAGCAGTTTGTGATTGTGGATTCGGGGCGTGTCTCATAGCCAAGGCCACTAATTTTGACTAGATTAAATAAATCCATTCTTGATTCCCATGACACCTGCTTTGTCCTCAGCGCATGTGGTGTATATGTTATAACGAGGGGGCGTGGGGTAGTTTATACTGCTTCTCACATATTTTAGAATAGTGGTACAATAATATGGCAACGGTGGGCGATGATATAGATGAGTCACCTACCAGTCCTATGATGAGTGAAGATGCTGGAGGTGGCAGCAACGCTCCTGCAATACCCGTATACTCAATCACTGACTCTGATGAGGATAGAGCCAACACATTTATGCAGAACATGTCAGAAAGTCTGATGCACAAGCAGGCCAAGCAGCCCACAGAAGCTGAGTACAATCCTGATGAGCCTGAGATAATAGCACCTCCTGCCCCGCCTGCTCACCACACCACTGATCAGGAGAAAGGTCCCTCTATACAGGTCCTATTCATGAACACTGATATTGGTAGAAAGTACAGACATGACATTGAAGAGTTTTTTCATACTCTAATGACAGCAGAAAATCTCATCAAAAACCCTGAACCATTACCACGTATACAGCGGAGACCTAATCTGAAGCTTTGTGACGAGGAACTTGAACAGGGAGTTGTTAAGGAAACGACAGTGATTGGTTCTATATCTGTGAGTTCTTACTTAGTGCACAGCATTAATGAGTAAATCCCCTCTCTAATATAGACATACATGTACATTTTCACCGCTGCGCTATAATGTTTTACGAGTAGGCGTACTGGTAGAGCGAGGAATTCAATGAATTATATCAGCTATTGACCATCGATTTTGTGTCGCCAAACTACTTGTACGCCTACTGTATCAGTAGGAATAGAGATAGCTGTCATAGATGAACCTTACTTGAATTTCCATTGTCAGGTTTATCGGACATACATGCTAGATAGGCAGGGGTGGCCTATTATTGCCAACATGCTCAATCAGACACCAGGTATAAGTCTACCAGAGTATGCTCGAGACTTTGCAGAGACGTATCCACCACCTCCTGACGCCAAAATCTTGGAAACAAAGCCAATCAAAACCTCCAAAAAGTGCTTCAACTGTGGCGGTATGTAACATTGTGCTCCTCTAACTTTGCTTAGGATGCTCCACTGTTATACATGCAGTACACATAAATCATGTCTTAGCTATATGAATTTTGTTAGTGCACAGGATGTCAATAACCAGTGTTTTAAATCTTGTTTCTTCTTTAATCAGGATTTCAAAAACTAGGTTCACCTAAATTAATATCAAAATCAAAACAGAATTCCCATATTATTCCCGTAATTGTCCGAAGGGGTTGACCAAGGAGTTAGTTGACTACCAATCTAGGTTTTTATTATGAATGTGGTATTTTCAGGTGATAGTCATGAGGCTAATAAATGTCCTAAGCCATTTGACAGGCGGACATTCAACAAGAATCGAGCCATGTTCCTAGCCACTGGACTACAGTATGGCAGATATCACAAGGAAGAGAAAAATAAGAAGATGAAGGCTGGTGAGCTGAGTGAAGGTCTTAGGAAAGCGCTGGGTAAGTAATCCTTTATGAATCAGATTGTATGGGCTCTATTTTGTTTTTTTTTTGTCGGACTACCATATTTTCATTTGAACTGAGTTTTGCCCTACGTCGATGAGAAAGACACCTAAGGATAAAAAATACGTAGCAAAAGTATCTATATATGCCTGTTTCATGTTCTGGAATGTCACTGCTCTCGATAATTGATGTAATTTACTTTTGATAAATATGATTGTCTCTCATGTTCAATGCCAAGCGCATCTGTATAAGAATGAATCATCAAATTTCAGGATTGAGAGACAATGAAATACCACAGCATATTTATCGCATGAGGGTGATGGGATATCCCCCTGGATGGTTGTTACAAGCTGAGGCTACTAACTCTGGACTGGCAATGTTCGATAAGACGGGTAACGAGGTGGACTTGGATGGCGATCGAATGGAGGATGGACAAGTACCAGAACACAGAATTAGAGATGAAGCTAACTGTAAGTTCTAACAATTTAAACATTATCAACACACACATCCTACCTCTGAATCTGGACATTGAACTATATGTTCGGCGACAAACATCAAGACAAAATGTCAATTAGATGTTATTGAGGGCAGCAGGTTGGCAGACAAAAAATCAATGTAGTAATTTCATTTGGCTTGATGGTGCGTTGACATATGCAACATTCAAAAAGGGCAGCAGGTCTGAATAATCAGTTTTGATACATTTTTTTATTTAGCAGGATAAAATATTTTATGCATTTTTCCATGTTGGTGGTTTATAATATGTTGACTTGCCCAAATTGTATATTTTGAATATAATACTTACACGTACGTAAATTTCAGTGAAATACAATGCAGATGATCTTATCGAGTATCCAGGATTCAATGTTGCATGTCCCGAAGGTGTAATTGATGTAAGTAATAATGGCCTGTTTTTCGTGCTTTTACGATGGTTAGTCTTGAATATATCACATCTGGATCTACTGTTTGTCCAGTTTCTTGCAAAATATGTGTACTGAAAAGCTTAGCTTTGATGTGGTGGGGCTATATTGTTGTCAGGGCTAAAATAATGTAGGTTATTTATTTCCTTCCCAAGGTGTCAATGGGACCAAAAAGTAAGACTTAAAATTTAATGGGCTTGCTTTCAAGCCATGGTGACTAAATTCTGTAAGGTGTTCGCCATTTAGCCAAGCGATATGCCCTTAAGCAAGCCTTAGCAGGCCCTTAGCTCTCATTGCTTCAGTTGACTCTGCTGCAATGTGTAGCAGGGACCAGGTTTGGAAGGCTCCCTGCATCTGTGAGGTCAGGCCCGGGGATGAATAACAACTGCTAGGCTGCTTCACGTGATGGAAACAGGGATAAGCTCCTGCCATATACCCGACAAGGTGTCCTGATGACTTTACCTTGTAGTATTTTCATGCTGCCCATAATTTTCTTTGCATGGTTTCGGTTTTTAGAAAGCTGTGAGCCGGAGAGACTGGCCAGCAATGAAACCAGCTGATAGCTTGGATCAAATGTCAACTAGAATCAACATTGTAGAGGAAAAGAATGATTCCACTGCAACTAAACGACCACGATATGATTCCAGCTCCGATCGATATGGAAAAAGATTCAAGGTTGGTCATTGATGTTTACAATAACCTAAAACCCCCAAAGATTATTGTAATGAATTTAATCAAGGGACAACTTCACACTTTTTTTACATTATTTGATACTTTTCTTAATCAATACTCAATCATAAATGTTTTGTTCAAGGTATAGATAACACTGCTCCAAAGTGCTTTCAAATGGGAATATTATATGCACACCACATTGTTAATTGCTTATGGCGTCCTCTTTGTTTCAGTCGAGTCAGCATGCTGATATGGAGTTATCTGATGATGATGATGAGGGTGTCGGTTCTCCGAGTATAGAAGTATTAGAGATGCCTCCTCCATTACCTCCAGATGAAGAAGATGATGAGGACATTCAGGTAAACACAGGGCTTTCTATATTGTGGCCAACCAGCTCTGCTGTCCCGACAGTGTCCAAACGAGATAAATATTATTAAACTCATTGGCTTGGCCACCCTAATGGATCAGGGTTGTCTTCTCAGTAATACTGGAAGGATAACTCACACTCGTGGTCTTAATAAAAGTCAATGAGATAAATCTCGTTGATACAAATTTATTTGAAGACTGGGAGATTTTGTAATTATACATTTGTAGTTGTGATTTACCCGTGATTTACGAATAAGACAATCCATTTTGTTGGAAATTTCTGGTCTTTTAAGTCTCACAATGATTATCAAGATGAGTGCATGCATGTGGTTGAATGCTTGAGGAAAAAATAGTTTTGATTTTGCTGAGTCATTATTGTAAAGGCTTATTGTTTTGATAGTATCAGGTGATTGATGAGTTGCCACCTGAACCAGATTCTCCAGATCCACAGCAGATACAATCAGCACCAGTATCAGATATAAACGCCACACTCAATGCACTGGAGGCACAGAAACAGAAGCTACTGGCTGAGTTACAGGATATGGAGGGTAGCATGGCGAGTAGTACGCCTGCTACTCAGTCTAACAGTGACTTGGCCTCGTATGATATTACAGGCGATGACCCACCTCCAGTGTTCAATCTTGAGGAAGGGGAAGTCGAACAAGAATCACAAGGGGCATCTTATCAGTCAATGTCATACCTAGTGTCGACTCCCGTTATACAACACTCTGGAATAAGCAAACTGCCATCGTATGACAAATTCTCTGATGGTATTACTGACCATTTGCCCTTTGAAAATTTACCTACATCCACTGGGGTGTATGACAAGATGTCAGGCGTTCTCAAAGGGGTCAAAGAAAAGATGGCCGAGATAAGGCCTAAGAGAAAATTCAAGAAATAGACAGCATTAAATAGTGCAGAACAGATAAGTCATGTAAATACTTTAAGGTAAGTGCACATTCAATTGTATGTATGTAATAATTTCATAACAATTATTGAACTGTTCAGCATATATTTACTACAATGGGTCTTGTGGCATTTTTCTGTACTCAAAGCTCTCGTACAGTTAGAACAATTTTGTTGTATATTTTAATTTGTAACAAATGAATGATGTTTTTGATGCATTATCACATTCAACAAAATTGAGTTGCGGAGTAACACTTTTCCTGTCTTTTGTCCCAAGCAGGGATATGTATTGTGTTATAACAGCATTTGATATTTAGAGGCTTTCAAGATAAGAAGACTGTGTTTCGAAAGTTGACTTTATTGCTTGAGACTTTAGTGCTTGCTATTCGTCATACGAAAAAAAAAACAATTATAAACCCTTAGCAGTCAACAGCTCTATTTCAATCAGCCCATTTAACAGCAGTAGTCTTTGGGTTTTGCCTGGACATGCACCTCCAGAACAATGGTGCCATTCTTGTAGAATCCATTGCATGCATCGAGAACATCACACCACTTGATGTAGGTACTGAATCCCCAGTCTTTCTCCTCTGGGCAGAATCTGTGGCAGATCTTGCGAGAGAATGTGTTGCTAGGACAGGTCTGGTTTATCAGTCTCAGTTCAGCATTAGCCTCACAGCCCCAACAACTAGAAACAGTTTCACACAGGGTTACAAACTCTGGTCTATAGTCTGTTCATTTGAAGGCATTTCTACGTGGAACAAGATTGGTTGCTAGATTGACGTGACTATGTCTTAGAAATTGCAGCTGTATGATAGGTATCAAAGTTTTTTTTCGCGGGCCAAGAGCAACAACTTTGATAAAAATGCTTACTTGTCTGTAGCGTCTTTGTTACACTGTAGGAAGAAAGCGAGATATTCACTGCATTCGTTATCACATCTCTTCACCTGCCGTATCTCGGCCATTATGTTCCAGGGCAGCTCCCTAAGCCAGAAAGGCTGGCTGTATGAGGTAGTCAGGCTTGCAGCATCAGTAATCTCATATCTAAATGTGGTCTCAGTTGGGCATACTGCAACAAACACATGGCGCTCTATGGAGATTAATTTCTCTTTTTTTTGTTAGCATGGTTAGTGTTTTCGTCTCCAACATGCTATATGAGTTGGTTAGATACTGATGTTTCCAAGCACTCATTTAAATTTACAAGACAGCACATGGTAAAGGATTCATCTAGAACTATCTGAAGTAATTACCTGGTGGGCATGGTTTGCAGGGAAGACACGGGTTGCATGGTGATGGGGGACAGGGGCTGCAGGGGTTGCATGGCGGAGGTGGGCATGGGCTGCATGGATTACAGGGATTGTATGGTGATGGTGGACAAGGTTTGCATGGATTGCATGGATCGTAGCATGGATCACAAGGATCACATGGTGATCTGCATGGATCACAAGGATCACATGGCTTGCAGACTGGAGGGCAGGGTGGTGAGCACGGCCTGCATGGGTTGCTGGGTGGTGGTGCACATGGGTTGCATGGCGGGGGTGCACATGGGTTGCAGGGTGGGGGTGCACACGGGTTGCAGACTGGTGGGCACGGACTGCAAGGGTTCTTCGGTTTACCACATGGTCCACATGGGTCTACAATAAGAAAACCAAAATACATCGTTTGCACATATGAGAACATTTGTATATAATGTCACATCGAAGGCATTATCTACAAGAAAGTCTATACTATATTCTACAGCGTTTGTCTAGATTTCAAAAATATCTTCGAAATCAGATGAAAAAGGATTCATATCAAAACTTTTTGAATATCTATGCAAGATGAACCCTTTTTGACATGCAGTGTACGGAGAAAAAAGGCTGACTTGCAAAACTGGCTAAATAAAAGCCTGCAAGAGCCACGAGGTTGTACCTCAACACAATGCTTCTGAAAACTCCTAAACTCTTGCCTGCATTAGTCTAGCATTGTAACTATAGGGCCTGTTAAAAATGCAATAATCTGGAATCCACTGAGAGCCCAGGTATCCTTCAAGACTAGAATAAGCAGTGAAAATGATATGTCAACAATAAAGAGGAATTGATTCGAATCAGAGAATCCGCTACTGGAACAAACTCGTGACTCCTGCAGGCAAGATCCTGTGAGTTAACATTGCTATTGTGTGGAGGTACTTACCTGTGGTGCCTCAACTGTGAGGTTGTGCAAGGTTCCACTAGGATTGTCTGATTCTCAAAACACTGGCTGGGCTACATCTCAATCAAGTCGCAACAGTCAGCATCTGCTGCTGATTCATCCAAATCTCTAAGTGATGCTTTCAGATTTTTTATAGAACAAACAGCTTTCTGAACAAGATCAGTCAAAGATTCCCCACCGCAGCCGCTTGTAGAAGGGAAAGCAGTGAAGTTCCTGTTGCAAGCCATTTCGCCGGGGAGCTGTGACTTTTCCTCTGCAGATGGTGTCTTACTCCTTGCTAAGTTCTGATTGTTATTGTTGCATTGCTTAGATTTTTGAGCATCACAACGAGTTGCGCAGCGAATGGCTTCGTTACATTGATCCTGATCACATGGACTTTTAGCACATTGATTTTGATTACTAGCACTTTTAGTAAACCCATTTTTTACATTACTGCGACGAGACCTAGCTTTTCGCGGAAGGCTACTCTCATTTTCAACTCCATCAAATCTTTTATGCTCTCTCGGGTACACATTTTTGAAACGTCTCTTCGAAGCGTTGGCTAGTTTTTCAAAAGGCAAAGAAGACCGGCGAGGGGAATCCTGGGATTGGGATGGGCATTGGGTGCCACTGTTTCGAGCACAGGCATATGGTGGTTCCTCAAGTATAGATGGACATTGTGTCCAACTTTGTCTATGCTTGTCAGGACACACTAGATCTTCACAGACTGATGGAAACTGAATGTTTTTGGCACAATTATTCGCTGGGGATTTATCGCGCTTGCAGTGGGCAGGGCGCCTGCAAGAGGAATCTGCCCTTTTAGGTTGGTCACAAGGTGAAGATATGTCACCGCATTGAGCGCTCTCTGGCTTATCACAGTCCTTCATTATTTCTGGGCACAATTTGTCAGCTTTCGGTGATGGTGAACGGTTACCTCCTACAGGCTTCAGTTGGTCTTTCTTAGGAGGGCAAAACAACTTTTTTGGTGGGCAGAACTCTATGATAGGACTACAGTCTTGCTTTTCGGGGCACTCTGAGGTAACCGGACATAAATCTACCACTGGGGGACAGTTTCTTTCAACAGCAAAGCACTCAGCAGCCTCCGGACAACCATCGGTCACTGCTGGGCCATCATTAACCTTGCAGACATTCAAGCATTGATTGTTAGAGTTTGAACCAAAATCCTCACCTTCACAGGGGGTAGGAATACAAGGCTGTGGGCAGAATGTAGTCTTGGTGTCACAGTCTTGTCCAATGCTTGGCATGGCGATAGGTTTTTCTAAAACAAAAGAGGCATAAATTAGCAGTTACCAGAGCAGCTCATTTCTCTTCATGATCAGGACTAAGATCTGCCAAAACTTAGGCAGCACTGATATGCTTATGCAGTGTAAATCAGGGCGTAGCTAGACTGTTATACAGTCCAAACCCAAATAGTGTGTACTGTAGAACAGTCCAGGGCAGAGCACACATATAGTTTTAAAATTATTGTGATTATGCCGAAAGGTCATAGACATTATAACGGTTTGGTTTAAATTGCAATTTAGAATTTCAAAATTGCTATTATCAAAGTTTCAAATGACAGAATCAAGCAATGTAAGACCAAAATATAGTACTTTGCCGCATCAACAAAAATTGTCAGTGGTGTACTCTTTTACCTTGCTTGCATAGTTTGTATTTCCCCAGTTCCAGACAAGGGAATGTGGTAGTTTTAACTGACGTCAAGTCATTGAGCATGTTCCTCGATTCGCTGGCTATATCCACGTTGTGACTGTACTGCAAAAGCTGATTGGCTCTGGCCGTAACATTTTTAGCTTCACACAAGATATTCTGGATTTTGCACTTGTGGTTGTGAGTTGCCTTCTTGTTCTGATTGATCATCTCATTAATACGGCACAGAATAGCTGTCTTCTCTCTACAGAGCTCCGCATTCTTAAATATAAAATAAAATACCTGTTTAAGGCAATCGCCATAAAAGTAGGTCGGGATGTACCTCAGTCATGGCCACCAATGACAAACACTAAAATGGCAAGGGATACTCATACTGATCGGCTTAGTTCTTGGTAGGCATCCAAGCTCCAAAACTGCTCATGTATAGATATTTTCAAGACGTCCATTAATTCACAAGAAGACAACCATTAATTCACAGGATGAGCTTTTTATAGTGAAACCACAATGGGATGATTTTCTGTAGTCACTTACCTTTTCCTCAAATCCGCAGCAGATTGCCTGTTTCAGCTTCTCCAGTTCACATTCATTACGCTGGAAGACTTTGTAGCCTTCTTCGATGATTTTCTCTCCTTGTCTGCGTACACAGTCTACATCCTTCATGTTCTGGTTAATTGACGCTGCCATCTCCAAGGCCACTGTCTCAAGTTCCTTGGCATCATGGCGACCACCTGAAGAATGTACAGGGTTAAGCTTGGAATAACTAATATCACAATTCACAACTAATAAGTTTCGGAACCCACTTCACTGGTGTTTTGTGGTAACACAGTCATGGTTGTCTCAATTGGAAAGACACAAAAAAAACGATAACGGCCTAATATTTTCTTAAGACTGTAGGTCAAGACAGTACACATCTTCCCACTGCACACAAAATTTCATGAAAGCATAAATCTTTCGAAATAAGAAAACAATGGACTATTTACTTTTGGATCAGTTACACCTGAAGGATTCTCACTGTAAAGGGTGATGAATAAAATTGTCAGCGTAATCAGAGCAGCAGGGAGACCACATTTGTTTTCAAAAACTATATTTTACCTGCTTCACATGGGCAGCAGGCAACACAAACTTGACACAGGATCTGATCACACTTCTGGCAGACAAACAGCAGTGTATGTTTGGGATGTATGCGGCAGCGCCTACATTCAAACTTCTTCTTCATCAACTTATACTGGCATACCGGCAGCATATTGTGTTTCTTCTTCTTGATGAAGGCCTTATGTTGCTGTAAGATACAGTTGCTACTAACTAAAACGTATATAATATATGCATAATGGTCAGGGAGTTGTTATTTATTTTCCATCACATTGCTTGAGTTTATATTGGTACCCTGGTTGAATCAAATGACAAGTTGATTTCAATGAACCAACTGACTGGTAATGGACTTGTGCTGCATAAGGTTTTACTGCATTGAATTTCCTTTGGCCGTAACAAATATCTGCACTATCACAATATATCATTTATGTAATCCTACTGCTGAATTCACCCTAAATTTAAACCTAGACAATTTAGTTTGTTATCAGGCTGATTGAGTCATGACATACCTGCAGACATTTCTCGCACATGGAGACATCACAATCCAAACAGAACTCTTTTGCTCGAACCTTACAGGATCCCTCAGTAAAGCAATTGTAACAGAACCATTCATCACATGGTGGAGGGGTAGATTTATAACATAGTCCCTTCTCACCACATGGGTCAAATGGTCTACAGGGATCAGGGCAACGTATACTTTTCAGGCGTTCAGTGTCACATCTGTAAACAATGTAGGAAGTTAGTGTACATTTGTTTAGTGGTAACAATACAAATAGGCTATTTATATATGTTATGAATCCAATGAGTTGGAAATTTATCTCATTGTGGACACCGGAATTTATGACAAAAGGAGTCATCTACACATGAATATTAGTAGGATGACTCCATTATCCGGTTATCCCTCTCATTGATGTTACTCAATGGTTCACTGTTGGTTTTAGCATCAGTGAATCCTCATATGGGTACATATAATCACTTTTCCGTTGGTGTGTATTGATGAAATAACATGTTTGGTATAATGATTGTCTAGAGAAATTTTGGTATTGAAATCCCCAACAAAACTTGACAGTATGCAACAGATATTTTCGCTGTGTCCTGGCTTTACAGGAATCAAAAGTACTTTCAATAAGAAATGATTAAATAACCCCATAATAACATTGTAAGAAAATGTTTTGCTTCATTGCTAGCAAGAATAACAGGACTGATATAAAATGCCATGATGTCATACCTAAACTTATTGTTATTCAACTGTAGATATAACATACATACAAGCAGAATTCGTTTAGCCCAGCAGAAAACAAAATCTTCATGCTATGCTGATGCTTATAAATTTAAATTTTCTCTTTTCGAGTAAATTTTCAAGCACTGGAATCAAACTTTGGTGAGAAACCTTCTCCTTTGATGTTTAGCTCGTTCAACTCACGTGCATAAAGGACAAGATGTCATCGTCGGGCAATCAGGAGGCAAGAGTTTGTCGACGCAGTCGGCACAGAATTGACATTTGCACGGCAAACAGATACGAGCATCCACTTTGCTGGTGTGGCATATTACACACCTGTCCTGCGTTCCACATTTTGGTAGAGGACCCGTTGGGCAAGGCACACAGGGAGCTGGTGGACAGGGTACACATGGATCACACGGATTGCACGCCATACTGACTTTTTCCTGCAATAAACACAACGTAATGTTAAACAACAGCCCACTTTTAGTTATTTTGAGCATGAAAACGGGAACTAGACAATTAATCCAAAATGGCTTTGTCCCCACAGTTTGCTATTGTAAATTTGCCTACAAGGTTTTGGACTCGGTCAGGAAAACTATACGTTTAGTATTTTTCCTTTTTTTCCCTGACTCACATCCGTGTTGAATAATTAATTAGGGTTCACCCACCGTCAGCGACTAAGAAATGATTTCAAATAACGGGAGTGCAGCATCAATTATTTTTATCCCTTATTTCTCAACTACCAAATCACGGTTCCTTGACAGCAAATCTGTATTGACTCTTGAGAATCATGTAGGCCTATTAGTATTATTGTTGCCGCTATTACAGATTTTGTTTTTGCATTTGTAGTTGGTTTTCCAGAACTAATTTTGGGTAGCTGGCCGCGAAAAAACGGTCCCATGCATTAAGGCCCTTGCACACTACACACGAAACTGCAAAAAATGAAGTTATCTTCCATACACACTGCAACTTTTTCTTCACATTTTCCGTGTGTAGTTTGTAATGAAGATTAACGATTGCCACATTTGTTGAAGATTGTGTTTTTAAAACTGTTGAAGACT
>ERZ1740070.1683-NODE-1683-length-13524-cov-6.838667_pt1 | contig 13524 bp, 10 predicted proteins | sample MGYA00581734_ERZ1740070 | MGnify/ENA primary metagenome ERZ1740070 (study PRJEB43018, sample SAMN04849744) | marine metagenome | isolation source: floating plastic debris | place: Pacific Ocean | collected 2008-09-01 | study: EMG produced TPA metagenomics...
GTCAGGAGTTAGGAGTTAAGAATAAGTAAAGTCAAAGTTTAAATTCCCCTTGTCCCTTTGTCCCCTTGTCCCTTTGTCCCCTTCCCCCTCTTCTCAAACTAATGTTGCAGAACTTTAGCAAATTTACAATTCCCAGATGGTGGTTGGTCGCATTTCACTTGAACAATAACCCCAATATCCGCATCGTTTTCGCGAGTAATTTTACGGTCACCGTTTTTATCAAATTCTACATTTCCTACTGCACCGGGAGCGGAGAAATTCGGTAAAGATAACACCTTTTGAAGTTCTTCACGAGTTGGATTTCCATCAATGCGTTTCAAACCTTCAACAATTGTCATAGTCGCATCATATGACATAGCGGTACGCCAGTTTACTTGAGCATTCCACAGTTTTTGAGCATCAAGTTCAAATGGGCTTGGATTAGATTCATTTTGAAACCAAGGAATTGGAATCATAAAATTTTTGATTTTCTGACCCTTACTCTCTACTGCTTTGCTATACAAAGAATCTCCACCGAAAATTGTCAGATTTGAAGCCTTATTGCTATCTAAAATTCCCAAAGCCTTATTCAAAGTTACACCTGTTTCAGGAACAAGCACTAATACATTTACTATTTGATTAGCTATTTTTACACAATTTTCGAGATTAGCATTGTTGTAAAGGTCGCATTCTGAAAGATTAATCAATTGACCATTTTCAACTGATTGCAGTTGATTTTTTAATTCTTCACGATAAGTTTTGCTGTAAGAACCACTAGAATCATAGGCAATAGCTGCTTCTGTTTTACCTAGTTTTTTGACCATATAATTAACTAAATCTTTAATTGCAATTCCGTCATTTGTTGGTGTACGGAAGACATATTTATTTAAATTAATTCCATAGTCTCTATTGGCAGATTTTCTCACAGCAGTGCTGGTAGGAGAAACTACAACCATCTGTTTTTGTTGATAAACTTCTCCAGTTGCAATGGTTGCTTTACTCGAATAATGACCAACTACAGCTAAAATATCTTCATTACTGGTCAATTCTTTAGCTACTTTTTTAGATGTAGAAATCTTATCTTTATCGTCAACAATAATGACTTGTAACAGCCTACCTTTTATGCCACACCTTCTGTTGGTTTTATTCTGAGCTTGGGCAACTCCTCGCAATATTTCTTCATTTATTTGATTTGTTGTATTACCAAAAATTGGAGCAATCACTGCGATTTTTAAAGGCTTCTGATTCTTAATAACACAAGGTTTTGAAGTACCTATATGTAAAGCCGGAAGCTTATCGCTTTCTGAAGGTATCATTGCCACAGCATTATTAAGATAAATCAATGTTTCTGGGTCATTTTGAATTAGTCGCAGCGATTTTTCAAAATACAGAATTGACTCTTCATAATTCTTTTGTGAAAAAGCTTCTATACCTCTCTGTTTCCATTGATTAGAATTATAGCTAATTAGTATTTTTTCTCCCCAGCTAAAGTTATCACCCAAGTTTGTTAGAGTTACTGGGGAATTTATAGAGGGAGGTGGATTTGCTTGAATATTAGCTGATAGGCTTTGTGGAGAGATATTCTTTTGGATGTAATAACCAGCAAAAATAAGCGTTGTTGCAATTCCACCAATAACCCATTTCTTCAAATGTTTCATTGGAGATTCAGCCCACATCAAAGGACGTGCAGCGGGATTTTGACAAATTACAGGTAACCAAGAAGCACAGGGAAATTCTTCTTCCATCCATTCGAGATGCTGACGTGCATTTCTTACCGCTATATATAAAGAATTTCCTTGAGAAAAATCTTCTAAAAAGTATTTTAGAAATTGTCTTGCTACTGCATCTGGTACCGGTTCTCGCATTACAATCATTTGCGGAACTTTGACACCAATTAATTCATCGGCTAGACCCAAACCATCGCAAGAATTAAAAATTGCTAATTTTAAACCATTTTTAACCGCAGTTTTTAAAGCATTTCTTAATAGCGTTAATGAAATACTCTCGCTATCATTAATTTGAATTTGTCCGGTTCTACATTCTTCTCCAGAAGAACTATGTCCCGCAAAAAATAGAATATCCCAATGCTGATTCCACAAACTCTCATTTAATTTTTGTTTTTGAGGTTGTTCTAACCAAGTAACTTTTGCTCCCCGACGATTTAATGTTGCAATTAATTCTTTATCTGAAGTCAAATCTAATCCCTGACTACCACCAAAAATAGCTAAAATTTTAACGGGACGTTTTAAAGGTTCTGTAGGAGGTGCATAATTTGCACTTAAAGCAAACTCAGCATGAGAACGGTTGTGAAATAATTGCCATAAATGCCAAGGAAGCTTTTTTAAATAAATATTATTTGTATCAATAATTACTCTTATAAAATCATCTGGCTGGGTTCTTTCTTCTATACAAACCCTTAATTCTCTCCAGGAAAGTTGAGAGAACCACCGACACAAATAGTCTTCAAATTTATTTCTTGCTTCACTTTCATCTTCAATGATAGAAACACGAGTGACTTGAGTGGAAGGGATATCAATTTGCCTATTTTCACCATTGTCACCCAAATCGCGGTATTTATCTTGCCATTCCTTGTATAAACGAGGGATTTCTGGTGCGGGAGGAAGATTAACTCTGCTTCTAAAATGTATGCGACCGTCTTCACCAATTCCGAGTCTTACAGAAAAACCTTGCTCGAAACTACCTTCGTCAATATTTAGTACGACTAACTTGTTCATGACGGTTTATAAGTAATGCTTTCTTAAAGCTTTAGTCTAATTTTATAACAGTAATTATACGGGTTGAATAGATAATTAAAGTAAATGTTTCTATTTACGATGTAAATTACAGGAAACTGCACTATTTTCTTACAAATATAGAGACGCGAATAATCGCGTCTCTACAAATAGAAAATATTTTTTTAGAATCATTTTAGATTAGTGTCTAAGATGATATTTATTTATGGAAATAAATACAGGTAGTGATAAACTATGTAAACATCTAAAGGACAAAACTTTCTGTAATATTAGCATCATTTAAAGCAACTCGAATATTAAATTTATCTCCTAATTCAGCAGTAAATTTAAACTGAATATAATTATCTTTATTTCTAGATGAAACTGTAAAAAATGACTTCCCGATGGCATCTAAACCGCTAAGCTGCAATCCTTGAGGAAGATAATTTTCACCATAACCCGGATAAACTCTAGTTAAAATAGCCATGCTTCCGTCGGGTTTTGGTAAAATTGCTACCATCAAAGCAATTAAATTTTCACCGAAATGCATTCCTAAATCAACTGCTTTTCTAATACCACCAGCGGAGTTTTCTGGATTAATTTCCCACAACAATTCAGCAGCTTTCCAGCGAATTTCTTCGTTTAGAGTATTTTTTAATAAATGAATTAAAGCTTTTTCGGAATCTAAATCAACTTTCTCTATCTCATCTTGAGCAGCATACAATCGTCCCACAGCATCCTCAATTTTATGAGATTTTATATCTTCATCAGGAATATCGGCAAATACAAAAACAGGATTTATGGCTTTTTTCCCAATTATTGATTCAACGTTGCTCCAACCTTCATCAATAATATTTTCTAGCCAATTACTCAACTGAACTACAGTTTCATCGGAATGTAAAACTATAAATAAATCATCCAGAGATTGCAGTTGCTTGATATCAAGTTTAGTACTGCTGACTTGCGGTACAAACCCTAATAAAGTTCCCTGCTTATAAGATTTATCAAACTGCACCACAACATAACCGATACGATTATTCCAAGTATCTTTAGGAAAATAACAAGTATCCTCCGAGTCTAATATTGGACGACATTCTAAATGTCCTATCAGAGGTAAGTTTAAGTCAGCAATATCGGTACTTACTCTCGCAACAGCATTCCAACTATAACTATGTTGTAGTGAAGTCGATACATCCAACATTTGTAAATAGTTATTAGTTACCAATACCGCTAAAGTATTATGGTAAACTTGCTTTGCTTTTTCCGAATCGGATTGTTCTTGAGCAAAATTACTTGCTTTGATCCTGTTAGCTTCAGTGATGGGAACGGAAATAGTTAGCTGCTGCGTTGAGAGATTCATAAGTAAATACCGTAATAGTAAACTATATTTTTGCTAAGTGTCTATATATCCTTGCGCGCGACCAAAAGCTAACAGACAAGGAAGACATTTATGGTTGTAGAAATGATTGAGAGTGCTTTCCCTTTTTCCAAACTTTTCGGCTAATTCCCGCCAAGTTTTTTCATTTGGTGGTAATTTATTTTGAAATAATACCTGACAGTTAATATGTGGAGATGAGCGAACGTGGAGACGACGCAATTCGCTACCCTGTGTCTCAATCCATTCTAAAGTTTCTTCTAAAATAGGTTGTGGTTTGTCAGGTGCAGGTAAGTTATCGACTGGATCTATAAAGTTTAATTCTTCATTTTCTGACTTATTTGTTCGGGTTTTATTGTCTATCGCGATTTGTTGACGAATATCCAAAAGTCTGAACTTAAGATGAGCATTAAACCAAGTAATTACATTAGCTTGAGATACATCATATTTATTGATACTTCTGCAAAACCAAAACCAAGTTTGCTGTAATGCATCTTCATAATATTGTGAAATAATATCCCCACCCAACCAAATTTTTCCCGACTGTTGCATTTGATAAATCAGCTGATTTAACAACCGCTGTCGTTTCAGACTACCAGGGGGATGCTGACAAACTTCTGTTGCTAACTGGTTGAGTTGCTCGTTTAAACCATCAGAATATGCCATATGCGTAATGCTAATATATAACTGAAAAACGAATGATATATCGGACGTTGCTTTCGCACGGTTGCTCCTGCAATGGGTTTGATTTTTCCACTTCGTGAGACTGTCAGACGTAATCCCAAATTCCGCCTATATCTTTACAAAACTTTACATTTTTCTCCATAAATTGCAATTCAGTTTTGTGCAAAGTAATACAAGAGACAAGAACCTCACCCCGTCCCTTCTCCTTACTTATGGGAGGAATGTGTAGCTATTATGCAGAATAGTGTGTTCATTCTTCCAAGTTCCACCTGATAATACATTTCATCAGCTTTCGGCTCTGGTTGAGAATGGTGTAAGAATGAGATTTAGCAAGCCTTAAAACTTCACCCCCGCTTTAAGAAGTAAGAAGTAAGAAGTAAGAAGTAAAAAGTAAAAAGTAATAAGTAATAAGTAGCGGAAATTGCGGTCTTGGAAGTTTCCCCCATGTAAGCGTTCACGCGAAGCGTGCGGCTCAGCTTTCTCGAAGAGTGCAAATTTCCAAGACAAAAAGTTTGATTTTCTAGGCTTTTCAGCCATTTTTAATGGTTGCTTTATTTAGAGACATCCAAAAATTAAATTAATCAATTCCTGCATCTAACTACGATTATCAGATTTCTTCTCCCCCTGCTCCCTCTGCTCCCTCTGCTCACCAAAGCGATTGATTATTTTTTTATTGGAAGTCCCTTAAGCCGTGCTGTACTAGGCTGTAGCTGTATGCAGAATATATACTATGGGTGACTGTTATAAATACTTATTTTATTTTATGATAATCAACCAGTCGAATAATTTAGTTAGACATGAAAGAACAAGAAGTTATCCGGGTTTTGAAAAGCGCTATCTCTAACATTAGTAAGAACAGAAGCAGTACTGCTATTAGAGAATTGCAAGAACTGAAAAATCAATTAGAGAAAACAGTAGAGAAAGAAGCAGAGAAAAAAGTGAATAAAAAAATAGAAGAAGAATATATTGCACCTGAAGATATGCCAGATGAATGCAATTAAAAGAAATCAAATGCTCGCTTTCAAGCAGAATTGATAGAAATAAAGTCAGTAATTGTAGAATAATTAAGGTTAATCACAGAAAATTATTCGATTAAACAATCTGGACTAATTTTAGGGTGTATCACAGCTAGAAGTAATTAAGCTTTTATAATCATGTTTATCAATCTCTGACCTTTAACCTCAGCTTATTTTTTACAGCGATAAAGTTGATAGGGAATACCTATCCGATAATGCTGATTTTTATCAATACTGCAAGATAACAATTTGGATACTTTAAGGTTATCGGGATAATCGCGTTTTCTTCTTCCCGGTGCAAATATCCATAAGTTCAATTGAGAAATATTTTGACTGGGTAATTTGGAAAGCTTATCAAAGATGGCATCCCAGCTATCTTTTTGATTTAAAAAGGCAAATTTAGAATATTCTGAAGCGGCTGTATGATTACTTTTATCTTTGAAGCTGCGGGTTTCTGTTTCTAAAGCTAAAGCATAACTTAATCCCAAAGCTATATCTTGGGAACTTCGATAAGCCATTACAGCCATCACAGGTATGCTCTTGTCTTGATAAATATTTTGCGCTACTTGCTGGGGTAGATATGGTTTTTGGAAACCAAAGTTAGATACAACAAAGATACAACTGATAAGGCCAATGGCTAAGATAATTGGGATTTGATTATCCACACCCGACCGGTGAAAATTTTTAATTTTGGATTTGATAGAGTTTAATCTTTTTGAATTTTTAGTGCGAGCATCTTGCTCGCTTGAGACATCTTCAGGAATTAAAGTATTATTCTTTCCTGATAGCAAGTTATTTTGATTCCCAGGAAGCAAGATGCTCCCACTAAGGTTTTCACGAATCAAACTAGCTGCTATTAAAGCGCTGAAGCTGGGATAGTAAATAAAATTATAGCGGGGTGCAACCGTGATATCTTTACCGAGAATATAGGAAATCGTAAATATTTCTAATAAAACCAGAGTTGTGAAAATTAATAAAGTTTGAGTTGATAAACGAGTTGTGGGTTCTTGTAATAACAGCTTGATTCCTTTAAATACTTTCCATCCCAACCAACCCGCAAATAGCAACATTAGCAAACCTGAAAGAATCGTAATTGCTAAAGTCTGTCCTTCTACAGGTAGCATTATTACCATTACAACCCAACTAATCAAAGTTTGATATAGCGGTTCGATGTGTTGGGGAGTAGGTAACCAACTTGTTTCCGAGCGGTTTAAATGATTTTGCATTACCCCAAACCAAGGAATAATCGCAATTACAACCGCACTAACATTTAAGAAAATTAGCGTTAACCAGACTTTTTGGGAATTGAAACTTTTTAGCTTTTTCCAAATTAGCAGTAATAAAGTTGCAGCTTGAGCAATAAAAGCAAAAATACAGAAATAGTGAATGTAAATAGAAATAATGTTAATAACAGTCCATAATAACCAAATCCAAAGTCTAACCTTCACCTGCTGACTTTGAAAAATATCTCGCTGAATTTGCATAAATGCTAGCAAAGATAAACTTATCATCAACATTGGTAAAGTGTAATGTCGTGCTTCTTGGGATAAATAAACCGCAAAAGGGGAAACAGCAATAAAAGCAGCACCCATTAATCCAGCTTTACGACAAAAAGCCAATCTGTTAAGAAAATATATCGCCAGAACCAACGCAATACCAAACCATACAGACGGCGATCGCAATTTATTTATCCAGTCATTTCCCAGGGGAGTTACCAATCCCAACCAAGAATACATTCCACAAAAAAATAGCGGTGGGTGGGTAGATTCTGTAGCGATATTATGAGCAATTTGCGGACAGCTTACCCCTGGTTGATAACTAAAAATATCCCTTAACTTTTCTAAAGGAAATACTATATCTAAAGGAATAGAACTATAATTTTTACCTAAACTAAAGATAGCGGTGATAACTTCATCCATCCACAAAGGTTTGAGTTCTAAATTCCAAAAGCGTAAAATAATTGCCAGTGAAATAAAAAAAGTTAAACCCAAATAATGTAAATTAAGCTTTCTATTTGTCATCATTGAATTATTAACTAACTGAGGAATCTAAGCAGCTTATATTCTTCTTGACCTCAATATTTATTTTTAATATAGAAAATCTACAGTTTAACTTCCCATATGTCAGACGCTAATGTAACGAGTTCAGTGCCAGAAAATCCTTTGTCAGCCTCGCGATTACCTACTTTGCATGCATCTTCGCGTCATACAGAGATTGCAAATATTCGTAATTCTTTACGTATCGGACAACAGCCGATGGCTGACTGGACGAGTGGTCCTCTAGCAGTATCTGCAGTACCAGGTGCGGGGAAATCAACGGGAATGGCTGCTGCTGCTGCAATTGCGATTGCTCGTCAATACGAAAACACTGACTCTTTGCGTCCCAGAATTCGTCGTCAACTGGTAGTTGTCACCTTTACTCGTTCTGCTGCTGCTAATATTAAAGCTAAAATTCGTAAATATTTAAGAGAAGATTTATCTTTACCTCAAACGGGTTTCATGGTATTTACGCTACATGGTTTAGCGTTAAATATTGCCAGTCGTCATCCCGAATTATCGGGTTTAGAATTAGATTTTGCTACTTTAATTACCCCAAATCAAAGCCATCGTTTTGTCAGAACAGCAGTTGAAAAATGGATTGCAAATAATCCCAAACTGTACGCTAAATTAATGGAAGGAATGCAGTTTGACGGAGAAGAAACCGAAAGATTGCGTCGTCAATCGGTTTTACGTACAGAAGTATTACCAGAACTCGCAACAGCGGTAATTCATGAAGCAAAAAGTTCGGGAATGACACCCGAAGATTTACATCAATTAAGTTATCAAAGTACCGATGCATATGAAATCTTGAAAATCGGGGCCGGACTATACGAACAGTATCAAACCTTGATGCGCGATAGAGATTTTATTGACTACGACGACATGATATTAGCAGCATTGCGAGTATTAGAAAACGAAAGCGCTAGAAAAATCGAACAAAGACAAATATTTGCAGTATTTGAAGACGAAGCACAGGATTCTAGTCCGTTACAGACTCAGTTGTTGGAGATATTAGCGAGTGGAGAAGAGAGGAGAGCAGGGGAGGCAGAGGTAGCAGAGGAGGCAGGGGAAGCAAATAAATTTTTTTCTTCCTCAGCTTCCTCAGCTTCCTCCGCTCCCTCCGCTCTCATAACTCCTAACTCTTCCTCCAATTCCCAAATCAACCTGATTCGTGTTGGTGACCCAAATCAAGCAATTAATTCAACTTTTACACCTGCTGACCCGATTTATTTTCGTCAATTTTGTCAGGAATGTGATTCTCAATCGCGTTTGGCAACTATGGATCAAGCAGGAAGAAGCAGTAGAATTATTATCGAAACTGCAAACTTTGCTCTCGAATGGGTAAATAGTCTTTATCAAAGCAAACTTAATTCTTCTTCACACCCTCCTTCTCTCCCTTTCCGCTATCAAAGAATTCTCCCAGTTGACCCAAACGACCCACAACCAAACGCAAACCCAGCAGCAGTAGGAAGAGGAGTAGAAATTTGTACTCCTACAGATATTCATAACACCGTTGAATTACTGTCAAAAAGAATTGTTGAATTATTTCCAGGAGATAACGAAAACAACGGAAGTGCAGCGATATTAGTTAGAGAAAACCGTCAAGGAACCTGGTTGAGCGAAGCACTTAGACCAATTTGTAAACAGCACAATATTTTACTTTATGACGTAAGCGAACAAGACCGACATTCCCACGTACCAGAAGAAATATTGGCAATTCTACAATTTTGCGATAGACCTCATTCACCGGATTTTCTCAAAGCTGCTTTAGGGGTCTTAGTAAAACGAAGATTAATCGAACCACAGGATTTAAACGCATTAGCTTCCTTACCCGAGGAATTTTTATATCCTTCTCCCCTAGCACCAGCACAAACCGAAGCAGTCAAAAAAACCGCTGATTTTTGTCGTGAATTGCTCAACGCTCGTTTAGAGCTACCGATTTATCATTTAATATCTTTTATTGCTCTCAAACTAGATTACCAACAAGCCGAACTAGCAACAGCAGATAAACTTTCAGAAAGAATCAACAAGCAAATCGCAGGTGAGATTTCAATGGGGAAAATGTTAGGAACCCTCAGCGAAATCGTCACTTCCGAACGCTTTGAACCAGTAGACACAGAAGATTCAGAAGCACGTTACACAAGACCGAATCAGCTGACAATCATCACCATGCATAAAGCAAAAGGATTAGACTGGGATTACGTATTTTTGCCATTTTTGCACGAGAACTTAATCCCCGGTAAAACTTGGGTACCACCACAAAGAAAATTCCTCGGTGACTTTACCTTATCAGAAGTAGCTCGCGCTCAAATCCGTGCTTCACTACACGGTGAAACAAGATTACCCGACGTAACCCAAGCATGGGAACAAGCAAAACATTTGAAAATAGCCGAAGAATACCGCTTGCTTTACGTAGCGATGACCAGAGCAAAAAGATTGTTGTGGATATCAGCAGCCAAAAAAGCACCATTTACCTGGAGCAAACCGGATAACTTACAAGACCAACCAGCTTGTCCATTATTTAATGCATTGAAGCGAGAATTTACCGAATGTATTGTAGAGCAGAATAATCAAGTTTTAACATCAACAAGGAATTGAGTTTTCATGTTCGTAATTATCCGAACTTGATATTACAACAGGATTGTAAACAATGGGTAGAAAAAAGCGGCGAAAAACAGCCAATGCTCGAAAAAAGAATCAAAATCCTGTTGAAGGTAGCGGTATTTCTATGGAAATTCAGCAACCAGAAAATATGGCTGTTACCATTCCACAAAAGCAATCCGACGTTGCTTCAATTGAGCTTGCTATAAAAATTAAGAGTTTTATAAATACAACTTTTTTATTTCGAGATGATGCTTACCTTATCGAGATAATTAGAGATGATGAAGTTTTTGAATCAGAAATTGAAATTAACAGAACTATTCAAAACAATATAGCTAATTGGAGATTACTTAAATCGGGATTTAAGGGTGAAATAAATCTAGATTTTGCAGCAGAGGTTTATTGGGAAGATAATTTACTAGATTTAAAATTTTCTACTCTTGTACTTAGCTATGAAAAATATATTGTATCTGCATCTTGCAATTTTAAAGGATTAAAACCAGGAACTTATCAATTGCGTTTTATTTATCATAATCAAAACCTGAATTGCAATCCACCATCATACATATACGAAGACTACAGAATAATTAATTCTCAAGAACCATTAGAAATATTTAGAGATAAACTGGCAACAAAATTTATTCATATTAACTTGCTTCAACCAATAGAATTCAAAAGTGATTCTATCGAAGTTAATGATATTATATTCAGAAATTTAATTCCATATACAGAAATTAGTTTAAAAAGAATATGGTCATCATTTGCAAAATTCCATCTTGGTGGAATTCAAATCTTTAATAAAACAGATAAAGCCTATTATTTCAGCGTTTATTACACTATTGAACCGCAGATAATATCAGGGGATGGTGAAATTATTGCTTCAAAGTATTTAGGTAATGATTGGTCAGGACAGGAAAGAATGTCTGATGTTTATTTATCAAAACCAGGTAAAAATACGTTTTTATTTCCCGATACTTGTCTTTGCAAAGCCGGTAATCAATTTTTTGATTTAGTTTTTTATGCTAATTATGGTGGTGGTTGGTGTTATCAATCGTTAGAGTTGAACAAAACCTATAGAATTAGTTTTACCTATACTAATAATAATTATTCAAATAAGCGTTTAGGTATAGGAACTGAGGATAAGAATGAAAATTTGTTTTGGACTGGAAAGTTAACTACACCTTTTGTTGAGTTTAAATTAGTAATATAAAGTTATTTAATAATGTCGCTTTATCAGTCAACTTGATGTTGAGTTACGACACGAATTCAAAATTATTGCTACTAATAAAGTTTATTGTCGTGTCTAACCCAACCTACAAAAAATATTATTATTTATAAATGCATTTATAAAAATAAAATTTTATCACCAATATCATAGATAGAATATAATTAAATCGAGTTAATTAAAGAATTTAAAATCTAAAATCTCATGACTGCCATTACTATCAACTTTAATAACATTCTTAAACTTACTGACGAGCAATTCTATCAACTTTGTCAGGATAATCCTGATATTAAATTTGAACGCAATCAATGGGGAAAGTTAATTATAATGCCACCAACCGGGGGAGAAACAGGAAATCGTAATTCAGAAATGAATGCGGAATTTGTAATTTGGAATCGTCAAACTAAACTTGGTAAAGTATTTGATTCTTCAACCTGTTTTAAACTTCCTAATAATGCAGAACGTTCTCCCGATATATCTTGGATAAAGTTAGATAGATGGAATTCACTTAGCGAAGAACAGCGAGAAAAGTTTCCTCCTATCGCTCCAGATTTTGTATTAGAATTAATGTCCCCATCCGACCGTTTAAAAGATACTCAAGAAAAGATGCAAGAGTATATGGCTGCGGGTGTTAAATTAGGCTGGCTGTTTAATAGAAAAACTCGTCGGGTAGAAATTTATCGTCAAGGACAAGGTGTTGAAGTTATTGATTCTCCTAAAATTTTATCCGGAGAAGATGTATTACCAGGGTTTGTTTTAGATTTATCAATTGTGTGGGTATAAAAGCCGTAGAGGAAGAGTGAAGAGAGATAATTATTGTAGGTTGCGCTCCCGGTGCTTTTACAATGATGATTCTTAACAGATAAATTATAAATTGCACCATAACCCAACATTAAAATTGCGGATAAAATCTGTTAGTAGTTGTGCTACGAACCTAATTTATAAGTTTATAGGCTAGTTTTCGATACGAATTACTATTCGTGTTTAACCCAATCTACATATTTAAATAATTTTATTATGAAATTTACAAGCAAAATTACTAATTTATTGCTGATATTGATAGACTTTTATTTAATTTAAATTTCATTAATAGATAAATCAATAACAGATGTATATAGAATTCCTTTTATTATCTCAGATAGTATCTAACGATAGCTTTTTTATCAATCAGTCTAAATATAGCCAATCAGAAACGGTAGTTAACCTTTATTCTCAACAAAAATCCCGAAAAAACCAGGGGAATTTCCGCGATATGCTTGAAGCTTTAGGAGAGCGGGAAACTGGTTTAGCATCGGGAGATTCAAGACAATATAAGTTTGTTAATCCACAACTTTATTTTCTTGGTAAATACCAATTTGCAGAAATTTTACTGATTCGACTTGGTTATTACAAAGCTTCATCCTACTTTGGTAATGGTGCTGATAAAAATTATTGGCGAAGTACTTGGACGGGGAAAAATGGTATTAATCGTAAATCTGATTTTCTAAATTCTCCTGAAGTTCAAGAGCAAGCAATTCGTGAAGCTTTTGGTGTTTATTGGCAAGATATTAATTACTTGATGAATAAAAGAGGTAAATCTATTCAATCTTATTTGTCTCAAGTAAAGACTTTTAACGAGAATGGAAAATCCAAAACAATCAAAATTACTCTTTCAGGAATAATTGCAGCCGCTCATCTCAAAGGTCCCGATAAAGTTGTTGATTTATTAGTTACCGGTCGAGTTTCTCAAGACCCTTTTGGTACTTCTATCCTGTCATATTTAGAAAAATTTGGCGGTTATCAAAAAACACCGAAAGAATTTTTGCAGCTATAATACATTTTTTTATGAATTTACTATTTTCTAAGATAAATATCTTTAGTTACCATCAGATTT